>OLWN01000087.1_pt1 | contig 70507 bp, 64 predicted proteins | sample 1644151 | NCBI WGS metagenome assembly OLWN01 (sample SAMEA103958121, study PRJEB25191) | human gut metagenome
AAAAAAGACCTGCTTCGGCGGGTCTAAATTACATAGAATCATTGAGTCTGAAAAACCTTTGAAATTCTTAATAATTCTGGTTGAAAAATTCATTTTGAAATGATATATAAAACAGACTGAAATCTGTGTCTAAGGACACCCGCACCCTCACACGAGAATGAATAGGATTTCCTATCATTTCGCATCACGAGAAGTTACATAGTGACATTTACTTGCACTTGCAACGTCCACCAAAAATCGAAAGACTTGCTAATTTCGAGCCAATCGGACGGTGTAAAATCCCTCTGAATTAGCTATTACAGCGTAGTATCAGATGGGATTTGAAATGCTGAAAAACCTTGTATTTCCAAGCATTTTTAAGCATTAGATGCCACTTCCCGATGTCGTATCGGGTCTACTCCTAAGCGGCAGGCCACTGGTTCGAATCCAGCCGGGGGTGCCAGAAAAAAGGACCTGGCATATGCCAGGTCCTTTTTTGCTTTTTGTTTTATGGTATGCCATTTGCCCAGCCCGGATCTTTGAAGATGCTGCGTCCGACGCGCTCATCGGCTGCATACCGATATCCTTTGCGTCGGACGGGCTTCTGGCAGCACTACCTGCTGGACTATGACGCCTACGACACGGTGGGCAACACGCAAAAAAGCACCCTCTCGGGTGCTTTTTTGCATGTTTGTCCCGGCTCACTCGCCGAGCTTTGCGAGCATGGCCTCGCAGACCTCGTCCATGTCGCCGACGATGCCGTAGGTGCAGTAGTTGAAGATCGCCGCCTCGGGATCGGTGTTCACGGCGACGACCACGTCCGCGTCCGAAAAGCCCGTGACGTGGTTGACCGCGCCCGACACGCCGAACGACAGCAGCAGCTTCGGCTTGACCACAGCGCCGGACTGCCCGATGACGAGCTTGAACGGCAGCACGCCGCGGTCGAACACCGGGCGCGTGCAGGCAAGCTTGCCGCCGAGGCGCTCGGCCAGGCGGCGGTAGCGCGGCAGGGCATCCGCCCCCTTGATCGCGTTGCCGACGCAGACGATCACGTCCGCGTCCGCGATGTTCAGGCGCTCGTCGAGATCGTCAGCGCGGAAGTCAAGGATTTCGGTGCGGATGTCCGCGACCGGGAAGTCGATGTGCTCCTCGATCACCTCGTGCGCACGCGCGCCGCAGGGCACACACTTGAACGTGCCCGGGCGGATCGTGCCGACCTGCGGGCGCGCCACCGGCACGGTGATGACGGCCATCATCTTGCCGCCGACGGCAGGCTCAACGAACTCGATGTCCGTTGTCTTGGGATCCCAGACGAGCTCGGTCGCGTCCGAGGTGCAGCCGGTGCCGAGGCGCGCGGCGAAGCGCGGCGCAAAGTCGCGCCCGTTGATCGTGCCGCCGACCATGACCGCCGTGGGCCGGTACTTCCGGCACAGGACGGTGAAGAGGTTGGTGTACGCATCGTTATTGAAGTAGTCATAGCCCGTGCCGGTCACGTGGATGACCTTGTCCACGCCGCAGTCGAGCACGCGCTGCAGCTCGCCGTCCGAGATGCTGCCGACGATGACCGCGACGAGTTTCTCGCCGCTCGCGTCGCAGAGCTTGCGCGTTTCCGAGCACAGCTCGAGCGAGACCGGCAGCACGCTGTCGCCGTCGCGCTCGATAAAGACCCACATATCTTTATAATCTGTCTTATTCACTGCCTACACCTCCTCAAAGCACGTCCGCGATCAGGCCGAAGAGCCGGTCCACGTTCTTTTCCGTGCTGCCCTCGTCGATCATGCTGCCCTTCGCGCCGACCTCCGGCGGGTAGGTGCGCGGCACCTTCGTCGGGGAGCCGGGGTCGCCGATCTGCGCGGGGTCGAGCCCCGGGATGGTGGCCGCGCTGTAGACCGCAATGGGCGCGGTGCGCGAGGCCTTCCAGCGCTTCAGGTTCGGGATGCGGGGGCGGAAGTTCGCCTTCTCGACCGTGAGCAGGCAGGGATACTTCGCGCGCAGCACCTCCGTGCCGCGCTCAAGGTCGCGCTCGGCCGTGATGGTGTGCGCGGCCGTGTCCACCTCGACGATCTTCGCCGTCGAAGAGATCTGGCTCGCGCCGAAGCGCTCGGCCAGCTGCGAGCCCATCTGCCCGGTCGCGCCGTCGAGCGACTCCTTGCCGCAGAAGATGAGGTCAAACGCACCGAGCAGCTTTGCCGCGCTCGCAATGACGTAGCTCGTGGCGAGGGTGTCGGCGTTGGCAAACGCGCGGTCAGACAGCAGCACGGCGCGGTCCGCGCCCGCGGCGAGGCACTCGCGCAGCGCCTCCTTGGCCATGTCCGGCCCCATCGTGATGACGGTGACTGTGCCGCCGTGCGCCTCCTTGACGCGCACGGCCGCCTCAAGCGCGTTGGCGTCCAGCGGATTGAGGATCGCCGGCACGCCCGTGCGGATCAGGCTGCCCGTGACGGGGTCCATCTTCACGAGGTTGATGTCGGGCACCTGCTTGACGCAAACAAGAATATTCAGCATGCTTCAGCCCTCCTCCACATTGGTGCAGACCTTGCCGGGGTTGAGGATGCCCTTGGGGTCAAACACCTGCTTGATCGCCTGCATGAGCCCGAACGCCGTCTCGCCGGCGGACTCCACCAGGTACTGCTTCTTTGCGTGGCCGATGGCGTGCTCGCCGGAGACCTGCCCGCCGAACTCGATGCACTTGGCATAGCATTTGTCCATGACGGCCTTGCTGCGGCGCTTGAACTCGTCGAGCGCCATGTCGTTGGCGCAGCAGTAGATGTGCAGGTTGCCGTCGCCCGCGTGGCCGAAGTTGCGGATGGTGATGCCCTCCGCCTTGCCGGTGGCGCGGGTGTAGACGAGAAACTCCGCGATGCGGTCGACCGGCACGACGACGTCCATCTCGTCGAGCAGCTTCGTGTCCGCCTCGATGACGGTCAGGAATGCGCTGCGCGCGGCCCAGACGTCCTTTTTCAGGCCGTCGGTCCAGACGACGAGCGTGTCGTACGCGCCGCACTGCTCGACAAGCGCGCCGAGGCGGTCCATCTTCGCGGTCAGTTCGGCCTCGCTGTCGCCGACGAGGGTGACGAGGATGTACGCGCCCGCCTCTTTGCCGTCCACGACCGTGGGGAAGATGGTGTTGCCGGTGAATGCCGCCGAGGAATCGACGATGTCGCGCTCCATGAACTCGATCGACTGCGGGTCAAGGTTGGCCAGCTTGATCTTCGGCACGGAGGCGATGGCGGTCTCCACGTCGGCAAACGGGAGGATGAGGCTCACGTTCATTTCCGGCTTCGGGATGAGCTTGAGCGTCAGCTCCGTGATGACGCCGAGCGTGCCCTCCGAGCCGATCATCAGGTGCAGCAGGCTGTAGCCGGAGCTGGTCTTGCACACGGTCTTGCCAAGCTCCATGACTCTGCCGTCGGGCAGCACCACGGTCATGGCCAGCACGTAGTCGCGCGTGACGCCGTACTTCACGGCGCGCATGCCGCCCGCGTTCGTGGACACGTTGCCGCCCACGGTCGCGGTCTTTTCGCCCGGGTCGGGCGGGTACATCAGGCCGTGCGTGAGCGCGTCGGCCGCGAGGTCGCACAGCAGCACGCCGGGCTGGATGTGCACGACGAGGTTGTTCATGTCATAGGAGAGGATCTTGTTCATGCGCGTCGTGCACAGCACCACGCCGCCGCACAGCGGCACGCATCCGCCGACGAGGCCCGTGCCCGCGCCGCGCGGCGTGACGGGAATGTTGTTATCGTAGCACACGCGCAGAATTGCGGACACTTCCTCGGTGCTCTCGGCCTCGCAGACCACCTCGGGGTAATACTTGCCGTAGATGGGCATTTCGTCGTGGCTGAAGTCGTCCTTCACCGCGTCGCCTGCGAAAAAGCGCTTCGCGCCCACGATGGCCTGAAGCTGCGCGGCGATCTCCGGCGTGACCTGATTGTATTTCGTCATTTCTGACCTCCTTATGGATTTTCAGCATAACGGATCGTTCCCGCTGCGGCCGCAGCCGCAAAGCAGGAGAGTCATTATAGCATAAAGCCGGTGGATATTGTCAAGCGGCGCCGGGTTTTCCCGCAAAACTGTCCGGCAAAACGCAACTTCCGGGTCAAAAACTGTCACCCGGCGCAAGGTTTCCGGCGCTTTCCCCGCCGCGGCGGATGCCGGGGACCGGCGAGCCGCGGCGCCGCTCCCCCGCTCCCCCGCTCCCCCGCCCGGCCGAGCGCGCGCCGTCTCGACGGTGAAAAAGCGGTCGACGAGCTGGTTTGCCTGTACGCAGCTGAGGTTTGGCGCATGATTGGCGAACGTGACCGCGCCGTCCGGCGTCAGCGTGACGGTCAGGTCGCCGGCGGAATATTTGGCGGCGTTGCTCAGGATGTTGTCAAACACGCGCCGCAGCGCGCAAGAGAGCTTCCGGCGTGATCCTCAAACGGCAAGCCGTCTGTACAAAAAACCAGCGCCCATTGCATTCGCAATGGGCGCTGCCGCTTTTTGGGGTGATTTTCTGTGTCTTGCTCAGGCCTGCGTGTCGCCGCGGTAGAGCATGCACACGATCTGGCCGCGCGTGCATGCGTCGTCCGGGCTGAAGGTGGTGGCGCTCGTGCCGACGGTCACGCCGTTGGCTGCCGCCCATGCAACAGCATCGGCGTAGTAGGCGTCTGCCGCCACATCCGCGAAGCTCACCGTGTCGCTCACGGCCGGTGCGCCGGCTGCGTTATACAGCAGCGTGACGGCCTGTGCGCGCGTGCATGTGTCGTTCGGGCTGAAGGTGGTGGCGCTCGTGCCGGCGGTCACGCCGTTGGCTGCCGCCCACTTCACCGCGTCGGTATAGTAGGCATCCTCGGCCACATCCGTGAACGGAAGCGCCGTGCCGGACACATCCGGCTCACCGGCCAGACGGTACAGGAAGGTGACAACCTCGGCACGGGTGCAGGTGCTGGCGGGGGCAAAGGTGGTCTCGGTCACGCCGACCGTGATCTTCGGGGCGCTGAAGTAGGCCCACTTCACAGCGGCGTAGAGCTCGGTGTCTGCGGGGACGTCCGTGAACGGAAGCGCCGGAACGGCCGGGATCTTATCAACGGGGATCTCCGCGCTGACGGAAGCGTTTTCGAGCGTGATCTGGTAGTCCTGGCTGTAGTTGGCCTTGCCCGGCTCATAGGTGTAGATCACGAGTGCGAGCTTGTGGCCTTCCTTGACGGTGTAGAGGTTCGGCTGCAGGTAGATGGTGTAGTCGTGGTTCTCGCCGACCTTGAGGGCGACCTTCGTGCCGGCGGAGGCGGAGTCATAGCCAGCGCCGGGGTTGCAGAGGTCCATCCAGCCGCGCGCAATGATCTTGTAGCTGACGTCGGTGGCGTTGAGCTCGGCGTAGTCATAGTTGTTCAGGCCGCCGCCCATCCACGCGCCGCCGGCGGTGATGGTCTTGGGCACATAGCTGCCCTGCGTGTTGTAGGCCGGGAACGTCGTGCCCTCGGGCGCGATGTCGACGAGCATGGCGCTGACCATGAGCGCGTCGCGGTCGATCAGATCGGCGCCGTCCGGCAGGGACACGGTCACAGCGCCGTCAGCGCTCGCCGCGCCAACGTAGTTGTCGTGGTCAAGGGCGTTCGTCTCTTCGCCGACATAGTTGTCGTGGTCGACGGTGCCGCGCGGGCTGGTCGTCTCCGGCGCGTCATAGTTATCAGCGCTGGCGGTGAAGCTCACGGCCACGCTGCCCTTGATGACGGTGTCGGCGTCGACATCCATGGTGTACATGGCGCTCACGTCGGTGGAGCCGGCGGTCAGCGCGTCGCGCCAGTTTCTGCGGTTGATGCCCTGCGTGGCGTAGTCGCTGTTGATGGTGGTCGTGCCGGTGTCGTCGGCGTTGGAGAGGGCAATGCTCTCGTCGGTCGTCCAGCTGTCATAGGTGTTCCAGACGGAGGCGTCGACATTGCTCTGCGCGGTGACGGCGGCCATGTTCTCGGCGCCGTTTTCCACGCCGCACAGGTAGTGGCTGAACCAGCGGTTGAGGACGTTGTTGTAGCTCTCGCCGTCAACGTAGAACTCAAGGTTGCCGCCGGGGTAGCTCGGGGTCAGGTGCGCATCCTGATGCAGCAGGAGCTTGACGTTCACGCCGGCCTTCTGATACGCCTGGTACATGAGGTCAAATTCCTTCGTGCGCACGTTGTCGTCATTGAGACCGTGCACGATCAGCGCCGGGCACTTGATGTTTTCCGCGTCAAGCGTGTAGTCGCGGGTCGCCCAGTGCTCGGAGTAGTCGCCGTTGCTCTTGAGCTGATCCTGCTGGATCTGGTACATGTAGTTGCCGTACTTTTCGGCGATGGTCGCGTAGTCGTCCGGATCGAGGTAGCGGCCGTTGCAGTACCAGCCGAGCCGCTCGGAGTAGTTGACGAGGCTGTTGGTGGAGATGCCCTGAGAGTTGGTGTACTCATACCAGCTCGCGATGCCGGCGACGGGGACGATGGTCTCAAGGCCGGCGACGCCGGTCGTTGCCAGACCGAACTGCGTCGTGCCGGCGTAGGAGCGGCCGGTCATGCCGATCTTGCCGCTCGACCAGTCGGCCGAGATGGCGACGTTGCTGGTCTTGTCGGTGTAGGCCACGCGGTCGCCGTGCAGCCATTCGATCACGCACTTGAACGCATCGATCTCCAGATCGGTGCCGCAGGTCTCAAAGCCGTCGGAGCCCTTCGTGCCCAGACCGCCGCACTCGACCACGGCAAAGCCGCGCACAAGATAGTAGTCATACCAGTTGAGGTCCTCGTAGTCGTACATCTGCTCATACGGGTTCCAGTAGTACCAGTCGGCACTGTCGGCAGCAGCTGCCGCGTCCGCGGTCGTGGCGGTCCCGGCGGGCACGCGTGCCGCCGGCTGGCTGTAGAGCTTGGAGATGTCATACCCCTCGCTGCCGAGGTTCTTGCCGGGGTTCATGCTCTCGTTGCAGCCGGTGATGTACGGGCGCGCCTCGTAGATGGTGGCCGCCTTGTAGTTGCCCTCCATCGCCGCGCGCGGGATCTGCACGACCGCCTTGACGAGGTCGAGCTTGCCGTCATCGTCGGTGTCGTAGTTGGTCTCGACATAGACGCAGTAGCGGATGATGTCGCTCTCGTCGTTGCTGTAGCCCTCCGTGACCTCGCCGGTCGTGTAGGGGAAGATGGGCTGCGCCATACCGTTCATGTACAGCGGCTGCAGCTTGTCGGCGTGCAGCGCGTCATACATCTGGTCGGCGACCGCCTTCATCTGGCGGTAAGCTGCGAGCGTGCAGGCGGCGTCGGCGTCGGTGTCCGCGTCGATCATGCCCATGCTGCGCGCCTGCGCCAGATAGTCATCCGGGAACGAGCCGAGCTGCTGCTCGGTCATGCCCGTCCACAGCAGTAGCGCGCGCACTGCGTCTGCTATGGTCAGTTCGGTGTTTTCGCCTGCGCCGTCGGGGACGAGCGCAGTGCCGTGCCGGGCAGAAGCGACAGCACCATGACCAGCGTCAGCAGCAGAGTCAAGATTCTCCTCTTCATGATAAGCCTTCTTTCTGTATGAGATTGGATTCTTCACCGCTGGAGCAGCAGGAGTGCGCCGCAGACGGAAAAAATCTTATGTGCAGTTTACGTCTGAAATGTAAGTTTTTCAATTGACAAAGCACACAAGGTTTTTGGTGAATTTAATTTCATTATTCGTCGTATTATTAGCATATTCATACATGAATTATTTTTGATACGGTTATATGCGCTTATTATAGGTCTGAAAACCCATATATTCCAGCGTTTTTCCAGCTTTGCGGGCAATTGAGGAGAAACGGCGCTCATTAGTATTTATTCATTCAATTTTTTGTTTTATTCGCACGCGGGCAGAAAAACACCGCCGCAGGGAAAACCCTGCGGCGGTGTTTTTTACGTTTTGCAAAGAAGCAGCAGGTACAGCGGCAGATGACGGCGCGTGCTTTGCTTGTCCCAGCGCCTGGTCAGCGCCTGCCGCCGTTTGAGCAGCCGCTTTTTCAGACTGATTTTTGAACTCTGTTTTCCGCGCATGTCATCACCGCGGCTTTCTGCCGTCGTTGTGATCGGGGGAAGCCACGACTGACGCTCGCGCTTCCGGCTTTTCCGCCTGCAGGAGCGGGTTGTCGATGCGCGTGATCACTGCATACCCCACCACATGCGCGCCTTCCTGCATCGGGATCCGTTTTCCGACCCACAGGCAATGCGGATACGCCTCGGGAGAAAGGAACGTGATCGTTCCGCGGGCCGACGCGCCCGGCGGCACGGAGCCCACATCATAATAATAGTGAACGCCGGTCGTCAGACAGGTATCGGTCAGCCGATGCGCCGGGCGATACCCGTCACGGGCGGGGCTTTTCCGAACGTCATTGAATGAAAAAAACGCCTCTACGTCCGGCGGGCGCTCCGGAACAGGCGTTACTGGAATTCGTTGTCTCATCTGGTGCGTCCCCTCCGTTCTGCTGACGGGATATCCCGCGACGGAGGCCCTGTCAAGCGCAAAAAATCCGCCCGCCGCAGGCGTTCTGCCCGCGGGCGTCTATCGTTCGTTTCCTCCGCCTGCCTGTTTATGCTATCATGGAACAGAATCCGCAAAAGAGAGGGGACTCGAGACATGAAAAAAACATGGCATACCGTATTTCTGATCCTGCTGATCTGTCTGGACGCGGCGCTGCTGCTTCTGCCGCTGCTGCCCGGCTATCGCACGCTGTTCGATATCGGCCCGTATCCCGGCCGGCCGCCCGCGTTCCGCTTCCTGAAGCTGGCCGGTTATGCCCTGTTTTTCCCTCTGGCGGCATACGGCTGCGGCAGGCTGCTGGCGCGCATCCGCAAGCCCCGGCTCCGCTGGCTGCCGGCGGCGGTCTTTGCGCTGATCGCCACGGCGCTGGTCTGCCTGCACAACAACGAGCTGCACATGCTCTGCCGGCTGGACAGCGGCTGGGTACACGTGCCGCACATGTATGAAAATCTGGTGCGCGCTGACCTGACTTACCGCGGCGGCATCGGCATCTTCCGGTATGTGCTCCCGTGGGCCGGCACCTTTCTGCTGTGCGTTCTGGCCGGTACATACAGCCTGCAGCAGTTCCTGTCGCTCTGCCGGAAGGCGTTCGCGGCACTGCGGCGGCGCTGCCTGCTGCGCCGCACGCAAGCGCGTCAGGCGCTGCCCTGTTCCCTGCTGGTGCTCAGCATGGCGGACCGCGCGCAGTTCGCCGCCGAGCTTGTGGACCGGCTCGACCGCGCGCACGTCGTGCGCACCGGCGGCGCGCAGCTACGCAGCCGGTGCGCCACACCGTCCGGGGCGCTCGACGACACGGCGGGGTCGCTGTGCGGAAACGCCGACCTTCTGGTCGTGGAGGATCTCGAGGCGTTTGTCTGCGGTACGGAGCAGTGGCAGAGAGTCTGCGCGTTTTTCTTCCAGAACATCATCGAGGACGGGACCGATGTCATCGCAGCGGCGGACGATCCGGCAAAAACCGCACCGGAATTCTGGTACCGCATGACCTGCGCCTGCCCGTTTTCCGTCCGAACGCTGAAAGAATGACCGCAGGCGCAACATTCACATCTGAATTCACATCTGAATTTTGCACCCCAGGGTGGTATTTCTGCGAATTTTGATGTAAAATGCCTGCAAAAACACCGAAAACACCATCACCAAGGAGGGACTGCCCATGACCCACCGCAAACACGCGGCCGCGCTGCTGACCGCCGTGCTCCTGCTGGCGCTGACTGCCTGCGGCAGGCAGACCGCCGCCGCATCCGATCCCGCACAGACGCCTGCGGCCCCGGCCGTTGAGACGCCCGTCATCGCCGCCACGGCCGCGACACCGACGCCCGCCGCCGGAAAAGACGCCGGCAGCGACGGCTGGAAGGCCAAGTTTGAACGGAGCCTGCTCGAAGACTACGGCGTCACACCCGACCACTACGAGGATCTCGGAAACGGCATCTATCAGGTCTATGTGAAGCTCGACGGCAAAGTCGTGCCCTACGTCACGGTCGATTCCGCGACCGGCGACTACCGCGGCTGAGCACCGGCAGCAAAATAAAAACCACGCCCCTGCGCGCCATTCCGGCGCGCAGGGGCGTGGCGGTTTTCTGCCTGCAACTTATCCGCGCAGGCCGACGGCCTCGAGCACGGCCTCGATGCGGTCGGACGCCTGCACCGGCCAGCCGCCCTTGACGTTCTGGCAGCCGGCGGAATCGAGCAGATCGCGCGCGCCCGCTGTCAAGAACATGCGCATTTTCGCTTGACAAATACCCTCGGGGGGTATATATTCAAAAATACCCCCAAGGGGTATACGGGAAACAATGAGGTACGAATACATGGACGATGAGAAAAAAACGTGCTGCTGCGGCTGTTCGCAGCGCAAAAAGGAGCGCTCGCCGGAGGAATACAAGCGGCTCATCCACCGGCTCAACCGCATCGAGGGCCAGATCCGCGGCATCCGCGGCATGGTCGAAAACGACGCCTACTGCCCGGACATTCTCGTGCAGTCGGCGGCGGCGGGCGCGGCGCTCAACGCATTCAATAAGGAGCTGCTGGCCAGTCACATCCGCACCTGCGTCGTCGAGGACATCCGCGACGGCAAGGATGAGGTGATCGACGAGCTGGTGGCGACGCTGCAGAAACTCATGAAATGAGCCGCACCGCAAAGGAGGAACGACATTGAAGCAATATAACGTCACCGGCATGAGCTGCGCGGCCTGCTCGGCGCGCGTGGAAAAGGCGGTGTCGAACGTACCGGGCGTGACGGCGTGCTCGGTCAGCCTGCTGACCAACTCCATGGGGGTGGAGGGCACGGCGGCCGATCAGGCTATCATCGACGCGGTGCAGGCCGCGGGCTACGGCGCGTCGGTCAAGGGCGCGCAGCAGAGCGCAGGCCTCGCCGCCGGCGCCGACGCGCTGGCCGACCACGAGACGCCGAAGCTGCGGCGCAGGCTCTTCTGGTCGCTGGGCTTTCTGCTCGTGCTGATGTATTTTTCCATGGGCCACATGATGTGGGGCTGGCCGCTGCCGAAGTTTTATGACGGCAACCACGTCGCCATGGGCCTGACGCAGCTGCTGCTGACGGTGATCATCATGGTCATCAACCAGAAGTTTTTCATCAGCGGCTTCCAGGCGCTCTGGCACCGCGCGCCGAACATGGACACGCTCGTGGCCCTCGGGGCGACGGCGGCGTTCGTGTACAGCACGTACGCGCTCTTCGCCATGACGGGCGCGCAGGTGCGCGGTGACGAGCAGGCCGTCATGAACTACATGATGGACTTTTACTTCGAGTCCGCCGCCATGATCCTCACGCTCATCACGGTGGGCAAGACGCTCGAGGCCCGCTCGAAGGGCAAGACGACCGACGCGCTGCGCAGCCTCATGGAGCTCGCGCCGAAGACCGCCACCGTCGAGCGCGACGGCGCGGAGGTGACCGTCCCGGTCGAGCAGGTGCAAACCGGCGACGTGTTCGTCGTCCGCCCGGGCGAGCGCATCCCGGTCGACGGGGTCGTGCTCGCCGGCACGAGCGCAGTCAACGAGGCGGCGCTCACGGGCGAGAGCATCCCGGCCGACAAAGCGCCGGGCGCGGCCGTCTCGGCCGCGACGGTGAACCAGTCGGGCTTTCTCAAGTGCCGCGCCACGCGCGTCGGCGAGGACACGACGCTCTCGCAGATCATCCAGATGGTCAGCGACGCGGCGGCCACGAAAGCGCCGATCGCCAAGATCGCCGACAAGGTGTCCGGCGTGTTCGTACCGGCGGTCATGGGCATCGCGCTCGTGACGTTCGTCGTCTGGCTGCTGCTCGGCCGCACCGTGGGCTACGCGCTCGCGCGCGGCATCTCCGTGCTCGTCATCAGCTGCCCGTGCGCGCTCGGCCTCGCCACCCCGGTGGCGATCATGGTCGGCAGCGGCATGGGCGCGAAAAACGGCATCCTCTTCAAGACGGCGGCCTCCCTTGAGGAGACCGGCCGCATCCAGATCGTCGCGCTCGACAAGACCGGCACCATCACCTCCGGCGACCCGACCGTGACGGACCTCTGCCCCGCCCCGGGCGTGACGGAGACGGAGCTGCTGCGCCTGGCCTATGCGCTCGAGCGCCGGAGCGAGCACCCGCTGGCCAAGGCGGTGCTGCGCCGCGCGGAGGCGGACGGGCTGACCGCCGCCGAGGTCGCGGACTTTCAGGCCCTGCCGGGCAACGGGCTCAGGGCCACGCTCGACGGGCAGCCGCTCTGCGGCGGCAACGCGGACTTCATCCGCACGGCGGCCGACATTCCCGCGCCCATGCAGGCGCAGGCGCAGGCGCTGGCCGAGGCCGGCAAGACGCCGCTGTTTTTCGCCCGCGGCGGGAAGCTTCTCGGCATCGTCGCCGTGGCGGACGTGCTCAAGCCCGACAGCCCGCAGGCCATCCGTGAGCTGCAGAATATGGGCATCCGCGTCGTCATGATCACGGGCGACAACGCGCGCACGGCCAGGGCCATCGGCGCGCAGGCCGGCGTGGACGAGGTGATCGCGGGCGTGCTGCCCGACGGCAAGGAGCGCGAGATCCGCCGCCTGAGTGCGCGCGGTAAGGTCGCCATGGTCGGCGACGGCATCAACGACGCGCCGGCGCTCACGCGCGCGGACATCGGCATCGCCATCGGCGCAGGCACGGACGTGGCCATCGACGCGGCCGACGTCGTGCTCGTCAACAGCCATCTGAGCGACGTGCCGGCGGCCATCCGGCTCAGCCGCGCGACGCTGCGCAACATCCACGAGAATCTGTTCTGGGCGTTTTTCTACAACACCATCGGCATCCCCATCGCGGCGGGCGTGTTCGTCCCGCTCGGCCTGACGCTCAACCCCATGATCGGCGCGGCGGCCATGAGCCTGTCGAGCTTCTGCGTGGTCACGAACGCCCTGCGCCTGAATCTGTTCAAGCTGCGCGATACGCGCCACGATCATAAACGTGCAAACCATCTCAAAGAAGTACCCGAAATCAAGGAGGAAACTGCAATGAAAAAGACCATTCAAATCGAAGGCATGATGTGCGCTCACTGCGAGGCGACCGTGAAAAAGGCGCTCGAGGCGCTGCCGGAAGTCACCGAGGCCGAGGTCAGCCACACGGCGGGCACCGCCGTCGTGACGCTCAGCGCCCCGGTGGACGACGCCGTGCTCAAGAGCACGGTCGAGGCCAAGGACTATACCGTCACCGGCATCGCGTAATGCATCCGAAACCGCAGCAAAGGCGTCCCCGAGAGGGGACGCCTTTGCTGTTTTCTGCTCACTTTTTGTGCGCGTCGATCGGCTGCGCGAACAGCCCGTGCTGTGTGCAGTACCACAGCAGTGTGCCGTGCGCGAAGTACGGCAGGCGCGTCTGCGCGCCCCACTCGGGGTAGAGCCGCCGCAGCACGACCGTGTCCTCGTTGACCAGCGCCGCGAACGACAGGTAGTGCTCCCGGCGCATGGGGTGGTCGGACGTGAGATACCACTCGCCGTCGCTCAGCTCCGCCGACAGGCGGTGGGCATCGTCCGGCGTCTGCGGCGTCAGGGGCTGCAGCGTCTGGCCGCAGCAGGTCACGTCCGCCGCGTCGCTCGCCAGCAGCAGGTTGCCGCAGTGCGGGCAGACACAAAAGCGCACGCGCTTCATGTTTCCGTTCGTCAAATCGTTTTCCTCCAGATCGCCCCGGAGCAGCGCCTCGGCGCTCGTGCCCAGAGCCTGTGACAGTCGCGGGAGGAGGGAAATGTCCGGCGCGCCGCAGCCGCGCTCCCATTTGGAGACGGCCTTGTCGCTCACGCCGATCGTGTCGGCGAGCTGCCGCTGTGTCATGTTTTTGCCTTGCCGCAGGGCGCGGATGAGTGCCCCCGTGCGTGTCTGATCCATCGCTTACACCTCCCGTGCAGGTATATTGTACGGATTTTCGCCCGGAATGCAACCGACGCTCCGTAGAGTCCGCCGACAGGATAGCCCCCGCGCGCGGGCGCTGTCAAGCGGGCGGCGAAAAATCGCGCCGGGGCGGGAAAAAATTCTGAATTTTGCCTGAATTTTTGCTTCCGGTGTAGCTTTTGCGCGCGCGCGCCCTTATAATGTAAGCGCGGACGAAAAACCGTCACAACCATCCGCATCCGACGAAAAATCACCACGGAAAAGGAGTTTGTATATGGGACTGATCAAAGCTGCCGCGGGCGCTGCCGGCGGCGTTCTGGCCGACCAGTGGAAGGAATTTTTCCTCTGCGAGGCCCTGCCGGCCAATGTGCTGGCCGTGAAAGGACAGAAAAAGACCACCCGCCGCTCGAGCAACACGCACGGTGACGAGAACATCATCACCACCGGCTCGCGCATCGCCGTCGCCGACGGGCAGTGCATGCTCATCGTCGAGCAGGGCAAGGTCGTGGAGGTCTGCGCCGAGCCGGGCGAGTACACGTATGACGCATCGACCGAGCCGTCGATCTTCGCCGGGAACCTCGGCGAGAGCATCGGTGAGGTGTTCCGCAACATCGGCAAGCGTTTCACCTTCGGCGGCGAAGCCCCGAAGGATCAGCGCATCTACTATTTCAACACCAAGGAGCTGACCGGCAACAAGTACGGCACGCCGAGCCCCGTGCCGTTTCGCGTGGTGGATCAGCGCGCCGGCATCGACATCGACATCGGCATCCGCTGCTTCGGCGAGTACAGCTACCACATCGCAAACCCGCTGCTGTTTTACACCAACGTCTGCGGCAACGTGACCGAGGAATACACGCGCGACACGCTCGACGGCCAGCTCAAGAGCGAGCTGCTCACGGCGCTGCAGCCGGCGTTCGCGCGCATCAGCGACATGGGCATCCGCTACTCGGCGCTGCCCGGCCACACACGGGAGATCGCCGCGGCGCTCAACGAAGAGCTCTCGGCCCAGTGGCGCGACCGCCGGGGTCTGGAGATCGTGGCCTTCGGCGTCTCGTCCGTGAAGGCCGACGAGGCCGACGAGCAGATGATTAAGGACATGCAGCGCGACGCGGCCTACATGGACCCGACGCGCGCGGCGGCGATGCTCTCGCGCTCGCAGGGCGATGCGATGAAGGCGGCCGCGTCCAACACGGCCACCGGCCCGGCCATGGCGTTCATGGGCATGGGCATGGCCGGCCAGATGGGCGGCGTCAACGCGCAGGACCTCTATGCCATGGGCCGGCAGCAGGCGGCCCAGCAGCCCGCCGCCCCGGCGGCCGGGAGCTGGACGTGCGCCTGCGGCCAGACGGGCAACACCGGCAAGTTCTGCGGCAACTGCGGCCGGCCGCGCCCGGCCGCGCCGGAGGGCTGGACGTGCGTGTGCGGCGCGGTGAACAAGGGCAAGTTCTGCTCCGAGTGTGGCCGCCCGAAACCGGCCGGCACACCGAAATACAAGTGCGACAAATGCGGCTGGGAGCCGGACGACCCGACCCATCCGCCGAAATTCTGCCCCGAGTGCGGCGACCCGTTTGACGATGGGGACATCCAGCCGTAACCCCCGCCCGGACGAAAGGAGGCATGCGCCATGCCGACCCAGGTAACGAACTATCAGTGCCCGGCCTGCACCGCCCCGCTGCACTATTCGGCCAAGAGCGGCAAGCTCGAGTGCGACTACTGCGGCTCGTCATTCGACGTGGCCGAGATCGAGGCGCTCTATGCCCGCAAGGAGGCCGAGGCCGCCGCAGCCAAGCAGGCGGCCGACGCGAAGGCCGAAGCAGCGCAGGCTGCCAAGGCCGAGGCTGCGGAAGCCGCCGCGGCCTCCGGCGGCTGGGACACCTCCGACCTCAGCCGCGACTGGGGCGCGGAGGCGGACGGCCTGCGCGTCTACAGCTGCCCGTCGTGCGGCGCGGAGCTCATCTGCGACCAGAGCACCGCGGCCACGGCCTGCCCCTACTGCGGCAACCCGGCGATCGTGCCGGGGCAGTTTTCGGGCGCGCTGCGGCCGGACTCTATCCTCCCGTTTCGCCTGAGCAAGGACGACGCCGTGCAGGCGCTGCGCGCGCACTACAAGGGCAAGCCCTTCCTGCCGCGCTCGTTCACATCCGCCAACCACATCGAGCAGATCCAGGGCGTGTACGTCCCGTTCTGGCTGTTTGACGGCGGCGCGGAGGGCGCGGCCAGCTACCGCGCCAGCAACACGAATGTGTACGAGACCGGCGACTATGAGATCACCGAGACGCGGCACTACCACGTGGTGCGCGCCGGGTCGCTCGCGTTTGAGAAGATCCCGGTCGACGCATCCTCCAAGATGCCGGACGACCACATGGACTCCATCGAGCCGTTTGACTATGCCCAGCTGCGCCCGTTTTCCACGGCGTACCTGCCGGGCTATCTGGCGGATAAATACGACGTGACCATCGACGACAGCCGCGACCGGGCGGACACGCGCTGCCGCGAGACGCTCGCGCAGGCCCTGCGCGACACCGTCACCGGCTACGGCGCGTGCGTGACCGAGCGCGAGGACATCGCGCTGCGGCGCGGCAAGGTGCACTACGCCCTGCTGCCGGTGTGGATGCTGAGCACGAAGTGGCGCGGGCAGGACTTCCTCTTCGCCATGAACGGCCAGACCGGCAAGCTCGTCGGCGACCTGCCGACGGACCGCGGCCGCTTCTGGGGCATGTTCGCCGCCATCGCGGCCCCGCTCACGGTAGCGCTGACTGCAATTTTGCAGTTCCTGCTGTAAGGAGGCGACGGATATGAAACGCAAACTGACCGCCCTGCTGCTCGTGCTGCTGCTGGCCGTGACGCTCGCAGTACCGGCGCTGGCCGCCGGGGACTGGGTCACGGACGAGGCCGGCCTGCTCACCGACCAACAGATCAGCCAGCTCTCGCAGCGCGCCGCCGCCCTCGCGCAAAGCAGCGGCGTCGGCGTGTACATCCGCACCGTGGACGACTATGCCGACTACGGCTTTACCGACGTGGAGACGGCGTCCTACACGCTCTACCACAACGACTCGCTTGGCGTCGGTGACGGGCGCGACGGTGTGCTCCTGCTGCTGAGCGTGTCGAACCGCAAGTACGCCGCCTTCGTCTACGGCGACAAGGCAGAGCTCCTCTTCCCGGACTCTGCCCTGCAGCAGCTCGAGGACGGCTTTCTCGACGACTTCCGCAACGACGACTGGTACGGCGGCTTCTGCGACTACATCGACGGCTGCGCCGGCCTGCTCAGCGGCGAGTCCTATACCGGCAGCGACTCTGACTATGCCTACAGCCCCGGCCATGACGCCGACGTCGACCCCGGCTTCTCCGCGCCGTCGCTGCTGCGCAATTTGGGCATCGCGCTCGTGATCTCGTGCGTCATCGCGCTCATCGTCTGCCTGATCCTCAAGGCGAAGATGCGCTCCGTGCGCCGCCAGACCGAGGCGCGCGCCTACGTCACGCCCGAGGGCCTGCACCTGACGCGGCGCGACGATGTCTACACCCACACGACCACGACGCGCCGCAAGATCGAGCGCGACAACGACCACCACTCCGGTGGCGGCGGGTCGAGCTTTTCCGGTGGCGGCGGCCACGGCCGCAGCGGCAGCTTCTGACGCACCAAAACGCAAAAACGCTGTCCCATTTTCGGGACAGCGTTTTTTCATGCCTCCGTGACGGGGATGCGGATCTCGGTCACGAATTTTTCCGGGTCGCTCGTCAGGCCGTAGTCGATCATCGTGATCTCGCGCGAGAAGTCCGCCGGAGCGAGCGCGTGCGCGCGCAGGTAGTCCATCAGGCGCGCATACTGCGCCGGGGCTTCGGGGTGGCTGCCGCGAAAGCACACGGCGGCGCACGTCGTCTCGGGCAGGGTGGTCACGTCGCCATCGAAGGCGTCCTCGTCGTCGAGCACGAGAAACGCGCGGTCATACGGCGCAAACGCCCCGGCCAGCAGCCGCTCGGCCGAGAGGCCCACACCCACCTTGCCGAGGAACACCACGGCCTCCGCCTGCGAGCGCTCGAGCATGCGGATGGACGGCTCCATGTCGAGAAAGCTGTGCAGCTCGAGCGCGCCGGACATCCACACAATGCGGCACGCGGGGCTGCGCACGAGGCGGATGGCGCCGAGCTCGGCTGTCTGCGCATCGTGCAGTTGGCGCAGGCGGTTGTCGATCTTGCGCTCGACGCGCTGCAGCTCCGCCTGCTTGCGCGCGACGGCGGCCTTCTGCTCGCGCAGCAGCTGCTCGATGCGCCCGACGTCGCGGTTGCGCAGAAAGGCGCGGATCTGCCCGAGCGGCATATCCAGCGCGCGCAGGTAGCGGATGGTGTTGAGCACCTCAAACTGCCGCGGCCCGTAGTAGCGGTAGCCGGTCGCGGGGTCGGTGTATTCCGGCGTAAGCAGGCCGATGGTCTCATAGTGGCGCAGGCTGCTCACGCTCAGGTGAAATAGCTGCGCCACGTCGCCGATGGAAAACAGCTCCTGTGTCCGCGCCATGTCACGCCTCCTCCGGCACGAGCCGGCCGCGCCGGCGCAGCACGAGAAACGCGATCACGCAGATGATGACCGACAGCAGCGAGCCCGCCGCCGTGGCCAGGCCCATGGGCAGCAGCGTCGTGGGAAACCACTTGCTCATCAGGTACGCGCCCGGCACGCGCACGAGCACCACGGCCGTGATGTTGTGCAGAAACGACAGCTCCGAGCGGCCGATGGCGCAGAAATACCCGCTGAAGCAAAAGTGCAGCCCGGCAAAGCAGCAGTCGAGGATGTACCCGCGCAGGTACTGCCCGCCCGCGGCGGCGACGGCCGCACTGTCCGTGAACAGGCCCGCGACGGGCTCTGCCACGAACTGGATGACGATCGTGATGAGTACGCCGAAGCCGAACGCGACGGCGATGGCGTACCACAGCGTCTGCAGCGCACGGCGGGGCTTGCCCGCGCCGATGCATTGCGCACCGAGGGCCGACACCGTCGAGAGCATGGACGACGGCACGAGGAACAAAAAGCTGATGATCTTCTCCACGATGCCGACGGCGGCGGCGTCCGTGAGGCCGCGGCGGTTGGCGATGACGGTGATAAACAAAAACGCGATCTGGATCAGCCCATCCTGCAGCGCGACCGGCACGCCGATGCGCAAAATGCGCCCCATGACCGCCCGCCGCGGGCGCAGATCGCTCCGCGTGAGGGCGATGCCGTCGCGCTCGCGGCGGATGACGGCCAGCGACACGACCACGCTGGCCGCCTGCGCCAGCGTCGTGCCGAGCGCGGCGCCCGCCGGGCCCATGTGCAGCGCGCCCATGAACAGATAGTCGAGCGCGATGTTTGCCGCGCACGCGATGGCGATGAAGTACATCGGGCGCTTCGAGTCGCCCAGACCGCGGAAGATGGATGCGATGATGTTGTACGCCGTGATCAGTGGCACGCCGAGAAAGCAGATGCGCAGATAGGCGACCGTGCCGGGCACGGCCTCGGCCGGCGTGGACATGACCGCCGCGATCGGCCGCGCGAGCGCCAGCAGCACCCCCGTCACCACGACGCTCAGCGCCAGAAACAGCGTCGTCGTGTTGCCGATGTAGCCCGCCGCGCCCCGGCGGTCGCGCGCGCCGACGGCCTGACCGATCGTGACCGTCGCGCCCATGGCAAGGCCCACGATCATGACCGTGAGCATGTGCATGACCTGACTGCCGATGGACACGGCCGTCGTGCTGGCCACGCCCTCGTACTGGCCGATGATGAACAGGTCGGCCATGCCGTAGAGCGTTTGCAGGAAGTACGAGAGCAGATACGGCAGCGAAAAGCGCACAATGTTGCCAAAGACGCTGCCGGTCGTGAGATTTTTCTCCATGGCGTTTGCCCCTTTGCGTGGAATACCGTCATTGTAAACTCTACAACGGTTGTAGAGTCAAGGTTTTGTTTTGCCCCGGCGCGGATGTTTTTCGCGCCGGGGCTGCATTTTTCAGAACGTCAGGCGCATCTGATACCAGACGACGCCGCCGTGGGTAGAGCTCGACACGCCCTCGCTCACGAAGCCGAACTTCGCGTAGTAGTGCACGAGCCGGTCCTTGCACGTGAGCACGAGGCCGCGGCGGCCCTGCGCGCGCGCGTCGGCGATGGCGCGCTCGATGAGCTGTCCCGCATAGCCGTGCCGGCGGTAGTCTGGCAGCGTGTTCACGCCGAAGATCATCTGCCACGCGCCGTGCGCGTCGTGCAGCGCGGCGTCCGCGTAGAGGTCGTCCGTGAGGTCGGTGCGGTCCGTGACCATGCCGTCCACGAACGCGATGAGCGTGCCGCCGTCAAACATCAGCCAAAAGTGGTCGCCATAGTGCGCCAGCCGGTCAGCGAGTTCTTCCCGCGTCGCGGCCTCCGCCGCCGGGAAGCACGCTGCCTCCACCGCCGCCACAGCGTCGAGATCGGCGGGCGTCGCCGTGCGAATCATCCTAGTATCCATCGTTATGCCTCCGTTTCGTCCAGCAGCAGCGCCGCCAGCTCCGCCACCGTGCGGCAGTATTGCGGGCAGATGCGCTGCATCGTTTCGATGATGTGCGGCACGGTGTGCGTCCACCCCGCCGCGATGAAGTCCACGCCCGCGTGGTCAGCCATGTCCTTGCCGGGCTTGAGATCGTCGATGACCACGAGCTGCTCCGGCCGCAGGCCGAGCTCCCGCTCGATCTGGTAGATGGGCCACGGCGCGGGCTTGCGCCGCTCGGGGTCTGAATCCCAGCCGTAGATGCGCTCCGGCGTGGGCAGGTCGTGCGCGCGGTAGTCGCGCAGGATGTTTTCCGGCACGGAGTGGCTCACGACGCAGATATGCCCGCCCGCGGCGTGAAACCGCTGCAGCAGGTCACGCATACCGGGGAACGTGTCGGGCACGTGCGTGCGCACATAGTCCAGCCACGTCTGGTACTGGATGTCCATCTCCGCATCGGAAAAGCCCAGAATGTCGCTGCACAGCGCGCCGAAGCCCGGCTCGAACGAGTAGGAAAAAAAGTCGTCGAGCGTCATGTGTACGTCCGGCCGCAGCTTTTGCAGCGTCTGCACGAAGGCCGGGTAATTGATGGTCGCGGTGCTGTTGACGACGGTGTCGTCATGGTCGAGCACCAGGCACTGGTAGCGCACGCGCGCCGCCTCCTTTGTCTCACATTGCACAGCATTTTACCACGAACCCCTGCGAAATGCCACCACCGGGCGCAAAAACGCCCGGACGAAGTTTTCCCCCGTCCGGGCGGATGCCGTTGTGCACATTGCCGTCAGAAGCTGCCGGCGGCGGTGGACGCCCCCGCGCCCCAGAGCAGCACGCGCAGCACGCCGATGAGCGCGAGGTGCGCGGGATAATAGACGTAAAAGAGCCAGCCCATGCCGCGCCATTTGCCCCGCGTGCCGTCATAGCACCGCAGCAGCGGGATGGCGAGCGCCGTGCCGAGCTGCACGAGCGCATATACCTTATCTATAAAGAAGAAATACACGAGTGCGTACACGGCCGACCACACCATGAGCCAGCCCATCTGCTTTCGGAAGTCCCCGCGTGCCTGTCCCATGAACAGGATCGCCATCGCGGCCACGCAGCTCCAGTCCGACGGGAAGGTGATGGCGCAGATCACAAACGTCAGCGCGATCTTGACCCAGTCTTTCAGCCGCGCGTCGTCGTGGATGACGAGCAGCACCAGCCCCCACGCGAGCGACCACACGACGCCCGTCTGATTGAACGGCCCGGTGGACAGCGGCACAAACGGGATGCCAAAGCAGAAATCATACGCAAAGTGCGAGATGAGCGCGAGCGCGAACAGGCGCGCGGCGTACTTTTTCACATCGTGCGTGTAGTGGTAGCCCTCGACGATGAAAAACCACATGATCGGCGCCGTCACGCGGCCGAGCACATGGCACACGAGCACCCACCAGTCGGTGGCGTAGCCGGGCCAGAGCGTCCACGTGAGGTGGTCGAGCGTCATGGCGAGGATGGCGATGCCCTTGAGCGCGTTGCCGCTCAGGGCCGGTCTGCGGGTCTGGAGCATGGGGACACCTCCGGAAAACGAGTTTTCTCTTTTTTCAGCATAGCAAATCCGCGCCGCCGCGTCAATGCCCGCGGGCGGCCCAGCGTGTCAAAAAAGCCTCGCAGAGTTTGCCGCCCGCAGGCGGCAAAGCATTGCAATCATTTTCTCTCGCGACATGTGCGTGAGAGAAAATACTTCTCTGGCTGCAAGTGTGGACTTTGTGCGCCCCCGGCGTACAAAGTCTGCGCGCAGCAGCCTGCAGGCCTTTTGTCGGGAAAGCCCTTTGGGCTTTCCCGACAAGCAAAACCGCCCGCGGCAGCCAGAGCTGCCGCGGGCGGAACTGTCCGGAGGCGTGTTCAGTTCTCGTCGGTCCCGGCCGTCTCGCCGAGGCCCGCATCGTCCTCCCCGAGGATGCCGAGCTTGCCGATGGCGTGGCGGCAGAGCGCCGTGTACGTCTGCTCGCTGATGTCATGCTCCATCTTGCAGGCGTCCTCCTCGGCGGTCTTGGCGTCGACGCCGAGCTCCATGAGAAACTTCGTGAGCGTATGGTGCCGGTCGAGCATACTCGAGGCGATGTCCATCCCGCTCGGCGTGAGCGTGATGAGCCCGTCGCGGTCCATGGTGATGTAGCCGTTTTCGCGCAGGCGCTTGGTCGTGTAGGTCACGCTCGGCTTCGTGACGCCGAGGTGCTCCGCGATGTCGATCGAGCGGATGTAACCGTGTTTCTGCTGCATCATCAGCATTGCTTCCAGATAGTCTTCCGCAGCTCTCAAGATCTGCATAGCGGATTCCACCAACCTTTTCGTAAAATTGCTTCTAGGTTAGCACACCTTAACCAAAAATGCAAGCAATGCAAAAATTTTTACAAATACCTCTTGACACGCGATGTTAGATAGATTAAACTTTAGCAAGGTTAAGGAAGTTTAACTTGTGTTAAACAAATATAACCGTTCTTTTTTCATCCAAGGTTAGCACGCTCTAACCGTTACCAGTGGAGGGATATCTATGATGCCGCTGAATCTCGCCAATGTCGGCGAGGAGACACTGATTCTGAAAGTCGGCGGAAACCCGGAGACCAGAAAACACTTGGAAGATCTGGGTTTCGTCCCCGGTGGGACGGCCACGGTCGTATCGGCGATCGGCGGGAATCTGATCGTGAAGGTCAAAGAATCCCGCGTTGCCATCAGCGATGAAATGGCACGCAAAATCATGATTTAAGGGAGGAAGCACGATGAAAACGCTGCGAGAAGCCAAGATCGGCGAAACGGTCAAGGTGGTGAAGCTGCATGGTGAAGGCGCCATCAAGCGCCGCATCATGGACATGGGCATCACGAAGGGCACCGAAGTGTATGTGCGCAAGGTCGCACCGCTCGGCGATCCGGTGGAAGTCACAGTCCGCGGCTACGAGCTGAGCCTGCGCAAGGCCGATGCCGAGATGATCGAGATCCAGGCATAATCATCCGTAAGCAAAATTTATTACATAAGGTAGGATCCCCCATCAGCAGAGGAGAATATCGCAAAGGAGCATCCGAATGGAAAAGCAAATCAAGATTGCCTTAGCCGGCAACCCGAACTGCGGCAAAACGACGCTGTTCAATGCGCTGACCGGCTCCAATCAGTTTGTGGGCAACTGGCCGGGCGTCACGGTCGAGAAAAAGGAAGGCCGCCTGAAAAAGCATGACGACGTTGTCATCATGGACCTTCCCGGCATCTACTCGCTCAGCCCGTACACGCTCGAAGAGGTCGTCGCCCGCAACTATCTGATCGACGAGCGTCCGGACGCCATCCTCAACATCGTGGACGGCACGAACCTCGAGCGCAACCTGTACCTGACCACGCAGCTGACCGAACTGGGCATCCCGGTGGTCATGGCCGTGAACATGATGGACATCGTGCGCAAGAGCGGCAACCAGATCAACATCAGCCAGCTGTCGCAGCAGCTCGGCTGCAAGGTCGTGGAGATCTCGGCCCTGAAGGGTGACGGCGTCATGGCCGCGGCAGAAGCCGCCATCGAGGCCGCCAAGTCCACCAAGACCGTGCCGATGCACACGTTCTCCGGCCCGGTCGAGCACGCGATCGCCCACATCGAAGAGGCGGCCGTGCACGAGATGCCGGAAGAGCAGCAGCGCTGGTACGCAATCAAGATCTTTGAGCGCGACGACAAGGTGCTTGCCAAGCTCCACATCCCCGAGGATGTGCACCAGCACATCGAGGCGGACATCAAGGCCGCCGAGGAAGAGCTCGACGACGATGCCGAGTCCATCATCACCAACGAGCGCTACGTCTACATCGCGGAAGTCATCCGCGCCTGCTACCGCAAGAAATCCAAGGCCACGCAGTCCACGTCCGATAAGATCGACCGCATCGTCACCAACCGCTGGCTGGGCCTGCCGATCTTCGCCGTGGTCATGTTCCTGGTCTACTGGGTCGCCATGGTCGCCGTCGGCGCGCCCGCGACCGACTGGGCCAATGACGGCGTGTTCGGCGACGGCTGGCACCTGCTGGGCATCGGCTCGGGCGCTTATAACGACGCCAACGACGAATACACCGCCGCGACCGAAGCGGTCGATGCGTTCCTGGGTCTCGACACCGAAGCCGAAGACTTCGACGCCGACGCCACCCTCGCGGAAATGAAAGACTTCCAGCCCACCTCCGACACCGCGACCACCATGGTCGAGGATGAGGAGACCCTGGCTGAGAATGAAATGACCGCCTACTACGACAACATCCCCGATGACGCCGACGAGGACAGCACCGTGGGCATGACGTATGTCGATGCGGTCGCCTACCTCGAAGCCAACGGCTTTGACGCGCCCGATCCGGCCGACTACGGCGTCTGGGTCCCGGGCATCCCGGTCCTGATCGGCAACGGTCTGGAGAAGGCGGGCTGCGCCGACTGGCTGCAGGGCCTGATCCTCGACGGCATTGTCGCCGGTGTCGGCGCGGTGCTCGGCTTCGTGCCGCAGATGCTCGTCCTGTTTTTGATGCTGGCCTTCCTCGAGGCCTGCGGCTACATGTCCCGTATCGCCTTCGTGCTCGACCGTATCTTCCGTAAGTTCGGCCTGAGCGGCAAGTCCTTCATCCCGATGCTCATCGGCGTCGGCTGCGGCGTGCCGGGCGTTATGGCTTCCCGTACCATTGAAAACGAGCGTGATCGCCGCATGACGATCATGACCACCACCTTTATCCCCTGCGGCGCGAAAGTGCCCTTCATCGGCATGATCGCCGGCGCTCTGTTCGGCGGCAGCGCCTGGGTCTCCACCTCCGCGTACTTCATCGGCATGGCCGCGATCATCGTCTCCGGCATCATGCTCAAGAAGACGAAGATGTTCGCCGGCGATCCGGCTCCGTTCGTCATGGAGCTGCCAGCCTACCACTGGCCGACGCTGGGCAACGTCCTCCGCTCCATGTGGGAGCGCGGCTGGTCCTTCATCAAGAAGGCCGGCACGATCATCCTGCTGTCCACGATCCTCGTCTGGTTCACCACGTACTTCGGCACGGTCGACGGCACGTTCCGCATGCTGTCCGAGGACGAGATCGACTACTCCATCCTCGCTGCCATCGGCGGCGTGCTCGCCTGGATCTTCAAGCCCCTCGGCTGGGGCAACTGGCAGGCGGCGGTTGCCTCCATCACCGGCCTCGTTGCCAAGGAGAACATTGTCGGCACGCTCGGCATCCTCTACGGCGGCGGCGACGGCACCGTGTACCAGAACATCGCAGCTGCCTTCAACGGCATCAGCGGTTACAGCTTCCTGGTGTTCAACCTCCTGTGCGCTCCGTGCTTCGCGGCTATCGGCGCCATCAAGCGCGAGATGAACAGCCAGAAGTGGACGTGGTTCGCCATCGGCTATCAGTGCGGCTTCGCTTACCTGTGCGGCCTGATGATCTACCAGTTCGGCTGCGCCTTCACGGGCAACCTGAACGTGATCGGCCTCATCTGCGCGATCCTGGCGCTGGCCGGCATCATCTACATGCTGGTGCGTCCCTACAAGGAAGCCACCACGCTCAAGGCCTGAGCCTTTCCAAAATTCGCAAACGCAAAGGAGTGATTTTCCATGTTCAGCTGGATTGGCGCGAACCTCTCTACGATTTTGATTTCGATTGTACTTATCGCCATTGTCACCTTCATTTCCCTTTCCCTGATCCGCCAGAAGCGGCAAGGGAAATCCTCCTGCGGTGGCAACTGTGCCCATTGCGGTGCGCAGTGCCATAGCTGCCACCCCAAAGGGCAGTGAATCCGATTTGGACAGACAGAGTCCCCCCACTCTGTCTGTCCATTTTTTATGCGGCGCGCAATATCTTAACAAACAATTCAGGCGATTCTTCACAGAATCGTCATCCTTTTTTCGGGAACTAATTTACAATGGGAGCGTCTCATCCTGTAAAGCACCGCAGCCCATGGAGCGCGGGGAAAGGAAACCAACACCATGAAATTTCTCAAACGGGCCCTGCCCATTGTACTTGCCGTGTGCCTGCTCGCAAGCCTTGGCGCCGTGTCGGCCATTGACGCCGGCGAGACGCGCACCGTCATCGGCGCAGACCTCACGGACGACCAGATCAAGACCGTCTACAAGACCTTCGGCATCGAGCGCGGCAGCGTCAAGGAGCTGACCGTCACGAACAAGGACGAGCGGCAGTATCTCAGCGGCGTCATCAGCGACGAGCAGATCGGCACGAAGTCCATCTCCTGCATCTCCATCGAGGTGCTCGACGCCGGCAAGGGCATGACCGTCAACACGTCGCACATCACCTACTGCACGAGCCAGATGTACATCAGCGCGCTGGCCACCGCCGGCATCACGGATGCGAAGATCACCGTGACCGCGCCGTTCGACGTCTCGGGCACGGCGGCGCTGACGGGCGTGTACAAAGCATACGAGGACATCACGGGCACGAAGCTCGACGAGACCGCCAAGGCCGTCTCCTCGCAGGAGCTGGCCACGACGGCGGAGCTCGCGCAGGCCATCGGCGACTATGACTCGGTCGAGATCGTCAATGAGCTCAAGCTCATCCTCAACGAGACGAAGGACATGACCGACGCCGAACTGCGCGCCAAGATCAAAGAGATTGCCGCCGAGTACGACGTCACGCTCACGGACGACCAGATGACCCAGCTCGTAAACCTCTGCCGCTCGCTCGAAAAGCTGGACACGAACGCCCTGCTCTCGAAGGTGCACGCCGTGCAGGATACGCTCAAACAGCTCGCCGGCGCGAAGGACAAGATCGCGTCCTTCACCGGCAAGGTCAAGGACGTCATCACCGCCATCGGCGATTTCTTCGACCGCGTGATCGCCCTCTTCCGCAAGTAAACCCGGATAGAAAGAACCCGCCCGCAGGCACTGCCTGCGGGCGGGCTTTTATGCGCATTTTTCGTCTTAGCCGCGCAGCGCCCGGTCCGTGCGCACGAGCACCGGCACGGTCACGATAAACGTCACCGCATCGGCCGCCGCCATGAAATACAGCACGCCGTCGAGCCCGAACCACACCGGCAGCAGCAGCACAAGCCCCACGCCCAGCACGATCTCGCGCAGGAGCGACAGCGCCGTGCTCGTCCATGCCTTGCCGAGCGCCTGCAGGTAGATCATCGCGCCCTTGTTCACGCACGAGAGCGCGGCCGCGCCGAGAAACCACCGGATGCACCGCACGGCGAAGTCCGTGTAGTACGCGCTCTCGTTTTTCGCGCCGAAGAGATCGGCAAACACGCCCGGGCAGCTCTCAAACAGCGCCGTCGCCACGAGCCCCACGACCGCCTCGGCCAGCATCAGCCGGTGCAACAGCGCCCGCGCCCGGTCGCGCCGCCCGGCGCCGATGTTGTACCCCACGACGGGGATGCACCCGGCCGAGAGCCCGATGGCAATGGAGATGACGATCTGGAAAAACTTCATGACGATGCCCACGACCGCCGTCGGGATCTGCGCATACTGCGCCTGGCCGAACACGGGGTCGAGCGCGCCGTATTTGCGGCACATATTGAGCACCGCCGCCATGGAAAACACGATGCTGATCTGCGACAAAAAGCTCGTCATGCCCAGCGGCAGAAACGTGCGCAGCAGCTCACCCCGCAGCCGGAAGCTGCTCCGCTGCAGCCGCACGGCCTTCATGTGCAGCAGATACACCGCCGCCAGTACAGCCGAGAGGATCTGGCCGATGACCGTTGCAATGGCCGCGCCCATCATGCCCCACCCGCACGGGAAGATGAAGATGGGGTCGAGGATGATGTTGCACACCGCGCCCGCCAGCAGCGACAGCATGGCGTAGCGCGGGCTGCCGTCGGAGCGGATGATGGGGTTCATCGCCTGCCCGAACATGTAAAACGGGATGCCGAGCGCGATCCAGAAGCAGTATTCGCGCGAGAGGGCGAACGTCTCGGCGTTGACCGTCGCGCCGAACGCCGTCAGGATCGGATCCATGAAAATGAGGTACACCGCCGTGAGCACCACGCTGACGATGAGCGTGAGCACGATGGCGTTGCCGACGCTGCGGTGCGCCTGCTCCTGCTCCCCCGCGCCGAGGCGGATGCTGACATAGGCGCAGCAGCCGTCGCCGATCATGGTGGCGATGGCGAGCGCGATGACCGTCAGCGGGAACACGACGCTGTTGGCCGCGTTGCCGTAAGAGCCGAGGTAGCTCGCGTTGGCGATGAAGAGCTGGTCGACGATGTTGTACAGCGCGCCGACGAGCAGCGACAGGATGCACGGCAGCGAGAATTTGCGCATCAGCGCGCCGACCGGCTGCTCGGCGAGAAAGGAATTGGACTGGGATTCGTTCATGCTTGCCTCCGATTTTCCGCCCAAAGGCAAAAAAACGGCACACGCCGCGCGTGTGCCTGCAAACCTCGGAAGCCGACACACACCACGCTCGCATACCGTTTCGTATCCGAATGCTGTGCATCCGTGTATCGTGCCTTCAAGCCAGATTTGAAATTTTACAGGAGATATTATACCAGCCCGCGCCCGAAAAAGCAAGCCCCCGCGGTCTCGCACGGGGGCAGTGCGTGTCATTTTTCCAGCGCGGCGAGCTTCTCGCGGCGGATGCGGTCGGCGTCCCGGCGGACGAAGTACGCGGGGATGAGGATGAACACCGCGCTCACGGCCGCGGCCAGAAACAGCTCATACGGGTAGAGGTAGCTGCCGGCATAGCTCGGGTATTTGGCGAGGATGGCCGCCGTCGGCTCGAGCGCGACGGCTTTGATGATCAGCGGGTCGATGATGCTCGCGAGCACCATGGGCAGCATGATGTAGATGACCATCTTCACGCTCTGCGACGCGCCGGCGCGCCCGGCGGGCGTATAGTCGCGCGACGAGGCGGTGAACAGCCCCGCCATGGCGAGGTTGCCGGCCATGATGCACGTGCCGCCGACGCACAGCAGCGGCATGGCGTGGCCGACGAACTTGATCGAATAGGCGATCAGCCCGCCGAGCACCTGCAAAATTGCCACGGGGTAATAAAACTTCTCCTTGCCGAAGCGGTCCATGGCCTTGCCCGCGAGCACGGACAGCACGGCCGAGGCAAGCACGACGATGCCGATGGGCAGGATGTAGTTGTCGATGCCGAGCGTGACCTCGACGAGTGAGATCATGTACGGCTGCCACAGCTGCATGGCAAGGCCGGAGAACATCATGCCGAGAAAGCAGATGTAGATCATCTTGTTGGCGCGGATGTTCGCCGGGCGGAAAGCGTAGAGCACGTCGCGCAGGTACGTGTCGCCCTGCACGGGACGCAGGGCCGGACTGTCGCGGAAGATGCACAGGCCGAGCACGCCGGCCGCGCTCGTCAGGCCGCCGAGCACGAGGAAAAAGCCCGTCCAGTTGCCGTGCACGGTCATGCCGTCAAAGCCCGCGAAGATGACGATGAGCGCGAGGATGGGCATGATGCTCAGCACGATGTCCACGACGCCGCGGTTCGTGACGTCGGTCACGTCCGTGACCCAGGCGGAAAAGGCCGAGTCGTTGGCCGTGCTGCCGATGGCGGACATGATGCAGTCCATAACGACGAAGAGCGTCACCGCGAGACCGACGTCGCCGCCGACCTGCCCGTTGCCGAAGAGCGCGAACGCCGCCGTCGTGATGCCCCAGAGGATATACCCCCAGCAGACGAAGGCGCGGCGCTTGCCCACGCGGTCCGACCACGCGGCGCTGAAGATCGTCGCCAGCGCGGCGGCGATGGCGCTGGCCGCGACGGTCGCGGACGTGGCCCAGCCGGCGGCCGTGATGTTTTTCTGAATGTAGGTGGAAAAGTAGACGTTCTCGACCATCCAGGCGATCTGCCCGATGAAGCCGAACACCAGCAGACTCGTCCAGACGCGCGCGCCGAGCGGCGTCGCCTTTTTGACGACCAGATTCTCCTGCATGAAAGTTCTCCCCTTTGCAAGGCGTTGTCACCCGATTATACCATGTTCTCCCCCCGCCCGGCAACCGGGAAACCGGCTTCCTGCCGCACGGCGCGGCCGTGTCAAAAAATTTTCAAAAAATTTTTTTCGTTTTTGCATTAAAAAAAGAAGTTGGCGCATTATTATAGCAGAACGGAAATGAAACATGTTTTCGTGAGACAGAGCTTGCTTTCCTCATAAGGTTGTTTACCGGTTATTTACAACTTTACCCCCCACACACAAAACTTTTGCTTGCTCTGCAGCGCCCGCGCGGTATCGCGCGGGCGCGTTCTCTTTTAAACGCCGTGTTCTCTTTCGAAAGAAATAACACCGCCCGGGACTGCTTTCGCCCCGGGCGTTTTTCCGTTTTCCCCTTTTGGCGGCGATCTGCCGTGCGTTTGGAAAGCCTTTCCCTTTTGAGGGGAAGGCTTTATGGGGCAGCACTAGTCGAGCGGCGCAGAAACAGAATTACCATGGTGTGTAATGTCAGGAAACACGGCATCCGCCTCGCTGCGCTCAGCACCTTCTCGGCAAGGAGAAGGCAATGCCAGCGCCGCAGGCGTTGTCACCCCTGCTGCGCCAGCCGCGGGATGTCCCCCACGCCGTCGAGCACGACGCTCGGCCGGTAGGCAAACTCGTCCAATGTTGCGCGCGTGGACACGCCGCTGAGCACGAGCACGGTGGCCATGCCGCTCTCCATGCCGGAGATGACGTCGGTGTCCATGCGGTCGCCGATCATGACGGCCTCGCCCGAGTGGCAGCCGAGCATGCGCAGGCCGGTGCGCATCATGAGCGGGTTCGGCTTGCCGCAGAAATACGCCTGCTTGCCGGTGGCGATCTCGACCGGGGCGATCAGCGCGCGGCACGCGGGGGCGATGCCCTCGTCCGTCGGGCCGCAGGTGTCGGAGTTCGCGCCGATGAGCTTCGCGCCCGCGAGCACGAGATTCGTCGCCTTCGTGAGCGTGTCGAGCGAGTAGGCCCGCGCCTCGCCGATGACGACGTAATCGGGGTTGACGTCGTTCATGGTGATGCCGCGGTCATACAGCGCATTGAGCAGCCCCGCCTCGCCGAGGGCGTACACCGAGCAGCCGGGCGCCTGGTCGGCCAGAAAGGCCGCCGTGGCCAGCGCGCTGGTGTAAAAATGCTCCTCCGGCACGTCGAGCCCCATACGCCAGAGCTTCTGGTGCAGCTCGCGCGGGGTCATGCCGCTGTTATTGGTCAAAAACAGGTATTCCTTGTGCGTGTCCTGCAGCCAGTGGATGAACTCCGCCGCGCCGGGCAGGATGTGGTTGCCGTGGTAGATGACGCCGTCCATGTCGCACAGGAAGCCTTTTTTCGCGTTGAAATCGATCATTTCCATGTCCAGTCTCCTTATTCTTGCTTCTGCTCTAAGCTTACCACGCATCCTGCCGCCGGGCAAGCGGCGGGCGCGTCAAATTTGCGTAAAGTCACAGGTCCAGCCGCAGGAAGATCGTCGTGTCCAGCGGGCTGTCGTTGTACGGCGGGATGTCGTAAAACCCGAGCGCGCGGTACATTTTGATCGCGCTCGTGAGAAACGGCAGCGTGTCGAGCAGCATGGCCGTGTAGCCGATGGCGCGGGCATCATCGAGGATGCGCTGCATCATCGCCCCGGCGATGCCCCGGCCGCGAAACGCGGGGCGCACATACAGCCGCTTGAGCTCGCACGTCGTGCCGGCGAGCCGGCGCAGCGCGATGCACCCGGCCGGCTGCCCATCGCACCACGCGACGTAGAGCCGCCCGTCCGGCAGGCCGTACTTTTGCGTCGGGTCGGCGACCTCGGCGTCGTAGTGCTGCAGGTCGAGATAGGCCTGAAAATACGGGTCATGCGCGACGAGCATGTGCGTATATTCCGCAAACAGCTCCCGCACCGCCTCCGGTGTGGCATAGCCCAGTTTCAGCTCCATACGTGTCCCTCCCGCGTGTCTCGATGGCATTATTTTACCGCATCTGCGCCCCGCGTCAAGCCCCCGTGAAAAAGGACGCGCCGGGCATTGACGCGCGCGGGCAAAGCGGCTAAACTAGACCTCAGTTTCTGTTCTCGGAGGCGTCTATGAAAACGACAACCACTCCTTCCGGCACCGGCCGCGCGCGGCTGGGCCTGATCGTGTCCATGACGGTGTTCGGCACGATCGGCCTATTCGTGCGCCGGATCGAGATCACCTCGGCCGAGCTCGCGCTCTGCCGCGCGGGGCTCGCGGCCGTGTTTCTGCTGCTGTATTTTCTCGTCACGCGCAGGCGGCTGTGCCTGAGCGAGATCAAAAAGTCGCTCTGGCTGCTGCTGGCTTCGGGCGCGGCCATGGGCATCAACTGGATGCTGCTGTTCGAGGCGTACAAGTACACGACCATTTCCCTCGCCACACTCAGCTACTACCTCGCGCCCGTGATCGTCACGGCGCTGTGCCCGCTGCTGTTTCATGAGCGGATGACGCGCACGCAGCTGCTCTGCTTTCTCATGTCCACGCTCGGCGTCGCGCTCATCATCGGCTCGGGCGGCGTGCAGGGCGGCGGGTCGGATGTGCGCGGCATTGGCTTCGGCGTGAGCGCCGCAGTGTTTTACGCCACTGTCATCCTGCTCAACAAGTATATCACCGGCGTTCCGGCGCTCGAGCGCACGTTCGTGCAGTTTCTCGCGGCCATTCTGGTGCTCACGCCGTATGTCGCGCTCACATCGGGCTTTCACCCGGGCGTGATGTCCGCGGCCGGGTGGGTGAACCTGCTCATCGTCGGCCTCGTGCACACGGGTCTGACGTACTGCATGTATTTCTCCGCCATCCGGACGCTGCCGGGGCAGGAGTCGTCGCTGCTGAGCTACATCGACCCCATCGTGTCCGTGCTCGTGTCGGTGCTGCTGCTCGGCGAACCGCTCGCCCCGGTGCAGATCGTCGGCATCGTGCTGTTTCTCGGTTTCGCCATCGTAAACGAGCTCACGCACAAAAATGCCGAGACCACATGAGCGCCCAAAACAGAAAAACGCCGGCCTGCGGAGCATTCCGCAGGCCGGCGGCCGTTTTTATCCGATATCACAAAACCATCAGCAGCGTCCCCGCGCCGATGAGCAGACAGCCGATCAGGGACTTGGGCGTGAAGCGCTCATGCAAAAACACGAACGCCAGCACGAGCGTGATGACCACGCTGAGCTTATCGATCGGCACAACCTTCGACGCCTCCCCGATCTGCAGTGCGCGGTAATAGCACAGCCACGACGCCCCCGTCGCCAGACCCGAGAGGATCAAAAACAGCCAGCTCTTCTTGCTGATGTCCGTAAGTCCGCCCTGCGTGTTGGTCACGAACACCATGCCCCATGCCATCGCCAGCACGACCATCGTGCGGATGGCGGTCGCAAGGTTGGAGTTCACGCCATCGATGCCCACCTTGGCCAGAATGGACGTCAGCGCCGCGAACACGGCCGAGAGCAGGGCAAATACGAACCACATACCTATCCCTCCGTTTCCCACGCGGGTCACGCGCGCAGCACCGCCGCCCGCAGGCGGCAAAAAAGTGCAATCATTTTCTCTCGCGACATGTGCGTGAGAGAAAATACTGCTCAGGCTGCAAGTGTGGAATTTGTGCGCCGTAGACGCACAAATTATGCGCGCAGCAGACTGCAAGCCTTTTGTCGGAAAACCCGGAGGGTTTTCCGACAGTCTCAGCCCCACCGGCCTGCGATGTTCGCAGGCCGGTGGGGTTTTTTGTGCGTCTGTCACCCGGCGCACGCCGGGTCGAGGAGCTGCCGGATCTGCTCGAGATCATCGGCAAAATAGATGCCCCGCTGCCGCGCCTCGCTCGACAGGCCCAGCTCGATCATGTGCGCCAGCTGCGTGCGCAGACCGTCGTAGTAGCCGTTGAGGTTATAGAGGATGCACGGCGCGTCCAGCTGCCCGAGCGCAACACGAGACATCACCTCCGCGATCTCCTCGAGCGTGCCCGTGCCGCCCGGAAAGGCGATGAACGCATCGCCCAGCTCCAGCATCTTCGCCTTGCGCTCCGGAAAGTCGCGCGTGACGATGAGCTCGGTCAGCTCGTCGTACAAAAAGCCCTGATCCACAAAAATTTGCGGCTCGACGCCCGTCGCCCTGCCGCCCGCGGCGAGCACGCTCTCGGCGAGCGCACCCATGAGCCCGTTTTTCGACCCGCCATAGACGAGCGCGTTGCCGCTCTCGCCGATCCAGCGGCCGAGCGCGCGCACCGCGTCGCGCAGCGCGGGGTCATTGCCCGCGTTCGCGCCCAGATAGACCGTAATGTTCATAACCGGTTTTCCTCCCATGTCCGCAGGGCCGCTCCACCCCGCTTTTTTGCCTGTGCTTTCAAGATATCACGCCCGCCGCATATACAGCAGCGGGTACGGCCCGCCCTGCTCATCGCGGTCGGTGCGTTTGTAGGTCACAAAGCCCATGTGCTCGTAAAAGCCGACGGCCTGCGGGTTCTGCTCGTTGACTGTGACCTCCCGAATGCCGTAGTGTTCCGCGCCGTATTCCAGCAGCCGCCGGCCGAAGCCCGGCATTGGGCTGCGCGGCTCAGCAACAGGATACGCCATTTGCCGCCGCTTGTAAACCCCGCCGCCCTGCACAGATCGACCGCAGTATGTGCTTGTCGCGCTTACAACGCGCGCAAAAACGCGCCGATGCCGTCTGCCGTGCAGCCGTGTACCACGAACACAAGCGACTGCGCATACCACGGCGACTCCGCGCCCGGAACGTACAGCGTCACCGGGTCTGCAAGCCGGAACACGCGGCCGCGCTCGTCCTCGACGCATCCAGCCCGCGCGCCGCGAAACATCGCCCGCGGCAGGATCAGCTCCACCCCGCCGACCGGCGCCGGCAGCGGCGTTTTGCAGATAATTCTATGGTACACGCGGCCGCCGACCGTCCTCGTCTTTTCCGCCGCCGAATATTGCGCATACGCGATATCCGCTGCGGTGGGATCTTGCCTTGATGCCATGCGCTCACCTCCGCCGTTTTTGCTCCATGTTACCACATTCCGCAGCCGGACGCAAAAACACCCCACCGAAGGCGGGGTGTTTTGCTGTCAGGCGATCAGATCTTCGTGACGATCTTGATGCCGGGGCCCATGGTGGACGCCGTGACGCAGGACTTGATGTACTGGCCCTTCGCGGCGGCCGGCTTGGCCTTGATGATCGCGCCGATGAGCGCGTTGTAGTTCTCGGTGAGCTTCTCAGCGCCAAAGCTGACCTTGCCGATCGGGCAGTGGATGATGTTGGTCTTGTCGAGACGGTACTCGATCTTACCGGCTTTGGCTTCCTTGATGGCGTTGGCGATGTTCGGCGTGACGGTGCCGGCCTTCGGGGACGGCATCAGGCCCTTGGGGCCGAGCACTTTGCCGAGACGGCCGACGACGCCCATCATGTTGGGAGAGGCGATGACGGTGTCGAACTCGAACCAGTTCTCGCCCTGGATCTTCGCAACAAGATCCTGGCCGCCGGCGTAATCGGCACCGGCGTCGAGCGCTTCCTGAACCTGCTCTTCCTTGCAGAAGACGAGCACGCGGTTGACTTTGCCGGTGCCGTGGGGCAGGACGATGGCGCCGCGGACCTGCTGGTCGGCGTGACGGGAGTCAACGCCCAGCTTCACGTGCAGCTCGACGGTCTCGTCAAACTTGGCCTTGGCGGTCTTGGTGATGAGCTCGAAGGCTTCCTGCGGCTCGTACTGAGCCTGCTTATCAATGAGCTTAGCGCTCTCTTTATAATTTTTACCTCTGAACAATTCAGTTTCCTCCTAATAAAGTGGTTCGTCGGATGGATGATCCTCCCACGATCAGGGAGCGGAATCTGACGGCTTATTCGCCGACCAGAACGCCCATGCTGCGGCAGGTGCCTGCGATCATGCTCATAGCAGACTCGATGCTCGAGCAGTTGAGATCGGGCATCTTCTGCTCTGCGATCTTGCGCAGGTCTTCCTTGCTGATGGTCGCGACCTTATCTCTCTGGGGCACGCCGGAAGCATGCTCGATGCCGCAGGCCTTCTTGATGAGCAGGGCTGCCGGGGGCGTCTTGGTAATGAACGAGAAGCTGCGGTCGGCGTACACGGTGATGACGACCGGGATCATCATGCCCATGTCGCCCTTGGTGCGCTCGTTGAAGTCCTTGGTGAACTGGCCAATGTTGATGCCATACTGGCCGAGCGCGGGGCCGACCGGGGGAGCCGGCGTTGCCTTGCCGGCGGGAACCTGGAATCTGACGTATCCAACTATTTTCTGTGCCACTTGAAAGCACCTCTTTCTTGTAAGATTTTAATCCTTGATCGCTTCGACCTGATCGAGTTCGAGGTCGACGGGCGTCTCTCTGCCGAACATGGAAACGACGACGCGGACACGGTCCTTGTCGGGCTCGAGCTCGTCCACCGTGCCGATGAAGCCCTCGAGCGGGCCGTCGGTGATCTTGACGGAGTCGCCGAGCTCATAGCCGACCACCACTTCGTGATGCTCGACGCCGAGGTCGTAAATTTCCTGTTCTGTCAGGGGGATCGCCTTCCCGTCGGAGCCGACGAAGCCCGCGGCGCCGCGCACGTTGTGCACGAGATGCCAGCTCTCATCGGTCAGCACCATCTTCACGAGCACGTAGCCCGGAAAGACCTTGCGCTCGACGGTCTTTTCACCGGAATCGGTGATCTCCTTGACCGTCTCCATCGGGATGTTGACTTCCTGGATCAGATCCTGCATTTTGCGGTTTTCCGCCGCCTTTAGGATGTTCGCGGCCACGCTGTTTTCGTAGCCGGAGTAGGTATGGACAACATACCATTTTGCAAGTTCAGACATGTTACCCACCCAGCTTCAGCAGAAGCTGCACGCCCTGATCGGCCAGCGAGTCGAAGCCCCACAGCACCAGTGCGGAGGCGAGCATGACCACCAGGCAGACCGCGGTGTTGTTTGCCGTCTGCTTCGGCGTCGGCCACACGACCTTTTTGAGCTCGCTCTTCATGTCGCGGAACCATTTGCCGATGCGTTTGAAAAACGGGAGTTTTTTATCGACTTTCTTGACGGCTTCGGTGGAAGTTTCTTTCTTTTCCGGTTTCTTATCAGCCATGAATCATTCCGTCCTTTCGAAAGTCTTATTTGGTTTCAACGTGCTTGGTGTGCTTGCGGCAGAAGGGGCAATACTTACTCAGTTCCAGCTTTTCGGTAGTGTTCTTCTTGTTCTTCATGGTGTTGTAGTTCCGCTGCTTGCACTCTGCGCATCTGAGCGTCACCTTGACACGGGATCCAGCTTTAGCCATATTTTTCGGCACCTCCTTATTGATTTCGTCCCTGTCGGGACGTGATTGCCTCCCTGTATGAGCCGAAAGGGCATAAAAAGGGAACCTCTCGACTGACAGGTAGATTCACTATACCACACTCTCTGTCAAAGGTCAAGCCTTTTTGCGCCGCCGCAAAAAGACGCAAAACGCCGCCTCCGAAAGCCCGGAGGCGGCGTTGAACATATGGGTTTCTATGCGGTTTTGCTCTCTCAGGCGACGTCCTCGAAGCCGGGCAGCGGCTTCTTGGCGGTGATGGCGCGGATGACGAACAGGGCCGCGACCACGAGCACCACACCGATGGCGAGGCAGATATAAACGTTCTGGATAAAGCCCGCCAGGATGTAGTTGACAAAGCAGATGATACCGACGGTGCCGGCATACGGCAGCTGCGTGGACACGTGGTTGACGTGGTTGCACATCGCACCGGCGGAGGCCATGATGGTCGTGTCGGAAATGGGCGAGCAGTGGTCGCCGAACACGGCGCCGGCCAGGCACGCGGACACGCCGATGATGAACAGGCTGCTCGACGGGTCGAACACATAGGTGACGATCGGCAGCAGGATGCCGAACGTGCCCCAGCTCGTGCCGGTGGAGAAGCTCAGCACACCGGCGACAAGGAAGATGATCGCCGGCAGGAAGCTGAACAGCGACCCGGCCGCGGAGTTCATGACGGAGGCAACGAAGTACTTGCCGCCGAGCAGGCCGGTCATGTTCTTGAGCGAGGTGGCGAAGGTCAGGATCATGATGGCGGGGACCATGTTGATGAAGCCCTTCGGCAGGCAGGCCATGGAATCCTTGAAGGTGATGAGACGGCGGCACAGGAAGTAGATGATCGTGAACACGAGCGCGATCAGCGAGCCCCAGGGCAGGGCGACAAAGGCGTCCGTGTTGCCGAACGCGCCGACGAAGTCGTGGTAGTAGTCACCGGAAGCGTCCCAGTAACCGCCGGCGTAGACGAGGCCGGCAAAGCACGTCACGATCAGCACGGCGACGGGCAGGATCAGGTCGATGACGCGGCCGTTCTGGTTGCAGTCGATGGCATCGTTGTCCCCGTTGGCGCGGTCGCCGGTGGTGTAGAGGTCGTTCTTGAAGCGGGCGTTCATCTCGTGCAGGCGCATCGGGCCGTAGTCGAACTTCATGAGGATGAGCGCGATGATGAACACGAACGTGAGCAGCGAGTAGAAGTTATACGGAATGGCGCGCACGAACAGGTCGAAGCCGTTGTAGTCCTCGACGACGCCGGACACGGCGGCGGCCCAGGAGGAGATCGGCGCGATCATGCACACGGGCGCGGCCGTGGCGTCGATGAGGTAGGCGAGCTTGGCGCGGGAGACCTTGTGCCGGTCGGTGACGGGCAGCATGACCGAGCCGACGGTCAGGCAGTTGAAGTAGTCATCGACGAAAATGAGCACGCCGAGCAGGAAGGTGGCGAGCATGGCGCCGGCACGGGTCTTGATGTGGGTCTCGGCCCAGCGGCCGAAGGCGGCGGAGCCGCCGGCGCGGTTGATAAGCGCGACCATGGCGCCGAGGATGACAAGGAAGAGCATGATGCCGGCGTTGTCGGCAACGGCGGGCACCATGCCGTCGTTGATGATGGCGTCAAGGCCGGTGATCGGGTTGAAGTTGGAGTAAAACAGTGCGCCGAGCAGGATGCCGACGAACAGCGACGAGTAAACTTCCTTCGTGATGAGTGCGAGGATGATGGCGACGATCGGCGGCACGAGTGCCCAGAACGAAAACGCCATGCGGCTGGTGGATGTGATCTCGCCGGTGCCCTCGCAGGCACTGCATTCTTCACCCTGCGAGATGCCGGTACCATTGCACGTGGTGCAGGTGATGGACTTTGCCACATCGTCCCCGTCATCGGCGGCGAGCGCGCACACGCTCAGCAGCGACACGGCCATGACGACGAGCAGCAGAACAGCCAGGATCTTGCGTCTGGAATTCATCTTGAAATTCCTCCTATAAAAAAATGTCATGAACAGAGCATACTGTTCATGACACTTGAAACTCCTGGTCAATGACAGCGCTCCGCGAATGCGGCAGTCCGGCGGATGTTCTCCGACGGCCCAGGCAATCCCGCGGCAGGAACCTGCGAGACCCTTCGGCGGCTGCCCCTTTCCCCTCCCGGTTACCTGCCGGTGAGCGAGGGTACTGATGACTTCCGCGCCTCTATCATGCTTTGTTCAGCAAGTTCAGTATACGGTCGCCCCTACGAAATGTCAACCAGTTTTATGACCATTTTGTGAATTTTGTATGTTTTTGCGTTTTTCACAGGAAATGCACATTTTGTTTGTGCGATTTTAATAAAAACGTGTGGATGGTCAAGCCTGACCGGCCAAAGCGTGAGAAGCCGCCGCTGCCTGCCGGATATCCGAGCCACAGGGGGTGCTCGGGGGGGGCAGAGCCCGCCTCGAATGGGATCTGTGCGTTCCATTTGCAAAATGGAACGCACCTGCCGGATGCCCGGCAGGTGCGTAACGGAACCGTTGCTTGGCTCAGCGGCTGCCCTTGTCGTAAGGGATGCCCTCGGCCTTGGGGGCGCGGGAGCTCTTGGACGTAAAGGCGAGCACGATGATCGTGATGAGGTACGGCAGCATCTGATAGAAGTGCGCGCTGATGCCGATCTGCGCGAGCAGATACACGCCGTCGCCGTTGATGTCGAGGCTGGTGTAGGCCGCGGCGATGCACTTGAACAGGCCGAACAGCAGCGACGCGCCCGCGATGTTCAGCGGCTTCCAGTTGCCGAAGATCATGACGGCGAGGGCCAAAAAGCCGAAGCCCGCCACGTCGCCGTTGGACGAGCAGTTGGCCGTGGTCAGCGCGTAGACGAAGCCGCCCATACCGGCCAGCGCGCCGGAGATAGTCGTGCCGGCATAGCGCATCTTGTAGACGTTGATGCCGAGCGAGTCGGCCGCCTGCGGATTTTCGCCGCACGCGCGCAGGCGCAGGCCAAAGCGCGTCTTGTACAGCAGGATCGACAGGATGATGAACACCAGGATGCACACATAGGTGGCCAAATACACCTTATTGATAAACGTCTCGCCGAAGAAACCGAGGTTGACGGACTTGTCGATACCGAGCGTGCTCTTTTTGATCATGAACCAGCTGGCCGAGTCGCCGCTGGCCATGTTGAGGGTGTTCTGGTTGGCGATGATGCGGATGAAGAACAGCACCAGCGCGGGCGCCAGCAGGTTGAGCGCCGTGCCGCCGATGGTCTGGTCGGCGCGCAGGTTGATCGATGCGAACGACAGCAACAGCGAAAACAGCGCGCCCATGGCCGCCGACACGAGCATGGCCAGCAGCACGAGGCCCTGCAGCGTGCCCCAGTCCCCGGCCGCTTTGGCAGCGTTGAAGACCTCCAGGCCCTGCATCTGGCGCACGAAGAGCACGCCGATGAATGCGCCGAAGATCATGATGCCCTCGAGTGCGAGGTTGATGATGCCGCTGCGCTCGGCAAACACGCCGGCGAGCGCCACGATCATGAGCGGGACGGCATAGATCAGTGTCTGTTGGATGAGAAAGCTCATGCCTGCTCGCCTCCTTCCGCGACGGGCGCATCCGCGTCCGGGTCTGTGATGGCCGGGTCCGGATGCAGATCCGGGTCTCCGAGCGACTGCGCGGGTTCGACGGGCGCATCGTCCGCCGGCGTGTCGCCGGACTTGCGCTTTTTCTTCCGGCCGTCGAGCAGCATGCGGATCACGAGCGAGAACGCGCTCAAATACACGATGGCTGCGATGATGACGTCCGTGATGTATTCGTTATACGCCGTGAGGTTGGTCAGCTGCAGGCCAGCGATGTCGAGCACGGACATGAAGATGGCCGTGAAGATGACGGCAATGGGGTTGTTGACCGCGAGCAGGGCGACCGGGATGCCGTTGAAGCCCTCGGCCGGGAGCGTCTGGTACGTGCTCCAGAAAAACTCCGTATTGCCGGACAGGTAGTACAGCGCAGCGCCGCCGCCGGCGAGTCCGCCCGCGATGGCCATGGACAGGACGATGTTGCGCTTGTCGCGGATGCCGGCGTAGCGGGCGCTGTGGCGGTTCATGCCGCAGGCCTTGAGCTCGTAGCCGAGCGTCGTCTTGTTCATGAGGATGTACATGCCGATGGCGAAGAGGATTGCCACGAGGATACCGGCGTTGACCTGCGAGTTCGGGAAGAGCTTGTCAAGGCCGAGCTTCGCCGTGGCCACGTCGTTATAGGTCGTCTTGTAGATGTAGCCGGACTTGGTGTTCTCGACCAGGTTCTTGAAATTGCTGATGTCGAACATCCACGTCACGAGGTTTGCCGCCAGCCAGTTGGTCATGATGCTCGCCAGCACCTCGTTGATGTTCAAAAACGCCTTGAGCGCGCCGGGGATCGCGCCCCAGAGCGCACCGGCGGCGACGCCGCCGAGAAACGCAAGGATCCAGATCAGCCACGGGGCGACGCTGCTCGATGGGATGCCGAGCGCGATGCACAGCGACACGAGCGTGCCCATGAGGTACTGGCCGGGCGCGCCGATGTTGAACAGGCCGGTCTTGAACGCCACGGCAACGGACAGGCCCGTCATAATCAGCGGCGTGGCGCGGAAGAGCATATTGCCGAAGTTCGTAGAGTTGAAGCCCCAGGTGAGCACGCCGGAGGCGGTGCGGCCGGTGCTGAACAGGCCGGCGAACACGATGCGGATGCCGTCCCAGACGCTCGACGCGCCGAGCTCCGGATTCGAGAAGCCGACGGCGGCGATGATGACGCTGCCGACGACGAGACCGATGAGGATCGACAGCAGCGACGCGAGGATCTTCTTGGTCATGTCCTTTTCATAAAGGGTGCGGAGTTTGTTCTGCTTCATGCCGATTCACCGTCCTTCCCGCTGCGCTTGGCGCCGGACATATACAGACCGAGCTCCTGCACGGTCGTCTGCTTCGGGTCGAGCTCGCCGACGATCTGCCCCTCGTACATGACGAGGATGCGGTCGGACAGGCTCATGACCTCGTCGAGTTCGAGCGACACGAGCAGCACGGCCTTGCCCGCGTCGCGCTGGGCGACGAGCTGCTTGTGGATGTATTCGATTGCGCCGACGTCGAGGCCGCGCGTGGGCTGCACGGCGATGATGAGCGGTTTGTCCCGATCAACCTCGCGGGCGATGATGGCCTTCTGCTGGTTGCCTCCGGACATGCTGCGCGCGATCGTGACGGCGCCCTGGCCGCTGCGGACGTCGAACTGCTCAATGAGCCGGTCGGCGTAGGCGCGCACGGCGTCGCGGCGGATGAAGCCGCCGTGCTGGAACTGCGGCTCTTTATAGCGCTGGAGCACCATGTTCTGCTCGAGCGTGAAGTCGAGCACGAGGCCGTGCTTGTGCCGGTCCTCGGGGATGTGGCTCATGTTCCTGCCGCGGCGGCGGATGGAGGCGTGCGTGATCGTCTCGCCGCAGAGCGTGACCGAGCCGCCCGTGATCTTGTCCAGGCCGGTCAGGCCGTGGATGAGCTCCGTCTGGCCGTTGCCGTCGATGCCGGCGATGCAGACGATCTCGCCTGCGCGGACATTGAACGACACATGATCGACGGCGTTGCGCTTGTGCAGGTGCGACAGGACGCACAGATCCTCCACATGCAAAATCTCCTCGCCGGGGTGGGCCGGCGTCTTATCGATGACGAGCTGCACGGGGCGGCCGACCATCATGTTCGACAGCTCCTGCTTGTTCGTGTCGCAGGTGTTGACCGTGCCGATGCACTTGCCCTTGCGCAGGACGGTCACGCGGTCGGCCACGGCCATGATCTCATTGAGCTTGTGCGAAATGAAGAGGATGGACTTGCCCTCGCGCGCAAACTCCTTCATCGTGGCCATGAGCTCGTCGATCTCCTGCGGGGTGAGCACGGCGGTCGGCTCGTCGAAGATGAGAATCTCATTGTCGCGGTAGAGCATCTTGAGAATCTCGACGCGCTGCTGCATGCCGACGGTGATGTCCTCGACCTTGGCATCGAGGTCGACCTTCAGGCCGTATTTTTCCGAGAGTTCCTCGACCTTTTTGCGCGCTTCCTTGCGCTGAATGAAGCCGAGCTTCGTCGTCTCCGCGCCGAGGATGATGTTGTCGAGCACGGTGAACACGTCGATGAGCTTGAAGTGCTGGTGCACCATGCCGATGCCGAGCGCGGTGGCATCATTGGGGTTGTCGATCTTGACGGGCTTGCCGTTTTTGCGGATCTCGCCCGCCTCCGGCTGGTACAGGCCGAAGAGCACGCTCATGAGCGTGGATTTGCCGGCGCCGTTTTCACCGAGCAGGGCGTGGATCTCGCCCTTTTTGAGCTGCAGGGTGATGTCGTCGTTGGCCTTGATACCGGGGAACTCCTTGGTGATGTGAAGCATTTCGATCACATACGGAGGAGCGTTGTCCATACCGCCACCTACTTTCCTATTTCTGTTTCTGTGTTTGCATATCGGCAGCCGCCGGACGGGAAACCGCGCTGCCCGGCGCGCGAAATGGCTCTTCTAATATTTTGATTATACCTGTTTGATCGCCTGATTTCAAGGCATTCCGCCCCAAATGTGTACAGAATGCAAACGAAAAAAGGAGAGAAAGCCAAAGCTTTCTCTCAGCCCGGGCGAAAACCCGGAGTTTTTCACCCGGGCCGAGACGCCGCCCGCCGGGCGGCAATGGATCTCATCCGAGGCGGGCCCTTCGCCCCCTCGGGCTCCCCCGCGGCGCACGGGTCTGCACACGGCGCGGCTGTTCCGGGGCAAACAAGAAAAGGAGAGAAAGTCAAAGCTTTCTCTCCTTACACAGGGTCAGGTCAAATTACTTGACGAGATTGAGGGTGACGTGATCGGTGCTGGCGAGCTTGGTGAAGTCGTTGTCGATGGTGATCTCGCCCTTGACGATCTTCTCGAACATGGCCTTGTACTGGTCAACGGTCCAGTTCTTGAGGCTCCAGGTGTCGGTCGGCAGACCAACAGCGCCCTCGGCCGCGCCCAGGGTGGTGAGCTTGCCGCCGTAGTTGGCCCAATCGCTGCCGTAAGCGGCGGTCAGAGCCTGCTGAGCAGCCTCGCCGATGCCCTTGAGGGCGGAGGTGATGACGGTGTCGGAGGTGTAGGACTGGTCGACGTCCACGCCGATGACAGCCGCGTCGTTCGCGGAAGCAGCAGCGGTGATGGAGTCGAAGATAGAGCCGCCGCAGGAGAAGATGACCTCGGTGCCGTTCTTGTACCAGCCGGAGGCCAGGGTCTGCAGCTCAGCGGAGGGCTGGAAGCTCTCGCCGTATTTCCAGGTGTAGTTCATCTCGACCTTGACGTTCTTTTCGGCTGCAGCAGCCTCAGCGCCCTGAACGTAGCCGTAGCCGTAACGGCAGCAGGCATCGTTCGTGCCGCCGCCGCCGCCGCAGAAGCCGAGCTTGGTGTAGCCTTCCATGACGGCAGCATAGCCGGCCAGGTAGCCGCACTGCTCTTCACGGAAGCTGATGGCAGCGAGGTTGGTCACGCCGTCGACGGGCGAACCGTCAATGAACACGAACTTGGTGTCCGTGAATTCCTTCGCGGCCTTCTCGAGGGCAGCGCCCTGCAGGAAGCCGGCGGCCACAACGACCTCTGCGCCGTTGTCGACAGCGGCCTTCATGGCGTCGTAACGATCGTCATCGGTGGCCTTGTCGCCGTTGGCGGGCTTATAGTACTTGTAGGACTTGCTGTTGGCATTGGCGTACAGCTTCACGCCATCGTAAGTGCCCTGGTTGAAGGACTTGTCCTTCAGATCGCCCACGTCGGTGACGAACGCGACCTGATACTTGCCATCGCTGGACGTCATTTCGTCCGGGATGTCGTCTGCCTTCATAGCCGTTTTTTTGCCGTCGTCTTTCTTGCCCGTGTCCTGATTGTCCTTGGGACCGCAGGCGCACAGCGCAAAGACCATGACGAGCGCGAGGAGCAGAGCAACGAGCTTCTTCATGTTCATGCTATTTTTTCCTCCATTAAAATTTTACCCGACATTCGGGCGTTTTCGGTTGCGTTTCCACAACCGGTTTCAGTATACCACGCGCAGGAATTGCAGGCAATCCCATTTGTTTCGCAAATATAAAAAAAATATAAACAAATCGGGCATCTGTCCGCTTCTCGCGGACAGATGCCCTTATGTTAGAGATTCGCCATGTTGACGGCGGTGTCGAGCGCGATCGTAATCATCTGCACGAAGGAGTTCTGCCGCTGCTCGCTCGTGAGCTCCTCGGCGCGGTAGATGTGATCGGAGATCGTGAACAGGCCGAGCGCGCGCTTGCCGGCGCGGGCGGCGTTCATGTACAGGCCGGCAGCCTCCATCTCGACGGCGAGCACGCCCATCTTCTTCCACTGGTCCGGGCCGTCGCTGCCGTCGTCGTAGAAGTTATCGGCCGAGAGCACGTTGCCCACGTGCAGCGTCACGCCATTGGCGGCCGCCGCGGCGACGGCCTGACTGAGCAGCGTGTAGTCCGCGATGGGCGCGAACGTGCCGTTGAGGCCGAACTGGTGCGCGAAGTTGGAGTCCGTGCACGCGCCCGCACCGGCGACGACGTCCATCAGGTTCAGGTCATCGGCGAGCGCGCCGGCCGAGCCGACGCGGATGATGTTGTCGACATCGTAGAAGTTGTACAGCTCCCAGCTGTAGATGCCGATCGACGGGATGCCCATGCCGGAGGCCATCACGGTCACGGGCACGCCCTTCCACGTGCCGGTGTAGCCCTGCACGCCGCGGACGTTGTTGACGAGCACGGGATTTTCCAGAAAGGTCTCGGCGATGAACTTCGAGCGCAGCGGGTCGCCGGGCATGAGCACGGTCTTGGCGATGTCTCCGGCTTTGGCTGCGATATGCGGCGTGGGAACAGGCATGATACTACCTCCGTTTTTCTATTTTTTTCAGGTTTGGCCGCGCGCGGCGGCCGGTTTTATTTTAACCGCAAAAAATGCAAAAGTCAAATTGCAACGGCCCTGCGCCTGTGGTAGAATGTTGGAGAAAAAAGCGACATACGGGAGGCGGCACCATGAGCGACGTCATCACCATCGGCATCGCCGGCGGCACCGGCAGCGGCAAGACCACCATCACGCGGCGCATCCTCGACGAATTCGGCGGCGATGTGAGCGTGCTGTACCACGACAATTATTACAAGCGGCACGACGACATTCCCTTCCCCGAGCGCAAAAAGCTCAACTACGACCACCCGAATGCGTTCGACACGCCGCTGCTCGTGCAGCATCTCGACGCGCTGCGCGCCGGGCAGACGATCGAGTGCCCGACGTACGACTACACGGTGCATAACCGCGCGGCCGAGACCATTACGGTCACGCCGGCCAAGGTCATCGTCGTCGAGGGCATCCTCATCTTTGCCGAGCCGGAGTTGCGCGAGCGGCTGGACATCAAGCTCTTTGTCGATACGGACGCCGATGTGCGCATCCTGCGGCGCATCGTGCGCGACGTGCGCGACCGCGGCCGCGACCTGGAGTCGATCGTCACGCAGTATCTGACCACGGTCAAGCCCATGCACGAGATGTTCGTCGAGCCGTCGAAGCGCTATGCCGATATTATTATCCCTGAAGGCGGGCATAATCAGGTTGCGCTCGATTTTGTCATGGAGCGCATCCGGGCCTATGTAAAGGAGCGGGATTAAATGGCCAAACTCTACTTTAAATACGGCGCCATGGGCTCGTCGAAGTCCGCACAGGCGCTCATCACGCAGTTCAACTATGAGGAGCTGGGCATGACGGTCTGGCTCATCAAGCCGTCGGTCGACGACCGCGACGGGGCGAACATCATCCGCTCGCGCATCGGCCTGCAGCGCGAGGCGCAGGTCATCCACCCGGACGAGGACATCATCGCCACGTTTGCCCGTGCGGGCCACGCCGATGTCATCATCGCGGACGAGGCGCAGTTTTTCTCCCCGGAGCAGATCGACCAGCTGCGCCGCATCGTTGACGAGCAGAACATCCCGGTGCTGTGCTTCGGCCTGCGGACGGATTTTCTCACGCACTTCTTCCCCGGCGCGCGGCGGCTTATGGAGCTGGCCGATTCCATCACGGAGATCAAGACCGTGTGCGCCTGCGGCCGCAAGGCGACGGTCAACGCCCGCATCGACGGCAGCGGCCGCGTCATCACCGAGGGCGGGCAGATCCTCCTCGGCGGCAACGACAGCTACGTCGCCATGTGCCACAAGTGCTGGGTGGACAAGATCCGCGCGCAGAAGGAAGCAGAGGGCAAATGAACCGCCGCGCCAGCCGCATCCTGACCGTCTGCGCCGGTGCGTGGCTGCTGGTCATCTGGGGACACTCGTGCCTGCCCGCGGCGCAGAGCGGCGCCGAGAGCGGCGCGCTGCTGGCCGTGGTGCAGCGACTCCTGCCGCACATGACCGACCACATCCTGCGCAAGTGCGCGCACTTTGCCGAGTACGCCGTGCTCGGCGCGCTGACGGCCGCCGCGCTGCGCACGAGCGCGCATTTTTCGTGGCCGCGCGCGCTGCTGCCAGGTCCCTTTGCCGCCCTGTGCGATGAGACGATCCAGCTCTTCGTCCCCGGCCGCAGCGGCCGCATCGCGGACGTCTGGCTCGACACGGCGGGCTACCTCACCGGCGCGCTGCTGACACTGCTGATCTTCCGCCTGTGCCGGAAACGGCCGAAAGCCTGAAAAAAAACAATTCTCAGTTAAGTGAAAAGGTGCGGGAATCATGATGACTCCCGCACCTTTTAATTTATTTCAAATACTCATACTCAAACAGTGTCGGGACAATTTCGGAGTTATAATACTCTTTCACCAGCGTTTTCAATCCTACCAGCGCCGTATGCAACTCCACGTTTTCCCAAACCGTATCCCCCGTCACTTCGTCTTTATGCGAGGTATCCAATTCTGAAGAGATTTGGTATACGCCATAGGTCAATGCAGGGTCATAGTTTTTTGCCTGCTTTGCCCAGTGCAAAACGGTTTCCCACTGTTCCAAAAGTTTGGTCTCCTTATCGCCTACTAAAAGAGCTTTTACATCTTGTAGGGCAATTGTTTCTCCGTTCGTATCATCAAAACACAGCTCGTTACGGTAAAAGCGTCCGTCGCTGCCTGTAAATGTCCTCATGTGGTTTTGCGTTTCTAAACAGGTAAACAGAAGGCATTTTAAGAGAAATTGTGTCAGTTTCCCGCTTGCAACATCTGCGTGATACCTATCCGCGCCGTCTGCTGACTTCATAATGCGGGCACGTTCCGTCCACGCCCTGTTATATGTGATATAACGCGAGGCGCAGAACATGGGGAGTTTTTCGAGATAGTTGTCTTTTCGCAAGAAAAAGCCATTGCCATTATATATGCCTGCGCGAATTAAAACGGCGTGTAAATCAGGGTTATCAAAGCCCGGGCCATCAACTACGAGATATCCCATAATGTTATTATTAAACAATGGCTTTATCCGCATTTTTTGATTTACTGCCAAGCCGCCATCATGCTGTAGCAAAACCCCATTCTCTGTGTCATCCGGAAATGTCCTCTTGTCATAATAGGTTTTGCTATACATGGTATGAATGCGCTTAACACATAGCATTCCAAAATCATCTAATGTCTCGTTGGGAGCAATATCATAGCCATGAATTTCAATATTATCAATGTTTGCCTCTGCCTGACCCCAATAGGCGCACATGATGCAGGCATCAATATTTGTGTGGAAGTGCCGTCTGTTAAACGCGAAACCTCCTAAAAATTCTTTATTGATCAAGTGCTGTGCTTTCCAATACTTGACCGGGGAATAAACAATATAGCTATCCGTTGGCTGGCGCAGATAATACTTGAAGGCGGACCAAATAAAGGCGTTACCCAAATCATTGGTAGCAGTCCCTTTGACCTCTTTTTTCATTTCTGAGACAACATAGCTGTTTTTCCATGTGGATGATTTCTTGCCTACACCATGACGTTGATGTTCAACGCTAGTTGTTTCAGCGTAGGGCGGGTTTTCAAACAAAATCACCGTGCATTGCGGATTGTCAAGGTACTGCTTAATGACGGAATTTTCAATATATTCACGGCTTAAAGCGTCCGCACCTGTTACAAGTCCGGCGTTGAATGTCTCAGCTGTTTCAACAGGCGGGATAATATGGCGCACTTTTGCACCGAGCAATTCTTGTAGCACCTTGTATTCGTAATATTCGACCGTAGAAACAATACAATGCGTGAGTTCATCGTCCGTCAATCCCGCCTCAAGATTGCCTGTCCCTGCACACCTGTCTAGAATGATATAGTCATTTCCGGCGGGCACACGAGCAATAGCGGCACGTACAAGTTCGATCGACTTTTCAGCGTAAAGATGATGTGTATAGAATGCACCAAGGTTCTTTTTCTGCAAGGTGTCATTTAACTTGTCCATCAAGTAGTTAAACTTGATGTTTGTCTGTCCTTCATAAGGGTATATATACTGTGCAAAGTGAACTGGTTTTCTGATTTCACCAATTGTTTTATGCTTGCCTGTGTCATCACCCAAAAAGTCCTCTTTGCGCGCTGTGGGAACAGCCTTGTAAAAAGATGTAGCCCAACCGACGATGCAGTTTTCATCAATATGTATTTTGGTAAAACTATTTTCTTTGAGCAAGGCAACAATACCTTCAGCATCAAGTTGCTTTTCATAATGCAGCACCCGCTCAGCATCTCCGCCAATAAATCCGCCGTTATCCTTTGATGCACCGCCGAAATACGGCTTTTCAATATCCGCCAAATAAGGCGCGGATCGGTACAGCCAAACGCACGCGGCGTTCACATCTATGATCAGAATGTTAGCTGGAACAGGCTTCCCCTTGACACGCAGAGCAGACAGGTATTTGATACACTGAAACAGCACAGAGTTCAAATCTGTAACGTGAAGCTTAAACTCTAACAGATTACCATTGATAACGCCATCGTTGCTATCAGATATAATTTCATCAATATTTAATTGGGGATCAACACGAGGAAGAAAAGTCTTGTAAAAATCAAGCTGACCATCTCTTTCCAAGACATACTTATCCATAACAAGCCCGCCTTTTTCGCTAATAATCCGCGCCGTTTCACGGCTATCGTGACAGGCCACTAGAGGCTTATCATGGTTTATGCAATAAACCATGAGGCTGGCCAGCCTCGATTTTTTGTATGCCTATTATAGCATTTTCTGCTTAAAACACAAGGAATAATTAACAAGGGCAAAAGCAAAACCCCGGGAACCTGTGCACGATGCACAGATTCCCGGGGTGATTTTTATGCCTTATGCCTTCACGCGGCAGACGAGCGCGCCGTTCTCGGCGTCCACGACGAGCGTGTCGCCGGCGTGCAGGTCGCCGGAGAGGATGGTGCGGGCAATGAGCGTCTCGGCGTGGCTCTGCAGGTAGCGCTTGAGCGGGCGCGCACCATAGGCCGGGTCGTAGCCGTTTTGGATGATGAGCGCCTTGGCAGCGTCGGTCATCTCGAGGTTCAGCGTGCGGTCAGCCAGGCGGCTGCGAAGGGCGGCGACGAGGTTGTCGATGATGTGCGACAGGTTGTCGCGCGTGAGCGGACGGAACATGAGGATCTCATCCAGACGGTTGAGGAACTCCGGCCGGAAAGCGCGGCGCAGCTCGCCCTGCACGCGCTCACGCGCGTCCGCGGTGATCTCGCCGTCCGGGCCGATGCCGTCGAGCAGGTACTGGCTGCCGAGGTTCGACGTGAGGATGATGATCGTGTTCTTGAAGTCCACCGTGCGGCCCTGGCTGTCCGTGATGCGGCCGTCGTCGAGGATCTGCAGCAGGATGTTGAACACATCCGGGTGCGCCTTTTCGACCTCATCGAACAGCACGACGGAGTACGGTTTGCGGCGCACGGCCTCGGTAAGCTGGCCGCCCTCGTCGTAGCCGACGTATCCGGGAGGCGCGCCGATGAGACGCGAGACGGAGAATTTCTCCATGTACTCGGTCATGTCGATGCGCACCATGCTGCGCTCATCGTCAAACAGGCTCTCGGCCAGCGCCTTGGCCAGCTCCGTCTTGCCGACGCCCGTGGGGCCAAGGAACAGGAACGAGCCGATCGGGCGGTTCGGGTCGCTGATGCCGGCACGCGAGCGCTGGATGGCCTCGCAGACCTTCTCCACGGCCTCGTCCTGGCCGATCAGGCGGCGGTGCAGCACTTCGTCGAGGTGCAGCAGCTTCTCGCGCTCGCCCTCCATGAGCTTTGCCACCGGGATGCCGGTCCACTTGGCGACGATGCCGGCGATCTCCTCCTCGGTCACGGTGTCGTGCACGAGGGAGTTGTCGCTCTTGCGGCGCTCGGCCGCGGCTTCGGCCTCGGTGAGCTTCTTCTCGAGGTTCGGCAGGTCGGAGTACTGCAGGCGCGCGGCCTTTTCATACTCATAGTTGCGCTGGGCCTCTTCGATCTGGGCGTGCAGGTGGTCAATGTCCGCCTTGAGGGACTTGACCTCCTCGACGCTGTTCTTCTCGGCCTCCCAGCGGGCCTTCTGCTCGTTGAAGCGGTCCTTGAGCTCGGCGAGCTCCTGCGTGAGCTTTTCGAGCCGGTCGCGCGAGAGCTGGTCGTCCTCTTTCTTGAGGGCCATCTCCTCGATCTCCATCTGCATGATGCGGCGGCGCAGGTCGTCGAGCTCCGACGGCATGGAGTCGATCTCCGTGCGGATCATGGCGCAGGCCTCGTCGACGAGGTCGATGGCCTTGTCAGGCAGGAAACGGTCGGTGATATAGCGGTTGGAGAGCGTGGCCGCGGCGACGAGCGCGTTGTCGTGGATGCGCACGCCGTGGAAGATCTCGTAGCGCTCTTTCAGGCCGCGGAGGATGGAGATGGTGTCCTCCACCGTCGGCTCATCGACCTGAACGGGCTGGAAGCGGCGCTCAAGCGCGGCGTCCTTTTCGATATACTTGCGGTATTCGTCGAGCGTCGTCGCGCCGATGCAGTGCAGCTCGCCGCGGGCGAGCATCGGCTTGAGCAGGTTGCCGGCGTCCATGCTGCCCTCGGTCTTGCCCGCGCCGACGATGGTGTGCAGCTCATCGATGAACAGCAGGATGCGGCCCTCGCTCTTGCGCACTTCCTCGAGCACGGCCTTGAGCCGCTCCTCGAATTCGCCGCGGTACTTTGCGCCCGCGACCAGCGCGCCCATATCGAGCGAGAAAATGGTCTTGTCCTTCAGGCCCTCGGGCACGTCGCCGCGCACGATGCGCTGCGCCAGCCCTTCGGCGATAGCCGTCTTGCCGACGCCCGGCTCGCCGATGAGCACGGGATTGTTCTTCGTCTTGCGCGAGAGGATGCGCACGACGTTGCGGATCTCCTGATCGCGGCCGATGACCGGGTCCATCTTGCCTTCGCGGGCGCGCTCGACGAGATCCGTGCCGTACTTTTTCAGCGCGTCATAGGTGTCCTCGGGGTTGTCGCTCGTGACGGGGCCGGTCTTGACCTTTTTCAGCTCCGCCACAAAGCCCGCCTTCGTGATGCCGTGCGCGCTGAAGATGCGCTTGATGGCGGCGGTCTCGTTGGCGAAGATGCCGAGCATCAGGTGCTCGACGGAGACGTAGGCGTCGCCGCCGGACTTGGCCTCGCGCTCGGCGAAATTGAAGATCTTGCTCGTTTCCGGCGAGGCGTACACCTCGCCGCTGCCGCCGGAGACCTTCGGCAGCTGGTCAATGGCGGTGTCCAGCTCGCTGAGCACGGCGTTGCAGTCCACGCCCATGCGGCCGAGCAGCGTACCGATCAGGCCGCCGTCGGCGTCAACGAGCGCATAGAGCAGATGTTCCGGCGTGAGATACTGGTTGCCGTTTTCCTGCGCCATGCTCTGGGCGGTCTGGATGGTTTCGATTGTCTTTTGCGTGAATTTATCAGCGTTCATAGTCGGGTTGCTGCGTGTTCCGGCACGCAGCGCCTCCTTTCATGGATGGTTGCGAATGGATCAGATGAGGATCGCCGCGCGCTGCTGCTGCGCGCAGTAGAGCGCCTCGATCTCGGGCGGGGTGTACTTCCCGGCGAGGTATGCCTTCATGAGCCGGTCGAACAGCTGCACGTAGTCCGAGATCGCGCGGGCGATCTCCTCGCTCGTGTAGTCGTGATCCGGCGGGAGCGAGAGCGTGCGCACGAACTTGCCGTCGTACAGCGCGTAATCCGGCTCTACGCCGGACAGGTGCGCGTCCTCGATCTGCTTCCAGAGGCGGAAAAACTGCGTCATGCTCTGCAGCAGCTGCGCCGACTGGGTGCGGAAGATGACGGCCAGCTCGCCGAGCCCCTCCTGCTTGTCGCCGTAGAGCGCGACCTCGTACTTGACCGTCGGGCGGTACTTGTACTCCAGGCTGCTCTTGAGCGACATGCTCGTCGTGTGCGGCGCGAAAAACGGCACCAGGTCGCGTGCCGGCGCGACGAGCTGCTCGATCTCGTGGAAGATGTTCTCGATGCGGCGCTCCGGCGTCACGACCGAGGTATAGTCGGCAAGGATCTGATTGATGAGTGCCGAGCGGTTCGTGCCCATGCGGTGGGCCATGCGGTCGATCTCGCGCACGACCTCCTCGTTGAGCATGAGGCTGTATAGAGTTTTCTTCATCGGTTGGTCACCGCTTTCTTTTTTCTTACATTGTGCATTGTACACCCGCCTTATAACTTTGTCAAGCGTTTTTATATAAATTTATATGCAAATTATATAATTTTTTTCGGCGTCAAAATTGCCCGGACACGTTCCGTGTCCGGGCATGGCGCTTGCATTTTATTTTGCGTGGATGTTGATAAACTCCGTCCTCAGCTTGGAATAAAGGATCTTCTGGCTGCTGTAGAGCCCGAAGTAGCCCGAGAGCATATAGGCGATGCCGCACGCGAGTGCAAAGTACACGAGCTGCCCCGCGCCGAAGAGCTCGATGCTCAGCACGATCGACGCGATCGGGCAGTTGACCGCGCCGCAGAACACGCACACGAGTCCGAGCGCCGCGGCAAATCCGGCCGGGATGCCGAGCAGTCCGCCGAGCACACAGCCGAGCGTCGCGCCGATGAAAAACGTCGGCACGACCTCGCCGCCCTTGAACCCGCTGCCGATGGTGACGGCGGTGAACAGCAGCTTCCAGAAAAATGCGTCCGGCGCGGCCTGCCCGCCCTCGATGGCGCGGGTGATGACGTCCATGCCGGCGCCGTTGTAGTCCCCCGTGCCAACGAGCAGCGTCAGCACGACCACGATCGCGCCGCCGGCGGCGATGCGCAGCCACGTGTTCGGGATGCGGCTGGCGAAGAGCCGCTCCGTGCCATGCATGGTCACGCAAAAGAGGATGCTCATGAGCGAGCACACGGCGGCGAGCGCCGCCACGCGCAGAAGCAGCAGCTTCGGCACGGCCGTGAGCGCGAACGTAAACTGCGTCGGCGCGATACCGAAGGCGTTCGAGATCGCCAGCGCGGCGAGTGACGCGACGATGCACGGCACGAGCGCGGAGTAATAGAACACGCCGACACTGATGACCTCGAGCGCGAAGATCGTCGCCGTCAGCGGCGTGCCGAACAGGGCCGAGAACACGGCGCTCATGCCGCAGAGCGTGGCGATGCGCATGTCCTTTTCATCGAGGTGGAACAGCTGCCCGACGTAGCAGCCGAGGCTGCCGCCGATCTGCAGCGCGGCGCCCTCGCGCCCGGCGCTGCCGCCGAACAGGTGCGTAATAACGGTCGACAGATAGATCGCCGGCACGAGCAGCAGCGGCACCTTGTCGCCGAAGTGGATGGCGTCGATGATGGCGTTGGTGTTCTTGTTTTCCATTTTTGTCAGGCGGTAAATGGCCGCGATGAGCAGGCCGCCTATGGGCAGCAGCCACAGCAGCCACGGGTGCGCGGCGCGAAACGCCGCCGCCCAGTTCACGCTCAGGTGAAAGGCCGAGCCGACCAGCCCGCCGATGCCGCCGGTCACGCCCGCGATCACGAGCCACTTGAGAAACGTGCGCACGAACTGCCACATGGTGCGCGCCTCGCGTTCGGCCTCTTTTTTCATATCGTCCACGGTGATGGTGTCCTTTTTGCGCAGAATTTGCGCCATATTAGCGCATACGCAAGTACTATACAACAGAATTTGCAGAAATTCCACCGCCATACTTGATTTTTTTCGCGGGATTGGTTATAATCATCCGTGCGTTCGTGAAACGCATTCATGGATAGGTATCGAAGTGGTCATAACGGCCCTGACTCGAAATTTCGGCAGAAGCTGGGAATTTCGTCCCCCTGATTCTCCTTGATATTCCTCAACACAGAAAATCTCAAAATCGAATATTTTTTGCCGTCTCTCCTGTTTTCTCTCCAACGAATTTTTGAGCAAATTTCTGGAAAGAAAACCGGACGAAAATAGACACGGAGAGTTGTCCGAGTGGTCGAAGGTGCAGCACTCGAAATGCTGTAGACCGAAAGGTCTCTAGGGTTCGAATCCCTAACTCTCCGCCACAAAAAGCCTGTAATCACGCCGATTACAGGCTTTTTTATTTTTGCCCAAAGGATAAGCCTGCACGATCTTCGGTTTTCAGGGGAGAAAATCAGAAGTTCTCCCCAACATCAATCGATCCCCACCGGCTTCCGAAGTCGCCGCCCTCCGGCAGAGCAAGCCCTGTCTCCATCGCCTGCGCCGAAGTGATCTTGGACTTGTAATCCAAGTGGGCGTAGATGTTCGCCGTGGTGGTAAAGTCGCTGTGCCCCAACCACTCCTGAATGTGTTTGAGGGGGACGCCGTTGGCCAGCAGCAAGCTGGCACAGCTGTGACGCAGATCGTGAAAGCGCATCCGGCGCAGGCCGTGGCTCTCCAGAAATTTCGGAAATGCGTTGGTCAGGTACTCCACCCGCATCCGCTCCCCCAGCTCGTCCACGAATACAAAGCCGTCGTATTCATAGTTGTAGCAGTTGCCGCAGACCTGCTTGTTCAGCTCCTGTGCCTCTTTCACCTGCATAAAGTATTCCCGGAAGCTGCCGATGAGCGGCAGTGTGCGCAGGCTGGACTTGGTCTTGGCGGATTGCTGCTCAAACTCCTGATACTTGCCGTCGATGATCGTTGAGGTCACGGTGCGCTTTACGGAAATGGTGCCCTGCTCAAAGTCGATGGCATCCCATTTCAAGCCCACCACCTCGCCACGGCGAAGTCCGTAAAAGGCAGCCACCAGCACCGGCAGCTCCAGCTTGGTTCCCCGAAGGGCTTCAAACATCTTCTGCATCTCGTCCGCCGAGAGAAAGACCGGCTGAAAGCTGTTCTTTCTGGGCCGGTCCACCTTGTCCGCCACATTCTGGATCAGCATATCGGTCTTGACTGCATATTTCAGTGCCGAGTGAATGACGGCGTGATAATGGATAACGGTATTGGGCGTGACCCGCCTGAGCATTTCAGAATAAAACATCTGCAAATGTCGGGCTTCCAGCTCCCGCAGTGTCAATTTCTTCTTGCGAAAATAAGGGACGATGGTGCTTTTCAGCAGTCCTTGGTAGGCGCCGTAGGTTGCGTGGGCCAGCCGTCCCTTGGCGATCTCCAGCCATTCCAACAGATAATCGGCGAACAGCATATCACTGCTCAGGTCGCCCGCCTCTTTGGGCGGTTCAAACTCCGCCCGGAGCCTTGCCAGTTCCGCCTCGGCCTTGCGCTTATTTCCCTTTTCGGAAAGTCCCAGCGAGATCCATTTCGTTTTTCGCTGCCCTCCGGCGTTTTTGTAGTTCAGCACGGCATAATACTTGCTGTTTTTCAAAGTCAGATGTCCTGCTACCATTTTGTTTTCCTCCTGTCTTTCTATTTGCAGAACAGAACTCCAAACCGACAGCATCAGTATATCACCGGTTTGGGGTTCTCTCTATTCTGCGATTTGTTTGATTGCAGCCGTATTGGTACGAATCAGCGGGCGTCCCGGTTCCGTTCTCTCTGCCGTTTCAGCAGTTCCAGACCCTTGATGATGTCCCGGCGCATCTGCTCCTCGGTGTAGCCGGAGGGAAAATACTTCCGCAGCTCCTCCCGCTTGAATTTCAGCTGCTCCTGCTGGTTGGGCTTCGTCTCTGCCAACACGGCGTAGATCATCTGGTCATCCAGCACCCCCTCCTGCGCCAGCTTCTTCAGGCGGATGCTCTGGGCGTGGGATGGGGCGCAGTCGTTCAGCGCCATTGCGTCCAACACCGCCCGCTGCTGGTAAGAATCTAAGTAAGAAAGCTCCACCGCCGGGTTGAAGGCAATCTTGCCGTCGTCTACCATCGAAAGCAATTCGGGGATCAGGTAGGTCAGGCGGATATAGCGTTGAATCTGTCGTCCACTGTCTGAGGCTTCATCGGCCATTTTCTCTCTCGACCACTTCTGGCCAACTTGTCCAGAAGTCATACCCTGATGGTTCAGCGCATCCAGCTTCATCTTGTAGGCGAACGCCTTTTCGCTGGGCAGGATAGTCTCCCGCTGCAAGTTGGCATCCACCATTGCGATCACCGCTTCATCGTCGGACAGTTCCCGGACGATGACAGGCATCGTCTCGACGCCCAGCATCTGACACGCCGCCAGCCGCCGGTGGCCGGAGATCAATTCATAGCCGCCGTCCGGCAGCGGCCTTGCCAACGCCGGGGTGATGGCTCCCACCTTGCGGATGCTCTCGATCATCCGCTGCATGTCCTCGTTGTTCTGCACCTTGAAGGGGTGACCCTTGAACGGGTGCAGCTCGGCCAGTGGAATATTCCGCACCCGCTCCAGCTTAGCATCGTCCCGCTCCGCCTGCGTGGAAAACAGATCGTCCAGCGTGGGTAAAGTAAAATCAGATTTTCTCATTGTGTTGTCCTCACTTTCATAGTTTTTTCTTTCGGGGTCTTAGGGCACGCCCTAACGAGTGTTTTTGCGCTCCGGCTCTGCCGGGAGTAAAAACGCACTGCTCGCTCAGATGACGCAGGCATCGCAAGCGGATACACTGTTTGGCTCCGACAGGAGTAAAAACAGTCTGCTCGCTTAGACTGCGCAGGCGTAATTCTCGCTTACTTTAATTCATTCAAAATTGCTTCCAGCCTGCTCCGAATTTCCTCTTTCTGAAGCTGTGGAAGCTTCGCTTTCAGGCCGTTCAGCATCCGAAACAGGCGGTAATCCCGCTCCGTGATGGCCGCTTTGACCTCTTTCCCAAGCCCCAGCCGCCGCAAGTATTCCGACAGCGAAAGAGAACAGAACCGGGCATTTTCCAGCAGCTTCTGCTTCTCCTGCTCGGTCACACGGACATTGATCCCGTAGTTTTTACTGCGCATTTGTTCACCCCCTTTCTTCGGTTTGTGACGGCAATGACGGTTGTGACGGGGATTTCCTTATATAGCGATCCCGGCGTCATTTGCGTCATCGCCGTCACGGCGCAGAAATTTGATGAGCCGGCTTTTGCCTGTGCGCTTGGTGCGATACTCGATGCCCAGCGGCTCCAGCACCTCATAGGCGAACTGGCCGAGATACTTTGTGACCATATTGGGCGTGACCTCCTGCTCCTTCATTTCGGTCAGCAGCTCCGTGGCCGTGCCTACCCATTCGGTGCGGCACTCCATAAAGTCCACCACCCGAAACAGAAATTTCGGCAGTTCCGCCTTGTGAATATCCTCGCTGTTCTTGCGCTCCACCAGTTCCCAGACAAGGTCGTTAAACTGCAAGGTCAGTTCCTGATATTCCACATCCCGCCCGCTGACCAGCAGCGTAGCAGCGTTTCCGCTGCGCTTACGGCGCAGAATAAAGTTGGTGTCCGCAGCGCCGATGATGCCGGTGGAACCGCTGACATCGTTAAAGGGATCGTCGCTGTCTTGCAGCTTTCGCAGGTGATGCACCAGCAAAATGGCGATGTTGAAGCCGTCGGCAATGCGCTTGATGGAGGAAATGTCATCGTAGTCGTTGCCGTACATTCCCGCTTTTCCGGCGCTGCCCTTGGAGTCCCGCACCTTTTGCAGCGTGTCAATGATGACCAGCTTGGTGGCGGGATGCTCGGTCAGGAAATCCGTGATCTGCTCCTCCAGCCCGCCGCCGATCAGCCCGGAGGTCACAGCAAAATACAGGTTGTCCGGGGCACTGTCGGTGAGGTTGTAGAGCCGATCCTTGATGCGGCGCTGGGTGTCCTCAAGGCTCAGATAGAGCACATCGCATTGCAGTGTAGGCAGCCCCCAAATAGAGTTTCCCTGCGCCACTTGCAGCCCCAGCCACAGCATCAGCCAGCTTTTGCCGATCTTGCTGGCACCGCTGATGACATTGACGCCCTGCGAAATGAGGCCGTCCACGATGAACATTGTCTTGCTCATCGGCGTGGACAGCAGGGTTTCTGCGTCCACGGTTTTCAGTTTGTTGTCCATAGAATTCTCCTTTGTAGAATGTTAGAAGTGGATTTTGGCGGGGGCGGATGGAAACGGTCACCCATCCCCGCTTTGCTATCCCAAAAGCCTTGGAAATCAAGGCTTTCCCGGCGCTTAATGTTCGACGCTACGCCGCAGCCTGGCCGAGTCCGCCTTCTGCTTGCGCCGGATGGAGCGGCCGCATTCCGGGCAGTACTTCTGCCGGTTGCTGCCGGGTGCAAAGGGCTTTCCGCATCGGTCGCAGAGCCGTGTGCGCTGCCGGTAAATGTCGGCATAGAGTGCCTTGTCGGCGGGCAGAACCGCCCGCCGGAAGTATTTGCACAGCAGCGAATAAGAAATCATCTGCACGCACACACAGCCTTCGCCATCGTCCAACGGCAGACAGTTGCCACCGTCGTAGTTGGCGCACAGCCGCCGGATTAACCGGTTACAGCGTGCCCTTTGGGCGGGCGTCAGGCGCTTGATCTCATCCAACTTTCTTCACCTCCTTCTCCATTACATAGTTGATGACGCTGATTTTCGGGATCTTCAGCGTCGTGCCGATCTTCACGGCGTGGATGTACCCATAGTCGATCAGCTTGTAGGCCAGCTTGCGGCTGATGCCCAGCATCTCCCGAAGCTCTTTAACGGTCACGATGTCCGGATATTCCGGGAACATCATCTGGTAAAGCTCTCTGAGCTCACTTTTCTTCATAGGTTTGAACCTCCTTTGCTTGTTCTGAAGCCGCATTTATGCGGTGATTTTTGCTTGCTGCCGCTCATCCGCATCGTTCCTGCCCCGGAGTCTCACCACGGCGTATCGCTTCTTTGGTGCGCTCTCATCGCAGCAAGTTCCATATCATTCGCTTCCGCACTCGTGCGAAAGCTCATTCGTTTCACTGCTGCTCCTCTTCCCACAAAATCTTCGATTTTGCGGGAGCCCTGAATTATCGGGAAGTCGTGGCGGCACTTGCCGGAAGCATATCCTTTGGAGGCGGCGATTCAATTTTCAAGGTGCACAGGGAGACAGAGTCCCCTCAATAGGTAGGCAGCGAGAAGGGCTGTTTTTTAACCCCCTCACTAATCAACTGGGAAAATTTTTTTGATTTGTACGAAGGAATTTTGAAAAATTTCTTTGAAATCCTCTCCACTAACCAACTGGGAAATTTTTTCGGATTTGAACGAAAAAACTTTTGAGAATTTTTCTGCGAACCCCTCTACTACTTAATTGGGAATTTTCCGGCAAAAATAAAAAGAATTTTGAAGAAAATTATTAAGCGCCCCTCCCACTAATCAACTGGGAACTTTTCTGGCAAATAACAAATAGGATTTTGAAGAAATTTTGAAATGATCTTCTCACAAATCAACGAGAACTATTTGCGGCTTTGGCAAAGTGAATTGAATAACTTCAAAACGCCCTTCACTTACTCTCAAAAAAGGGGTGGCGTTTGAGGGGGTGTTTCCGATAATTTTTCTTCGGCTTTGAAGATTTCTCCTTTCACTTTCTCTTTGCCGAATTTTTTTCGAATCTTCCCACTGATTTTCAAAATTTTTTGCAGACAGGCAAAAAAGTGAGCGCCTGCCTCTTTGCAGAAGCAGACGCTCACTTGGATATTCAGTTTTATATTGCAGTTGCTAGTATACCCATATAAAGATAATAGCGGCAGGAACATATATCCCTGCCGCTATTATATATTTGCTGTAAGTATCTTAAGAACGGAAATTATTATTTGAAAAGCTAAAACAAGTATTGGGCTATACTGCTTCTCTGGAAATCATCTAGGCTCTCAATTTCCCCATTAAAACGAATTTCCGTCTGATCAATGCTTTCGACACAAGGCTTCAGCCACTCAATTTCTTCAAACGAAAATCCATATCGAAGCATCCATATCTCGGTTGAATCCTCTGTTCCATACTTGATATATTTTGCCAACCTTTCAGCCCGATTGTCTTGATATGCAAGATAGTACTGATGAAAAATCGCATAGAACAAATCGCTCAATTTAAATCCTATAAGTTTATCAAGAAAATCATATGTATCGTAGACAATACGGTCGTAATCAACATCCTTCCCCTTTGTCCCAACCGGAAACAGAGGATAAGCACGTAATTCTTTATCCGGGATATCGCTATAACCCGCAATGTACCGAACTGGTAGATTATCCGCACGATTTTGCTGACCCGCTTTTGCTAAAAATCGCCGCTGGGCAACATTAGAAACATAAGCATATCGTTCTTGACAGATTTTGCTAAACGTTTTGCCATGCACTTTCCAAATCATTATTTTAATTGCTGAATCAAAAACATACTTCTCTGCCGCAGTTAGCTCTCGTCCCAGATACTGCTTATATAAGCATTGAAAATCTTCATATACTTCTTTTGCCACCGCATTAGGCAATACAAAATCTGCCCCGGTAAACATCATATCCAGCAATGTGGGGACAACAGTAGTAACGCTGTCGGACTTTAGTTTCTCAAGATCTTTATTCGTAAGGTTATACTCATCTGAGAATTCTCCGGTTTTAATTGCTTCTTTGTATTCCTCATATTTCTCATCCATTTTATCATCTGTGATATCCAATCGAGATTTTGACGAGAGAATGTTCTTCTTTTGATACACTTTTCGGAATCTGCTCATTGCATTCGGTCGCAAAATGACACTTCCAAAGTCAAATATGGGCTTGGCTGTAGATCGGCCAGCTCTGCCTATCAGGTTTTTTACAGAAAGCGTTTTGCTTTCTTCAAAGCGGTCAAGATAGACTACATCGAATGGCATATTGATACCTTGCTCCAGCGTAGAAGTTGCAAAACAGATTTTACAGAAGCCTTGTTGCGTAAAATGCTCTAATATCAAACGAGCTGTCAAGGGCATTGAGCCATGATGAACTACAATGCCGCACCTCAGTTTTTCAAGCATATCCGAGTTATAAAACAGCTTATCTGTTGTTGAAGCACCTATGTAATCCTTTAGCTCATCTATCATTTTTATTGCAATTGGATCATCAATGGGTTGGCACATAGAAATATACTTTTGAAATTGACCATATATCTGTTTGCTGTAAATATGGGACTTTGGAACATAGATCAGCACGCTGCCGCCTTTTTTCAACGCCGATTCAATTGGATCAAAGTCTGCTTCTAACTTGCGCTTTCCTAATGTTGTAGGATCACTTCCAAAATGATAGAATTTCTGGCTTGTGATGTCGTGGGTATAAAATATTTGTCCAACATTTTTTAATTCATAATTGCTGTATGTTGCAGTTGTATTGATGATTTCAATATCATTTTTCTGCAATTGCGCCTCAGGGTTTTCAATAAACGGATGGGCAAAAACGAATTTCGAATTCGGAAAATACTTAAGTGCCCGTCTCACAATACTATCAAAGTAAAGTCCACGGACCGAATGCTCATCACTGAGTTGGGCTTCATCAAATAGTATCAGATCAATTTTTAGCCAATCCTTGTTTTTAAACAGCTCTTTCGCACGCTCAGGTGTCAATATAAAAATATTTCGGTGAACGTGTTTGGTGTTTATCCTGTCAACAAATGTTAAAACATTTACACTCTTTCTATCTACGAGGCGATTCAATCGGTCATAATATTCGTTAATAAGAGCCCTTGATGGAACAATAACAACCACATCATTGGAACATTCAGAAATAAGATGTCGAAACACAAAAGATTTTCCTGTACTTGTTGGCGCTGAAAAACTGAAGTACTGCAAATCTCTTATCTTTTTAAGAATATCCGCCTGCATCGGCGTATAATCACTGCCAAACTCACCCTTGAGTTCTTGATGATACATTTCGAATACTGATCCTGCAAGGTTTTCAATTTGAGGGTGTTTGAAAAACAGACCCATCGTGGTAATGATCTCTTGCTCATACTTTTTAAAATACTCTGGCTGAAATAATTTGAAGTATGACGCTATTTCTAAAACAACCGAGCTACGGGGCCCATTTTGATAGATTTCAGATTTGACATAGTCGATAATCTGATTCAAATCTTCGCCTCTTCGAATTTTTGCAATGATATTGCCCTTTTCCAAAACAGTATTCATAAGTCCACCGCCACCAAAATGAGTTCTTCATATTGAAGTAGAGCTTGAAAGTCAGAGCGTTTTTTGATATTAGCAATTATTCTATCTGTGCTGGTAGTTTTCGCCGAAAATGCCGCAGAAAATCCTTTGATGCCATTGGCTGCTCTTTGTAAAGCTGATGTTGTGCAGAAAGGCTTTAATTCCGGAAGATCCTCAACATCTTTTTCATCCCCGATAAAATCCACAATTTGTGGTAATGCTGATGAATACGCTGTTGTAGCAGTAACATACTTTGCTTCCCCAAATATAACCGTGTCCGTGGTTTTATTCTGCGAATGGAAATCGAATCCAGGGTTACCTGACCGCTTTTTCCCAACAAGTTCAGCAAGAGGAATGTCCAAATAATCCAGTTTAGAGATCATAGTTTCTCTGGCCAATTCAGATACTACATACTCGCCAGCATCTTTGGTGATACCGTCATCGACACATTGATCGAACTTCGCTTTTATATCTTCTATGGTTTTAGTTGCCCGAGATTCAAACGCTTTTTGTTCAAAGTCTTGATCGAATTTACTGAGCCAAGAGAGATCCATGAGCACACGCAAAATACTTTTTAAAGTGACCGAGATATCTTCGGGATCTATTCTAAAAAACTGAACTTTTGCTGGAGAAAACTCAATTAGCACTTTATGGTCAGTTATCTTCAAGACTTTCACCTCATTTCAAAATATCGCTCAATACGACCCAACTGTCACTGTTAATATCCTCAGAATAGTTGTCCATACAAATACACAGCTCTTCGCTTTTCTCATCGTAGCGGACAATACCGCCCTTTAATCTGTAGCGGTCCAAATAATCTTTCAGAACAGCAAACTTTTTCGGCGTAAAAATGTCAATATCTTGACTGTTGCCGCTACGGTCAAACCCACCCTTGGTTTCCACAATCCAAACCTCGTCGTTTACGCCAATTATATAGTCAGGATAGAAATTCTTTTGCTTGTCGGAATTATCCGCATAAACAATAGATAAATACTCATTACCTTTGTCACCGTTTTTATATACCCAGTTCACGGTGTCGCACTTTTCGCAGAATTTTTCGAATTTGCGTTCCGAAGAGGAGCGGACTTCCGCTGAAGAAAGGTAACCCTGATATACATTTTTCTTCATTTCCAACTGTGTCTTTGCCGTACCATCATAGGTGAAGAGGCAGGATTGTGGAATATGAAACGGCACCTTGGATACCTGACTGATATCGAGGGTAAGCTGCCGAAGTTCAGCTGCCATCGCTTCACGCACGGTGTGGCGTAGTAAATCGGCATTGTTGATAACAAAGGCATAAACCTCTCTCGGCTCCATTGCGAGGATCTTGCGGCTATATGTAAAATTACGATCGAACAGTTTACGAATGATCGTGTTCATATAGCTATATTCCATTCCGATCTCCATACCAATCTTACCCACCTTCTGATGATACATATGTCCGTGGTCGTGGGTGTTCAGCTTTTCGGTAATGACGATTGTGTTCATATCTGCCGAAGCAAAGTCTAAGGTTGCAGTTTCACCCGAAAAGGTATGGCGCAAAATATCAGCACTAAATTCAAATCCTGCCGCCTGTAATCGTGCCTGGTTCTCTGCTTTATTCGTGCCAGTCTTGAATGTTTCTTCAAAATACTTTGCGACGGAAAGTAGGGCCTTCTTCGGATTGCGGTGATCCGTTACCATCGTTCTCTGCTCAGATGTCAATGTGAAGTTCTTATACTCATTTTTGAGGAACAAGGTAACTGCTTCCAAAGCCCCTTTGCCAAGGCTCAATTTGACACCGGCAGTGAATTTTTCATCGAAAGTATAGAGATAACAGCTATCCAGCAAATCCTTGCCATAATGGTGCGCCTCAGGCATACGACGAATACGCCCGATGGTTTGAATTTCGAAGGTTTCATCCATATTGTCACGAAGTTTTACCAAGATAGCAGCTCTCGGGCAGTCCCAGCCCGTGGCAACAGCTTGCTTGATGATAACAGCAACAGAAGGAGCATTGGTTTCTTCAATGCCATCCAAGTTTTCGTGCATATCAGAGAGCCATACTGCAAGCTGGCCATTCTCATAGGTTACGCCTTGCGTTTCAAACCAGCGTTCCACATCATCCTGCAATTTCTCCGATTTATTTGGAATCTGTACTACGATCAAAGGGTTAATGTCCTTCCCGGCGGAAAGAAATTCTGCACGAATTTCACGCTGCTTGGCATAGGCCTGCTCTAGCAGATAGTTGGTTGCATTCTCCATTTCCACCTGCTGCGGAAAATCCTGATTGATAACCAGCATCTTCTTGATAAGACCAGCTGCAATAACTTCTTCCTCAGGAATCTCGATCACTTCAGCTTTGGCAATGCCCTTAGGCGTAGCAGAACAGCGAATAATCTTCTCCGTGCGGAAATACTGGATAATTTCATCTGCTTTGATTGTGTTGTTCTGATGGCTCTCATCCACAATGATGATAAAGCGCAGGCCGTCGTTCAGTGCGTGCTCGATATGTTCCAGAAAGTTTGTCCGTTCGCTGTCTTTGAGAGCATTGTTGCCTTTCTTCGTGAGTTTCTCCCAGTTAATAAAGCAACTGTCATTTTCTTCAAATCCCGCCGTCATCACATCGGAAAGCAGCTTTGTCTGCGAAGCGTGGATATACTTATCCATTTTTGCCTTGCTCTGTTCCTCAAGATTACCTTTACCGGGCGTAAGCCATACAAAGACGGTTTTTGGGAAAGACTGTATGTATTGGTGCATAAAGTAGGTCAGAATAATGGTCTTTCCGCTGCCTGTAGGACTCTTGAGAATAATATCACGTGCAGGAGTTTCCATCGCTTCAAACAACTTTTTTACCGCATTTAACTGAAATTCTTTTAATTCCATTATCGTTTGCCTCCTTTTTTGTTGGAGGATTGCCTAATGCCCTTTGCTATTTCGGCTTTTGCTTCAGGCATTTTCATTATTTCACCCACCAAGCCTGTCATTAAATTTTGACTAAGGTTATTTTCGCTTTCTTTAGCAATTAATTCTAACTTGTGTTTGTGCTCAAGTTCCATTTTTTCAAGTTCTTGTTGGTGCTGCTTTCCGAGTGAATCAATATCAATCTTGTGCTGCTCCATAAGCTTTTCTAAATCGTGCTTGTTTTGTTCTTTAATTATACTGATTTGCGAAGCAGCATTTTTGCGAGCGACAATATATGTCACAATTCCTGTTATAATGGCTGGAATACAAGCTATCGCAAGTGTTTTTAAGAATTCTACCATTTTAGCCCTCCTGCAGATCTCGATAGTAGTAATCCGGAATAATACTGACATCAATTTTGTTCTGGAAAAGTGCCGCTTCCTGTTCTTCGTCGGGTAAGAGATCGTGTCCCATATAGAGCCGGCGGCATTTCGCAAAGCGGTCTTTGTCGGCAATAAATGCGGCTAATTCATCCTCGGTCAGCACGATGGCAATTTCCGCGTTGCCCGTAAAATTGATGCCGTTTTCCAGCTCTACCAGTTCCCGGATGTGCCGCAGCAGCTCATCGGCGTACTCGTAGTACATACGGTCCGAAATAGGTACATAGTCAACTTTATAATATTTCAGACTGGCAGCATAGTCTTCTTTATCAATGACACGGTGGATACGTTCGTAGGTCACATCCCGACAAATGCCGTTTTCGTTGTTGGTGCAGAGGATAAAACGACGGGCGCTGCCCTCGTGCTCGGCGTTGTATTTGAGGACGGCATTGCCTGTAGTTCCGCTTCCTGCAAAAAAGTCAAGAATCAAACTGTCATCGTTTGAGGCGATCTGCAAGATTCGCTCGATGAGTCGAGTCGGCTTTGGTGTGCTAAAGGGCGCTTTGCTGTCAAAAACCGCCATAATCTCTTTTTTTGCTTCATCCGTGTGGCCAACCTCAGTATAAAGCCAAAGGTTTGTTGGCAGTTTTCCGCCAACATTGCTCAAGTATGTTTTTCTGGCAATTCCGCCCTTTCCACCTTTTGTGAAAAAGAATCTCGGCCACTGGCCACGCTTGTACACAGCCTCTGCTTTTTCTTTAGACACTTCTAAAGAATCCGACAACACAATAGCTTGAACACCTTGCCGCACTTCATTCTCTTTTACACCGCAAACAGCAGCTCTCTTGTGAGCATCATCTAATTCGCGAAGTTCATAAGCGCACCAGCCACGCATAATTTCAAGCATTTGATCCTGCCCAAATGTCCAACATCGTCCATTTGCTGGATATAACATCTCTCCTGTGAATGGATGTTGGATAGCATAGACCATTCCTTGGTGTGTTGATGCTCCCGGTGCATAGGCGTTATCAGTTCTCCACATAGCAAAATCGTTGTCCGGGTTTTTGTATTTTGCGTCCATTTCAGCGGTTCGCGGGAGTTTTTTAGGGCTCCACTCCTCTGAACGGCTGTAAACCAAAAGATGCTCCACTTCGGTCACAATGCCCTTGGAATCGTTTCTTGCTGAGTAATTGCGTTGCCACGATATGTTCGACACAAAGCAATTCTCGCCAAAAATCTCATCACACAGTAACCGTAGACCGGCTTCCTCCCGGTCGTCGATGGAGATAAAGATCACACCATTCCCACTCAAAAGTCGTCTGGCAATTTTGAGTCGTTTTTCCATAAATGACAGCCATTTTGAATGCGTAAAGCAGTCGTTCTTATCTACAAAAGCATCGTCATAGATGAAGTCCTTATTGCCCGTATTATACGGAGGATCAATATAGATGAGGTAAATCTTACCACGATGCGTCTTTTCCAACAGTTTCAGTGCGGCAAGGTTATCCCCTTCAAGCAGGAAATTCATCTGCCCACCGTGGTCAATAAACAGATCTGCCTCTTCGGCCAGTACTGGCGTATGGGTATCCAACACCTCATCGATTTCCTCCCGATGCTTCTCGAATATGAGACCGTACTTTTTCCCGTTCACATCTTTTTCGAGTTCGGACAGGTAGGAAAGCAGATTGCCCGTGTTTTCGTCCTGCGGTGCTGCGGCGATAAAGGCACGAATCTGCTTGATTTTGTCCAGCAGGTCGTCCCGCTTCTTTTTCGAAATATTGGTGCTCATCTTGCATCCTCCAATATGGTTAAATTCATAGTTTCTGCCCCAAAGTGCCAATTTGGCACTTTGGAACCACCGTGTTGGCACTTTGGGATTTCACCAAAGTATCAATTTGATACTTTGGAAGCTGAAAGCTGATACTTTGAAATTCGTCAGCCTCATCCGACTGCCACTTCGACCTTTTTACCACTGAAGGCCACGCCGTATTTATAAATCGTCCTGACCCCGGCTGTCGTCAGCTCGGTTTCGTATTTTTTATCGTTGATCTGCTGCAAGGCCGTCTCGGACAGCTTTTTCAGCTTTTCGTCGCTGCAATTTTTCTCCGCTTTCAGTTCGATCAGGATGCCCGGAAGACCTTTTTTCGTGGGCTTCAGCTGAATGTCATAGCGCCCGTCGCCGGATTCCCGGTTGGAGGTCACGAAAGCGCCGCCCAGCAGGGCGCACAAGCCCAGCATAAAGCCGTGGTAGAAGTTCTCCCCGGCAGTATCGAATGAGCTGACCGACTGGGTCAGCAGCGTTTGGATCTGCGCTTTCAGCCGTGCGTTATCGCCGGAGAAGATGGCCTCCTGAACGGAAATCGCCGTGGACGGCGGGATCAGGTTCTCCAGCCGCTGCAAAATCTCCTTGTTATACACCAGAGAAATCTCCCGGTTGGGCAGGGAGACCTCGCACATAAAATCGCCGCTGAAGGAGGGCGTGGTTTTCAGTGCCTTCAGATAGCCGGTCACCAGCAGGAAGCTGTAAATGGTGGAGGGATTGCTCTTGATCTGCGGATAGATCACGCCGGTGTCAATGAAGGTGGTAAAGGTCTCGCCGTTGACCAGGGAGGTCAGACGGTTATAAATCTCCTCGTCCGCCTGGGCAAGCACTTCCCCGATAATATCGTTGCTGCCGGTGGAGACCCAGAAGGGCCTCGGCTCGCACTCGTTGCTGAAGTAGTTGACCACCGACCACGGGTTGAAAATTTCCGTCTTGCCGAAGCGGTAGCCGTCGTACCATTGGCAAATTTCGTCGTACTTATCGGCAGCGCCGTAATATTCTGCCATCTCCATCACCTCGTCGGCGGTGAAGCCGAAGTAGGCGCTGTATTTGTTGTCCAGCACGGAGTTGATGGACAGGTTATTCATCCCGCTGAAGATACTCTCCTTGGCCACCCGCAGAATGCCGGTAAGAAAGCCGAAGGACAGGTGCTGATTATCCTTGAACCCGCCGGAAAACAGGTTCCGCATAAACCGGATGACCTTGTCGTAATAGTCTTTCTGGTAGCCCTGCTGGATGGGGGTGTCGTACTCGTCGATGATGATAATAGGCGCAACGGCATAGTGCTTGTGCAGCATAGCGGACAGGTCCAGCAGTGCAGAAGCCAGCTCTACCTCGCTGACCTTGCCGTCTGCCAGCTTTTCATAGGTCTTTTTGCTGTACTCGTCGCACTTTTCACTGGCCAGCAACTCCTTGTGCCGCCGGGTCTCCTTTGCGAAAATATCCCGGATGGCCGCAAAGGTCTCCTCCCAAGTGTCGAACTTCACATCCTTGAAGGTCAGGAAAATCACAGGGTACTTGCCCTGATAATCCCGGTATTTCTGGCCGCAGGCCCAGATCTTCTTATCCCGGAAGTAGACGGAGGTATCCTTGTCGCTCTTTTCAAAGTAAGTGCGCAGCATATCCATATTCAGCGTCTTGCCGAAGCGCCGGGGGCGGGTGAACAGCGTCACCATCGGACGCTCGTCGATGAAATCCTTGATCATCATCGTCT
>OLWN01000089.1_pt1 | contig 69720 bp, 71 predicted proteins | sample 1644151 | NCBI WGS metagenome assembly OLWN01 (sample SAMEA103958121, study PRJEB25191) | human gut metagenome
TTTTCCTCCCGCTCCCTGGCAGGGAGCAGCTCGTTGCGCACAGCAATGACGTCCGGAAAGTCCAGATTGTAGAGCTTGCACTTACCGTTATCGCAAGCCCGACCTGTGCTGTCCAACCCGCAACCGAGATTCACCACCGCCGCATTGGGATGACTTTTCAGATACTCCCGCACCTCGAAGGCAAGGTCGTTCTGCCGCATGGCGACCTCAAGAAAGCCGAAGCGCTGCATCGAATTGCGGGATTTTTTCTCCAAGGCGGAAAAATCATAGTCGACCGCGTTTACCAGCCGCCGCGCCGCCTCATCTCGGTACAAACTGGGGTACAGCTCGGAGCACATTTTCCGTGCGTACAGCGGAATGATCAGCGTCTCCTGCACCGTGTTCTTTTCAATTTTATAGCGCATAGTCATCCTCCTTTATCGCCCAACAGCCTGAAGATACCCGGCCCTCGCCACTTCCTCCGTATCGTCTGATTCATCGTAGGCGTCATAAGGCGCGGTGGGGTCGGGAACCCGCTTTCGGAACGGTGAGCAAAGCTTGTCCTTATGGGCAAAGGCGAACTCGAAGTTGTCCGTCCAGCCGGTGTGACCGGTGAGAAACAGCGGATGCAGGTCACGGCTTTGCAGCTTCTGCTCCAGCGCCGCCAGCGACTTTACCGCCAGTTTGTTGCTTTCTGCCAGAGAGGAAATGAAGCTGTAGCCGCCGTCCGCGCCGAACCAGAGAGTGTCGCCGGTGAAGAGATATTTGTCGTCAATGAGATAGGCCATATGTCCCCATGTATGGCCGGGGACAAGGAAGCACTCAATTTTGATGCCGTCGATATCAAGTATTTGACCATCTGTGAGCAGCACTTTTTCGTTATGGATGGTCACCTGCGGCAGCTTGTAGAGGTGATAAATGACCTTGCGGCGCACCTCACCGGTGAGATAGCGATTTTCAATCTCGCTGATATAGAGCTTTGCGCTCCGGAACAAACCGGGGCTGTCTGCTTCCACCGCACCTACATGGTCGGTGTCCTGATGAGTGATGAGGATGTGCCGGATGGACTGTGGGTCGATGCCCAGCCAGTCCATTTTTTTTGCCAGCCGGTCGTAGTTATACCCGGCATCGATCATGATGGTGGTGTCGCCCTTGCGGTAGAAGAAAATGTTCGCCACCCACTCCCGCACGCAGGCCACGCGCTCATCCACCCAGCCAGTGTTCAGCGGCTTGAATATTTCCTTGCCGCGGTACATCTTGCTCATTTCTCTTTTCTGAAATTCGGTCGCTTTCTTTGACATCGGTATTTCCTCCTTACAGCAGCAGCCCGAGTCCCGCAAGGAACAGGGAAATCGCGGCCATTCCCACGGTTCCGAACAGCCATTTCTTTTGCTTATCGGCTTTTGAGATATACGGCATCAGATCCTCTGTCCCCGGGATCACCCATGCCCCTGTGTGTCTGACCCAGTAGCCGTCAATGCCAAGCCGGTCGATGAGATTCATCACAGACAGGATTACAAAGCACTGCCAGAAGCCGCCCCAAAATGTCTGCGCACCGTTGATGGCATACACGCAAAGAAGCACATAAAAAAGGTAGATTGGAATGCAGATTGCCTTGAAGCGCAGCGCGTTCCGTTTGATCTTCTCCCTTGTGGTCAGACCCAGCGCAACGCACCGTTCCTGTACCTTTGAGTCATACAAATGCGCCATGCCGACAGCGCCCTTGTGGATGCCGATGGCGCACGCCAAGACCAGCAGCGCCCCCAGCCCCAGTCCTTCCAGAATCGTTTGCAGCAGCATTCCTTATTCCTCCCGCTTCTGTCCTGTCACGCAGAGCCAGCCCATTTTGTTTTTATGGATTTGAACATTGCAGAATCCAGCGTTTTCCAGAAATGTTTTCAGCTCATCGCCGCTGTATATGGTCATACCGCCGATGATCTCCGTCCACTTCTCATCCTTGTCCGTGTCGCCACTGCTCTCGTTGCAGATGAGGAAGGTCCCGTCGGGCTTCAGCACCCGGCAGACCTCCCGAAAGCACTGCGGCATATCAGGCCAGAAGTAGACCGTTTCAAAGGCCGTGACCGCATCAAACCAGTCATCTGCGAAGATCATATCCGCCACACTGCCTTGCAGGACGGCACAGCGCCCCTCCGCGATGGCGGTCTCGTTGACCTTTTTCGTCTTCTCCACGCTGACGGGCGAATAGTCGATGCCCTTCACGATACCCTGCGGGCATTTTTTCAGCAGCCTTTTCATGTTCGCACCACCACCGCAGCCGCAGTCCAGCACCTTGGCATCCGGCGCAGCATTCAGAAATTGAAGCCCCCAGCGCGCCACAGGGCTGTGACCCAAATTCATCATGGCGACCATGAGCTTCCCGCCGAGGCCCACAGGTTTGCGGGTGTTTTCAAAGAATGACATCTTCTACAACTCCTTTTCCAGAACGATGATCTTATTAGAAATATTCCGCACGGTGGGTAGCTTGTCCAGCAGTTTATAAATCGGTGCAAATACCGCCATGCCCTCCGTCAGGCTGTGTTCCTCCATGAATCGGAAATCCGGCAGCAGTTCGGCAAGGGCTTTACCGTTTTTCACACCCCAAGTGAATTTGGCGTTGCTCGCGTCGATGGATTTCTCCTTGAAACGCTTCACGACCATCGGATTCATGGTTTCCACAAATACGGTGGCTTTGGAAAAGCGGTTGGAAATCACCGCGAAAATTTGCTGCACATCTTTCTCGTTCAGATACATGGTCAGCCCTTCGATGATAATCAGCACCGGCGCATGCCGCTCTTTGATTTCACTGCCCCAATCGTCCATAGCAGACATGGCGATCTGCGAAATCGCGCCGCTTTCCGGCAGGAGCTTCTCTCGCACGGTCATGGTCTCCGGCAGATCGAGGTTATACCAATGCGCATAACCTGCCATTCGATAGCACCGGGTGTTCAGCCCGCAGGCAATGTTGACCACCACCGCGCCGGGATGCGACACAAGCCACGCCTTTGTCAGCCGGTCCAGCACGATGGTGCGGGCAATGACGCCGCTGCGCATGGCGGTATCCTTGTCCGCGAGGGAAAAATCGTAGTCCAGCTTCCCGATGATCTCCTCCGCCTTCGCATCGTGAATCGCGCCGCGCCCCCGGCTCTCCTTCGCCCTGGCATAAACGGTCTGCAGCATGGTCTCCGGCACGCCGGAGAGTCTGATTTTTTCTTTCATGTCATGCTTCCTCCGTTTGCAAAGTCAGAAATTTTTCCGCATACCAGCAGAATTTCTCCGGATGCACCATCACCAGCTCCGCGTGTGCCATTTTCGGAATGCCGTGAATGCGTGCCTGCGGGAAATAGCGCTTGATGAATTGAATGTCGCGCCTGCGGTCCCTCTTTTCGTCATCGCCGTACCAGTAGGTGAGCTTCGTGCCGGTTTTTGCGGGGCACTTCGGAAGCGCGTAGTTGTTGGCGGACCAGAATATATTGCGGATCGTCCGATCGGAAAAGGTTTTGAGATAGGCTTCCATGGCATCGTACTCCTTTTTGGGGTCGTGCCCTGCAGGGGTAAACCGTTCCGGCGGAAAGGCCGCTTCCAGAATTTTTCGGCTGTTTGCCGCCATTTTGAAGGACAGCACATCCCGAGCCAGCAGCAGCTTTCGCACTAAGAAGGGCAGCTGATAGGGCGTGATCCCGCCGTCGATGATGGCTCGGCTGATGGGTATTTTCCCCAATGCCAGCATACGCGTCAGGCACGCGCCGCCCATGGAGCACCCATAGGCCCCGTCCAGACGGGAGACGCTGCGGGATTTCAGATAAGAAATCACCTCATCCACAGTCTGCTCAACCGAGGTGAAGTCCCCGGGGTACTCCGGCTGATGGCCGTCATACACCACCTGAAAAACATGCCATCTCTGAGAAAGCTGCGCGATTGTGTCGGCAAAGGCCCATACAGGCTCTGCCGTGCAGGGGAAAAACAGCATCGTCCGCTCATGTTCCTGCCCGTGTTCTAATATCTGCATGGTTCATCCCTCCGATTTCACACACTCTGCGTAGGTCAGTGGGAAGGACGCTTTCAGCACGGTGCTTTTCCGCGCCATCCAGCCGTTTTCCCGCAGGAACGAAAGATAATCTGCACTCGTCCATTTGCTGTGCAGCGGAAAGCCCGCCAGCTTCATGAAAAATGCTTTGACCTTCCCCAAAAAGGAGTTGTCCGCGTGGGTAAAGGTCGGCGCAACCAACACGCCGTCGTCCTTCAGCACACGCCGAATTTCAGCCAATGCCTTCTCCGGCTCCGGCACGATATGCAGCGCATTGGCCACGATGACCACGTCAAAGCTTTCGTCGGCATAAGGCAGGTGGAACATATCCTGCACGGAGAAATGCAGCTTGGCGGATCGGTTGTCCCGCTTCGCTTCTGCGATCATCTCCGGCGAAGCGTCTGTGGCCTCAATATGAGCGGCACTGTTTACAATGTTTTTGGCGATCACTCCCGTGCCTGTGGCCAGCTCCAGCACGGTTTTGTGCCGCACCACGGGGCGCAGCAGCTCGTACATCTGCTCATAAGCTGCGGCGTCCTTTCGCATGAAGCGGTCGTACCGTCCGGCGTTTTTATCCCAGAAATTTTGACTGTTTCTCATGATTTCGCCCTCACAACGAGATGTTAAGCTCCTCTAACTCACACAGATGACGCAAGCGAGTTAGAGCAAGCTAACTGTATCCCTTTTGAAAAGCCGCATCACTGCGGCCTTTCCGCTTATGCAAATAGCTCCCGGCAGGCGCCCCGCACCAGCGTTTCCAGCACCTGCGGGTAAAGCGCCCCAATCTGCTCCTGATGGGAGATGGTTAAAATCAAGCCCCGCACTGTGGCGGCAGCCAGCGCCATACCGCCCTTGGGCTGCAAGCCGCCCAATTCCAGCAGGGTACGGATGTGTGTCTCGTCATCGTGGTAGTGGGCGGTTTTCACTTCCTCCGGCAGCCGGTGCAGAAGAAAATCTGCGTCATTTTCGATGAACACAAAAGCTTTTGTCTTGGAGAGCCAACGGCAGGCAGCCAGGATCGCCGCTGCCGCGCGGTCGGCAGGAAGCAGGGTTGCGTTCTCCTGCAAGGACTTCTGCGCTGCCGCGAAGCACTCGGTATGGATGTCCTCCAGTACAGCGAAAAACAGCAGCTCCTTGGATTCAAAGAATTTGTAAAATGACCCCTTGGAAATCCCAACGGCCTCCGTCAGCTGCTCTACAGAGGTTTTCCGCATCCCGATGGTAATGCCGCAGCGTCGGGCTGCTCGGATCAGGTCATTGCGGATTTGTTCATTCTGCTCGTCTGTAAAAGCCACTGCGCACGCTCCTTGGATTTATGACCACATTTATCATTTCAGTCAAATTGTAGCACGATCCGAAGATGTTGTCAACGGCGTCGTTTTGCTTTCCATCATGATCAAATCAGATCCAGCCTTTCCATCTCAAACGGCACAACCACGGATTTCAGCAATCTCGCCTTCGGCAATGCTGTGGTTGCGCTGGGCAATGGTCAGCAGTTCATCCGCAGATACGCTTTCATCCTTGTATCCGCTTTGGACGGCAAACTCGGAAATGACTTCTGCGCGGTTTTTGCCGAATTGTTATAAATCGCGCCAATCTGCCGCACGTGCCGATACTTCGCAAGGCTGGCAAAGGAACCGGCTTCGACCATCATGCGGCAGAACAGCAGCCCGTCCAGGACATAGTGTTTCGCGTATTTCAGGAACTCCGTTTTCTGCTCCGGGTCGAACCTCGGCAGACAGTACAGCAGCATTTGCAGAACTTCCAGCTTGTAGTCCAGAAAGCGCGCCGGATCGTAACGGTCAATGCCGTTGCGGGTGAGAAAGCGGTAAATCGCGCTGTTCAGACGCTTTTCAGCGTGGTGTAGGAAGAAGCAGAAGCACAGCAACTCAGAGAAAACGATCGGCTGTGCTTTTCTGTTCTATCCAATTACGCCCGTGTCCTGCGGAGATGGAAGGTGCAATATGCAGCAAAAGCACCGGATAAGCGGTTCGTGGAAGCCTGTCACAAGCTGGACGAGGCGGAGTATTACTTGGATATTCTGTGCGCCGGGGATTCCCATGAACGTGCCGAGGTTGTCAGTTATCTGCTTGTAGATGGTCGGTTGGACAAGCTCAAGGAAACAATCAATGGGAGGGATGCAGCGTGAACAAGAAGTATGCCGGGTTGGATTTTCCAGCATGGTTCGATGGCAAGGATGTCAATGAGGCAGCTTTTTGCCGGGAGTTTCTATCGAAAAACAAGCTCATCTATGCGGACAAAACACTTTTATTTTCTGTATTTTGAGGGAGTAAATCCATAATACCTTTTGAATATTTCAATCAATCTACTGGGGTTGGAGTATCCAACAATTCTTGAAATTTCCGCAATGGTGAGGTCGGTCTGAATAAGCATATGCTCGGCTACAGAGATTCTTTTCCTCTGAATGTATTCAGTAATGGACATATTATAAACTGACTTAAATAGCTTTTTCATTTTGCTTTCACTCATACATGCAATGGTGGAAAGCGTCTGCAACGTAATATTAAAACTGTAATGTTCGTCCATGTAATGCGTTAGTTCAGCTAATGCCTGCAAATCTGTTTTGTTAATGGGCTGGCCATTCTCTTCATTTAGTCTGTTTTCTTTCAAATATGAAGCAAGATAAGAGATGATTTCATATATTTTTGCTTCTACTGTAATTCTGGACGCTTTCATGGAAAGCAGATACTCATATAGGCTTTGCATAGCATGATTAACATTTGGTAAATAGAATTTCCCTTTTTCTTTGAAAAAATCAGAAAAGTTCACTTCAAGATCACCGGAAATTTCCTGGAGATACTGATTAATAAATTCCTGGTCAACCTGCACGGTAATACATCTTAATGGAATCTGAGGATGATAAATAGCTTTATACCTTTCAGATGGTTCATAGCAGCGCAATGTATTCGGAGAAATATTTTGATACGGATAGAATTCATCTCCTGCGCCACTAATATAGAGAGCAAGTACATAACCAGACCCAATATGTTCTCCGACCATAGTTTCCTGGTTAAATCTTATATCTGTCGCTGTAATGATGAAATCGTGGTGAACCTCACTCGTCCATTGAAATCCGGTTCCATATTTTGAGTTGATCTTATAATATGTTCCGTACTCTATTGGATTCTTTATCGATTCAACAAAGAAATCATCTCGTTTAACTTCTATCATTGGCTCCTCCCAAAGATACCTCGTTTAGATTTATTAATACCTTGTTTAGACTTTATATCTGTTTTGCCCTTTACAGTTAGCTACAATTAATTATAATGAAAGAGTTGATCTATGTCAAACCGTTTTTAAGCAAAAAGAGGTGTATATTTGAAGTCAATGCGCAGTTTATATAAAAAACTATTTCATTATGTCCCAGATAAAAGAATTTTGGCATATTTCTCCATGGCACTATCTGCCGCTGCCGTCTGCTCATATATGGGAGCATATTGGTTTCTGTGGCAGTCCATTGTGTCTATTCTGGTTATTCCCGTATATGAGAAGGCTATGTATGACGCAATTATTGTAGTCATACTTATGATTTTACGAGGCATTCTCAACATTGCATCGGCAACGTGTTCCCACTACTTAGGCTTCCGGCTTGAAACAAACTTAAGGAAAAATGGGCTTCATAAATTATTGGATGCCTCTTCTTCCTTTTTTGACCATAACAGCTCTGGAGAGATTCGAAAAATTATTGATGATAACGCAGCAGAAACACACAAAACAGTGGCCCATTTGATTCCGGACAACGTCACTGCTGTTATGACGCCGGTGTTAATGTTTGTGCTGATGTTTGCAATAGACTATCGCCTTGGTATTCTCCTGATCCTTACAACTGTGATTGGTGTTCTTCAGTACCGTAAAATGTCCGGTGGTACTGAATTTCTGTCTGGCTATTCAGCGGCGCTTCAAAAAATGAGTGCGGCAACAGTAGAATATGTCAGAGGAATGCAGATCATAAAAATCTTCGGTGTAACTGTACAGTATTACAAAACTCTGATTAACTCGATCAAAGAGTACAAACAGTACGTCTATCAGTATAGCCTCAGCTGTAAGAATCCCTACGTCGGATTCCAGGTTCTGTTCAACGTGTTTTATGCTTTTGCTGTACCAGCCGCAGTTGTATTCATCAGCTATGGAGAACCTGCTATGCTAATCCTGGCAAAGATTGTTTTCTTTGCTGTGTTCTCCGGAGCTGTATTTACTTCTTTCACATCGATCATGTTTACGGGGCAGGATAACTTTGGCGCACAGAATACGCTGAATCAGCTTGATGAGCTGACTACTTCTATGGATCAGGCAAAGCTTCCACATGGAAACGAAGAGACCTTCCAAGATTTCAATATTGAATTTCGTCATGTTGACTTTAAGTATGATGACAACTTCGTGCTGAAGGATTTCAGCCTGACGCTTCATCAGAATAAAACTTATGCGCTCATCGGGTCTTCCGGGGGAGGAAAATCTACCATTGCAAAGCTGATTTCAGGTTTTTATCCTGTCGATGGCGGCGAAATTCTGATTGGTGGAAAGAACATTCAGAGTTATTCTGAAAAAGCTCTCATTCAGAACATCGCATTTGTTTTCCAGCGCAGTCAATTACTAAAGACCTCAATTTACGAAAATGTCCGAATTGGAAATCCTCAGGCAACACGGCAGCAGATTATGGATGCACTTGACGCAGCGAACTGCACATCCATCCTTGACAAATTCCCCCAGCGGGAGATGACCGTCATAGGGGCAAAGGGCGTATACCTTTCCGGTGGTGAGGTGCAAAGGATCGCCATTGCAAGGGCTATTCTAAAGAATGCGAATATCGTCATTATGGATGAGGCTTCTGCAGCTGCAGATCCGGAAAATGAATACGAGTTGCAGCAGGCTTTCCAAAAACTGATGAGGGGCAAAACAGTTATCATGATTGCACACAGGCTGTCCTCTATTCAGAATGTAGACCAGATCCTGTTTGTCCAGAATGGAAAAGTTGTGGAACAGGGAACCCACAATGAACTGATGGCCTGCAATGGACGTTATAAGGATTTTCAGGATGTATACTGCAAGGCAAATCAGTGGAGGTTGGCATGATGAAGACATATCTAAAAAGAGCCTTCCAGCTGAGTGATTCGGGTGTGAAGGGCCTTGCAAAATCAATCTGGTCATTCTTTCTCTATTATGTTTCTTTTGTACCGCCGATGATCTGTGTTTTTCTGTTTGCAGACAGGCTGTTGAATGGAAATACCGGGAAACCGGTGGTATATCTCCTGTTTATGCTGGCAGCGACCCTGGTGATGTACTTAGTTATTAACTATAACTATAAAACGACCTATGATGAAACCTACCAGGAATCTGCAACTTTAAGAATTGATCTGGCGGAACAGCTTTCCAAACTGCCCCTATCCTATTTTTCAAAGCACAATTTGTCTGACCTTGCTCAAACAATCATGGCAGATGTGGCTTCGATTGAGCATGCTTTTGCGAACGCAGTGGCTAATTCCATAGGGTTTGCAATTTACTTTTTGGTTATCAGCGTAGCCCTTCTGATCATGAATTGGAAATTAGGTCTCTGTGTATTGCTTCCCGTTCTTACTTCTGCTTCGGTTCTTTTCCTGACAAAGAAACTGCAGGTCAGAGATGTAAATAAACATTATGATAAGTTGAGAGATATTTCCGAAAGCTTTCAGAATGCAATCGAACTGAATCAGGAAATTAAAAGCTATGGGTTGAAAGAAAAAGTAGAAGCTCAAATGGACCAGCAGTTGGATGAGTCAGAAAATCTTCAATGGAAAGCTCAGATCATCCAGACGATTCCTGTTACAATCGGCCAGACTTTATCTATTCTTCCTATTGGAATCACGGCGACTGTTGGCCTTTCAATGCTCGCCTCCGGTCAGGTAAGTATCCTGATTCTTCTGGGCTATATTATTATGGCGGCGAAACTCAGCGGGGCCATGGGTGGTGTTTTGCTCTATCTGACGGAAATCTTTTATTTGGACGCAAGAATTGCCCGGATTGGTGAAATCAAGAATCATGAACTTCAGGGTGGAGAAAAGGCAGTCCTTTCAGATTTCAATGTAGAAATAAAGGATGTTTGTTTTTCCTACCAGAAAGACACCCAGGTGATTCGCCATGCATCCTTTACGGCGGAGCAAGGACAGGTAACCGCATTGGTCGGTCCCAGCGGCTGCGGAAAAACAACAATGCTTAAGCTCATCAGCAGACTATATGATGCAGATTCCGGTACCGTTCAGATCGGAGGAACCGACATACGAGAAATTCACACTGATAGCTTGTTCAAGTATGTTTCCATTGTTTTTCAGGAAGTCATTCTATTTAATACTTCTATTATGGAAAATATTCGCCTTGGGCGGCTGGATGCTTCTGACGAAGAAGTAATACGAGCTGCAAAACTGGCTGGTTGCAATGAGTTTGTCAGCCGTCTGCCAGACACCTACCAGACAATAATCGGGGAAAATGGAGCCAAACTCTCCGGCGGAGAACGTCAGCGGCTGTCCATTGCCAGAGCAATCCTGAAGGATGCTCCAATTATCATTCTGGATGAGATTGCTGCATCGTTAGATGTGGAAACAGAAGTCCAGATACAGACTGGATTAAATCATTTGATTCAAGGCAAGACCGTGATTGTTATTTCACACAGACTGAAGTCTATTGAAAATGCGGATAAGATCGTCGTTATGAAAGCAGGTACGGTAGAAGCCTGTGGAAAACATGCTCATCTGCTGAAACAGTCGCCCACATATAGAAAGATGATTGAAAAGTCCAATCTGGCAGAGAAATTTAACTACTAAGCAGGTCACCCTTCAGATGCAGACCGCACTGAAGGGTAACATAAAGGCATTTGGTTAACTATGTCTAACTGATTTCTGATGTGAGGAGGTGCATTATTTGAAGAAATATATTGGAAAAAGGATCATTAGCTTCCTCATTGTGCTGGTAGGCGTCAGCATTCTAAGCTTTTTGTTGATTGCTTGGTCCGGAAAAGATCCTGCAGAAATTATTGCACACCGAGGCGTATCCAATCCTACGCCGGAACAGATTGAGATGATTCGGGTGGAAATGGGATTGGATCAACCTCTCCCTGTGCGATATATTCAGTGGCTTTCCGGAATGTTTACAGGAGAACTTGGGACTTCTTTGACCACTCATCAACCGATTGTAAAGGATCTGCACAAGTATCTGGCTACGACCACATCTCTTGTAGGGATGGCCATTCTATGGATTATCGTGCTCACCGTTCCGATTAGTTTGCTCTGTGCCAGAAAGCGGAACCGCCTTTTCGATCAGGTTACCAGAGGCATTACTATCTGCGGTATTTGTGTGCCAACTTTCTGGCTGGGATTCCTTCTTCTACTGTTCTTTGCGATTCATCTGAAATGGTTCAGTGTCTTACCAAGTCCAGGTTGGAGGGGCTTTTTACTACCTTCATTTGCCCTGGCGGTTCCCAGTTCGTGTTCACTCATCCGAATTATGCGTTCCTCTCTTCTGGCTGAATTATCTTCTGATTATGTTCGGTTTGCAAAAGCCCGTGGACTATCTGCCAACAGAATTCTGGTATGCCACATTCTGCGAAATGCCTTACCGCCTGTTGTTACAATTTTCTTTCAGCAATTCGGCTTTCTAATTGCCGGAGGGGCGGTAATCGAAAGTGTTTTTTCAATCAAGGGAATCGGAACTTATCTGGTGGACAGTGTGATTGCAGCAGATACGATTGCAGTTTCTACCTGTATAGTCGTCATTGCAGCAATTTTTGTCGTCGCAAATTTCATGGCAGACATAATCAACCGTCTGCTTTGTCCATGGATGGTGAGGGAAGAAAATGATACATAAGCTACTCAAAAGGCCGCAGGCAATCATCGGTCTGTGCCTGATTGCTATTGTGATTGTAATTGCGATTGCAGCACCTGTTTTTTCGCCTCACGACCCTGAATTGGTGAATTTATCGCAAAAGTATGCTCAGCCTGACGCAGAATACCCTCTTGGAACAGATCAATTGGGCAGGTGTACCTTATCAAGGCTGCTGTATGGAGCCAGATATTCCATCGGAATCAGTTTACCTGTGCTGCTGATTTTGTCTGTGATTGGTCTGATTGTCGGTACTTTTAGCGCCTGTGCTGGAGAAAAAGCAGACCATTTCATTACTATACTCTGTGATGTGTTTATTGCTTTTCCTTCTCTTATCATTGCTATTGCTGTCATAGGAGTTCTGGGGAACGGACTCCAAAACATTGCCGTTTCTGTTGTGATAGCGACCTGGGCTTGGTTTGTTCGTATTGTCAGATCTTATTCCGTTCAAGAAATGGGTAAAGATTATATCCTGGCAGCCCGGATTTCTGGGTGCAATACAGGAAAGCTGGTCTTCAGACATCTGATTCCTAACATTCTGCCACAGTTTCTTGTGTATGTTTCCACTGGTGTCGCTTCTTCCATCATTATGGTTTCCAGCTTTGCTTTCCTCGGACTTGGCCTTCCCTCTGGCACACCGGAATGGGGTGCCATGTTAAATGATGCCAGGACAGCGCTTTTCTCTCATCCGGAATTGCTAATCTATCCAGGCTTGTGCATCCTCGTAACGGCAGCAGGCTTCAATTTATTTGGAGAAGCACTCCGTGATATTCTGACGCCGGAGGAGGACAGCCTATGATGCCATCACTTATGATTGATCATTTAAGCATTAATCTTCGGTCAGGCACGGATAACTTGGTTTCTGAAATATCCTTTGCAATCAAAGAAGGAGAGTCTTTGATCTTGTTAGGCCAGTCAGGCAGCGGCAAAACAATGACCTGTAGTGCGGTGCTAAACTTATTGGACCCTAAAAAATTTAAGGTGTCGGGTTCCGTTTTCTTCGGCGAGACTGATCTTTTGAATTCGTCAGAAAAGCAGAGACGAGGAATATACGGAAACCAGATTGTCTATATCCCGCAAAATCCAATGACTGCATTGGACCCTTCTATGCGTATTGGCAGACAGATGGATGAAACGCTACGGCTTCATTCCGACAAATCCCGCCAGCAGCGTTACAACTATATTCTGCGGCTTCTGCATGATGTAGGCTTAGATGATCCTGACAGGGTATACAGAGCATACCCCCATATGCTTTCCGGAGGAATGCTTCAGCGTGTCATTATCGCAATGGTTATGATGCTTGATGCAAAATTCGTGCTTGCCGATGAGCCGACAACTGCTTTGGATGTGATTCACAGAAATGGAATCATAGATTTATTTTCGCAGATGAAAGCAAATGGAGTTGGGATTCTTATGGTAACTCATGATTTCGCAACAGCTCTTCAATTAGGTGGAAGCGTGTTGATGATGAAAGAAGGAAAAATTATAGAATCCGGTGAAGTTCAATCTGTCTTCGATCATACCACAGAACCTTATACAAGGTCGCTGATTGAAGCTTACTCCCTTTCCTGTGCTTTCACGAAAGGGGCGGAATCATGATTAAAGTCAACAACCTATCAAAAGAATTTCACGAACAAGGCACAAGCAACGAGCTTCTGGCCGTTGATCATGTAGATTTTACTATTCAGAATGGTTCATTTTGCGCTTTGGTAGGAGAAAGCGGATCTGGTAAAAGCACTTTGGCTCAGCTCATGTGCGGTCTTCTGGTTCCATCTTCTGGAGAGGTACTGTTTGAAGGAAAAAACATTTCCCTCTGCCGGGGCAAGCAAAAGCAGGTACTGCGATCTAAAATACAGCTGATTCTTCAGGATGGCAAGGGAGCAATGGACCCTCGCTTTACGGTATATCAAATCATTGCAGAGCCAATTCGCAATTTCAGAAAACTCAGCAAAAAGGAAGAAGAACGGGAAATCAATGATCTTCTTACCATGATGGAGCTTCCCGAAGAGATCAAGCTGCGAAAAGCTCATGAGCTATCCGGTGGACAACAAAAACGTGTATGTATTGCAAGAGCGTTAGCGGCTCAACCGGATGTGTTGATTTTTGATGAAGCAGTCAGTGGGCTGGATGTCCTGGTTCGTAAACATATTCTTGATTTGCTGAAGCGACTCCATCAGGAGCGAAAAATGACTTGCTTTTTCATTACCCATGACCTGGACGTTGCGCTATATCTTGCAGACCGTGTGATGGTGATGCGCTGCGGTAAGATTATCGAAGACCGTACATTTCACGGTTCGACAGACTGCTTTACACATCCGTATACCAAGCTTCTGCTGCATTCTATTGCTCCATATTTGGGTTAAACCATTCAATAAATACGTATACCCTGCTGAAAAGCATGATATAAAAATAAATAAAGGAGATTTTGTACATGAAACTGAAAAAACTTTTAGCTTTCGGACTCGCACTTGTGATGTGCCTTGCTATGGCTGCTTGCGGCACGAACCCTGACGAGAAAACCGATGCAGAGCCGGAAGCAGGAAAAGCCGCTGTCACCGAGAATTGGGACTTTTCTGTAGGCTTCTATCCTGTCATCACGCCTATGGTATCCAGCACTTATGGTGCCGGATTCTGGAGTCGCAATTTTTACAACACTCTGGTAAGCTACGATGATAACGGGAAGATCCAGGGCGAGTTGGCTGAAACCTGGGAAATCAGTGATGACGGCAAGACTTACACCTTCCATCTGCGTGATGGTGTCAAATTTTCTGACGGTACTCCTCTGACTTCCGAGGCAGTAAAGATGGCCCTTGAAGCAGTAGTAACCCATCTGGGTCCCCAGAATGGTGCCTTCGGTAAGCTCACTACTTTGTTTGACAAGCTGGAAACCCCGGATGAAAAAACCTTTGTAATGACTTTGAAGACCCCTTATTACGCTGCTCTTGACAATCTGACCATGGCGCTGCCTCTTGGTATTGTGAATCCCGCAGCCTTTGAAGGCGGCGTAGAAAAGGCTTACGAGAATTGCGTGAGTGCAACTATGGGTACTGGTCCCTATATGTTTGACCGGGTCGAGGGAGATACCTATACCTTTATCCGCAATCCCTACTACTGGGGCAAAGCTCCTGAAGTGGACGAGTTCAAAGTCAAAGTGATTCCCGATAATGCTGCAAAAATTCTTGCTCTGCGCAACGGCGAAATCGATGCAATTCTCGGCGCCAGCAGACTTAGCGCAGAAGGCTACACGGAAATATCCCAGGATGCCGCTTTCGGTCATGCCATGGATGACAGCACCAACCAAACTCGTTATCTGGGTATGAACCTGAATAAGGCTCCCTTTAATGATCCTCTTGTAAGGGAAGCAGTATCCTACGCTGTTAATCAGCAGGAGTTGGAAACCTCTGTTTTCGATGGTCTGGAGACTGCTGCCGAAACCCTCTTTACGAATGAAAAGCCCAACTGCGGTGTGGAGGTTAAGACCTATCCTACCGACATGGAAAAGGCAAAGCAGCTCATGAAGGAAGCCGGCTATGAGGATACCAATGATGACGGTATCCTGGAGAAGGACGGAACTTCTCTCGCCATTCATTTCAACTATTCTCAGAGCCTTGCAAGTGTTGACAATGCAGTTCTTTCTATTGCAGCTTCTCTTAAAGAACTCGGCTTCGATGTTACTATTGATGCAGTAGACATGAACACCTGGTATGGAGCCTTGATGTCTGGCGAATATGATCTGACCTTCTACAATACTGCTGGCGGTTCCTTTGACCCTGCAACAGATATGAGCAATATGGCTCCTGGCGCTATGGGTGATCCGATCCTCTGCCAGTTCTCTGCTTTCTTTGAGAATCCTGAAATTTTCGCAGAATTGGACTCCACTTCTGATTCTCAGCGTGTGCAGGAAATCTATGGAATGATTCTGAATGGTATTGCAGATCAGAATCTTCTGGTGCCTGTAACCGGCACTCACGATCTGGCTCTGTGGAATACTGATAAGATAACTGGCTATGACTTCTACACAGATGCCAGCTATGTAGACATTGCATCTGTTCATGTGAAATAATGTCCAGCAGTGTGGCTGAGGCGGTTACAAAAGAAAGACTTCATTCTTCAGGAGAAGACTATCTAAAATCCATATTTATTCTTGAAGCGCAACATGGTTCAGTTCGTTCAGTAGAGGTTGCTGAGTACATGAATGTATCTAAAGCGAGCGTTAATCATGCAGTTAGGCACACGCGAAATCAGGCACATTATTTTGAATAATCAGGTTGTCAACTCATCCAGGGCGCTCCATTCACTCAAACACACCGTGCCAAAATCACACAAAAATATTGCCATACATATGGTAGATCACATTAGAAGATTGGGCGTTTTCCCAGCTAACTACGCATTAGATTTAGGCAAATTTATTGACAGCAACGGTAATTCGTATATAGACATTGTAGAGTTAAATCCCATATCATGTTCTATGTGCTATGTAAATAATAGCATCTATGCTGATGTGGTTCCTGAGATTGGCGAATGTCAGCGCCAACTGATGATGGGTGCTGAGTTTTGCTACGATGCCATCGCAAATCCAAAGAATTACGATATGCTGAGAATATCCAATAAGAGTTATACTTATACTTCGGATAACCAATACGCTCTTTTATAGTTTGCATATCATAGAGGGTTTTAGAGCAATTCTGGAAGTGACGCTTGTTTCTTTCTCTGTGTTAAATCTCCGATAGAGTGAGTCCTTCTGGGAGGTCCATCATGAACCTCCCCTGGGTTCAGCAAATGGGCGCAGTCCTCCCTTGGCGGAGGACTGCGCTTTTTTTACGGCCTTACTGCATGGAATACAGGTTGGATGTGCTGCTCCCATTGTCACGGTAGCGTGGGATCTTTTGCAGGTATCCATGCTGTTCCAGATCCGTCAATGCTCGTTTGACCGTGGAGCGTGACAATCGCATGTCGGACGCAATCGTCTTGATTCCTGGCCAGCATTTTCCCTCGCTGTCTGCGCGGTCACGCAGATACATATAAACTGCCCTCGCTCTGGAGGGCAGCTCGGTGTCGGCATAAATTGTTCCAAAGTAACTCATAGATCCTCCTCACCATAGGTTTTCATCTGCTTTCCGCCTCTGCGCCGGGGCTTATCTACAGCAGGCTCATGGGCCATGCCGCCGCGCCCGGAAACGGCATAGGCTCCACTCACATCCACATCTTCCGCCTTGTTTGACTTCGGAAGGTTGTGTTCCAGATCCTCACGGTTGGCATAGGCTACCGCACGATCTGCCCGCTCCGGCACGATATAAGGCTCCTTGAAGGTGATACCCCATTCCAGAAAAAGTCGCAGGCGGGTACGCATAGGATGTTGTCCCGTCTTTTGGACAATAAAATTTCCCTTGGGAATAGACTTCAGCTCATCTGGCATCAGCAGCGGACGCTCCATCATCTGCAGGCTTTGGCTGGGATCGTTCTTTCCCCGGCTCACCGATCCGGACAGGACAGTACGGTTTCCGAGTGCCTTGGACAGCACCTCCGCCGTTTGACTGTTTGGTGCGAAGCCACCGAAGATGGTGTCCTGGCAGTTGTCCTGAATTATTTCGCTTCCTTCTTTTCCGTAGTTCTTTTCAAGCTGTGCCAAGGACTGAATGATCGGCACCAGCGTCAGGCGGCGGGAACGGCCTGCGGAGAACAGCGGGAGGACATCGAAGGGCGGCATGGTGCCAAATTCATCGCAATACAATACCACGCGGTTTTGCAGCTTTCCACCGTTTTCATCCGCCACAGCAAATAGTTCACGACTCAGATTTTGAATCATCAAGCCCGCCATGAAGTTTTTGGTGGTGTCCTCCTCCGGAAGAATGAGAAAGATGGCAGACTTTTCAGAGGCAAATTTCTCTGCATCAATGGCGCTGTCGAAGCAGAGCACCTGTTCCAGCTCCGAGTCCAGAAACGCATTGAGGCGAGAAAGCACCGTGGACATGACAGAGGCCATGGCCTGCTCCGCACTGTTGAGTGCAGCACCCGCAAACCATCTGGCTTTGTGGTCAGGTGGCAGCTTGCCCATCAGGAGCTGGAAGTGACTCTTGCCCTTTACTTTGCTGGGTTCCAGCAGATCCTGCACCAGCTTGAAGACAGAAACGATGTGCCGGCGCTCCTGTGGATGCTCCTTATCCGGCGGCAGAAACTCCGCCAGCATCAGGATGACTGAAGTGAGCAAGCCCTCCGCCGCATCGTAGAAAAAGGCATTCTGTCCGCGATTGCTGTCATCGCCATCGGGGTTGACAATGGTTTTGGCAAGGATCTTGGCGTACTTCTCCGCCTTGGCTCGAGCCGCCAGGTTCTTGGGATCTTTTCTTGCAATGTCCATGTAGCGGTTGACCAGTGTCAGCAGGTTGTTGCCATCTGAGCGAGTGGGATTTCGCAGGTCAATGACGGACACATTATAGCCGTAGCAGTTTTTCGCAATCGTGCCGTAATTGCGGGCCAGGTCACCCTTGCTGTCCAGCGCCAGCCAGCTCATACCGGAGGCACAGGCATATTCCAGGTTGGGGTACAGGAAGAATGCAGTTTTGCCGATACCGCTGGCGCCGATCATAAGGCAGTGGATGTCATCGCTGTCCACCAGTGCGGTGAGTTCCTGCGGTTGCCCCTTGCAACCGAGGATCAATCCCTGCTCCGTGGGGAGATTCTGTCCTCTGCGCCACTCTCTGACTTTGAAGGGCACATGGGCATAGGTCTGCTTGATTTCCTTGTCGGTGGCCCATCGGGCTGTACCGTGCTGCCCATCGCCTACAGTGCGGGATTTGATATTGCCAAGGGTATAGTGATGAGACATCATGGACAGCCCACCGATGACAAGGAACATTGCTGCTCCCGCTGCGATCAGGATCCAAATACTTGCGTTCAACGTTTCACCTCATTTCATTCATAGCAAGGCCCTGAGCGTTTTCGCTGTTCAGGGTCAGATCGTCATTCCAGTCTTTGTTTTCCGGGATTAGGCGCTCCACGGAATAGCGCACTTCTAACTGATTCTGCATCCGGCGGCTGGCCTGATGACCAGCTTCATCGTTATCGAGGCAGAGCAGGACGGTGTCGAGCTGCGGCACTTGTTCCAACATCTGCAATACTGGCTGAATGGATGTGCCGCAACAGGCTACATAGCTGTGCCGCTGCCAGTTCTCCGGATAAAGGGTGATGAAGGACAGCATATCGATGGGTGCTTCAAACACATACAGACTTCTGTCTGTGCCGACATAATGGAAGCTGTATCGTGGATCACTGCCCTCGACGTTCAAGCGGAAGGCTTTTCCGTAGCTGTTGGCGCTGCGCTTGTGGGCATGGCGAGGGACACCTTCCACATCTGTGCCAACAAACACGGCGTTGTGATACTCGGCATCCTCATACAGAAGCCCAGCCTTGGCAAAGTGCGCCACCACATCTCTTGCGATGCCGCGATGCTTGATGAGATACGCAAACACTCTGCGCATATCTTTGTTGGTGGGCGGCAGTACAAATGGTTTCGCCGGTTCCTCGGTGCGCTCCCCGGCAGAGGGATACGCTGCTCCCAGCTCACCACCCAACAGCAGTGTCACTGCGTCCGGGTAGCTGAGACCATAGAAGCGCTGCACAAAGCTGACGGCATGTCCGCCTCGCTCCTCCGCATGGTCATACCATTCGTTGCCTCGGACAGTCACGCTGTGGTCACTGGCAAGGCGTTTTTCTCTGCCGGAGGAAAGCAGCTTTTCACCGCGGCAGCGCAGGAACTCCTCCAGATCCACTGCGGCGGCGCGCTGTTTCTGTTCTTCGGTGAAATGAATATAGCTTGACATGGAGACCTCCTTTTTTACATACTCTGCTGATACTGCGTCTGCTCCTCATGGTCATCCGCCTTGTGGCCCATGGCCATACGTTTCTCCATAAGCCGTCTGCGGCGTTTGGAATCGATGCGGATCCCCGCCGGGTTACTTGGTGGAACGGAATTGCTTTGGAATATCCTGCTCATGTGATGGAGCAGTGTGGTTGTTGCCAGCATGACAGACGGATTCCGGAACTGGTCAAAGCGGTCGAGAAAAAATCGTGCATACGCATTGCCTTGTGCCGCGGCTCGAATCAGCCATTCTCTGGCCTGCTCACGATCCGGAGGAACATCCCTCCCAAAGAGATACAGCTTGCCCAAGGCGTACTGTGCAAATTGATTTCCCTGATCGGCAGAGGCTGTCAAGTATGCAAGCGCCTTTTCCGTATCTTTTGGCACGGACTCGCCGACAAGATAAATCTTTCCGAGCCGATACCGTGCAAATTGGCTGCCATGGTCTGCGGCCTTGTCCAACCATTCCAGAGCTTCTACTGTGCGCTTCTGCGTGATGAGCAGCTTCCCGAGGGCGTACTCCGAGAAATCATTACCGGCTTCTGCCGAGCACCGAAACCATTGCTCTGCTTTTTCGTGGTCACGCAAGGTGGAGAGATCATCCCGATAGAACTTACCAAGCTGATGTGCCGCAACGGTATATCCCTCCTCCCAGAGCTGCTCCAGCGCTTTGACCGCTTCTGCGTGTTCCGCATCCAGCGCATAGATGTCCTGCAGAACAGCCTTTGCGGCGCGGTAACGCTGCGCCTGCTCGTACACACTGTAGGACTGATGCTCCTCCTTCTGGCTTTCCGGCTCTGGCTCATCCTGCATTTCCTCATCCTCAAAGGTCGGGAGGCCGAGACGAACGTTCTCAGCCTCCCGGATAATGTCGTTCTTGATTTTGCGAAACTCCTTGCGTTGAGATAGCGGTAGTCGTTCCCACGGGGTACTGTGACCGTAGCACTCGTTCAGTTCCTCATGGATCTGATTCCACACCTCATAGCACTCAGAGACCTCCGGCAGCTCCGCCAGCGCATCTACGATGGTATCGATGAGCTGCTTCAGTGGCTTTTTGAGATAGCCATACTGCTTTTTTCCGGTAGTTGTTTCCAGCGCCTGCACAAGCTGACGCATGTTAGCCTCGATGATCGGGCTGTCGCAGATCTGGTGCTGCATCCGGCTGATCATTTCCTGCATGGCATTCTGCGCTGCCTCCACCAAGTCTGAGTAGGCCACATCCTTGCGCTCATAGATTTGCTGCATCTCATCCCGGAAGATGGCATTGGTCAGCTTGGAGCGCATCGCCGCGATCCCGTCCCTGGTCAGGAAGCCTTCCTTCGGATCATCGGACCAGACCATCATGTGAATGTGCGGGTGATGCCCTTCGTCATGGAAGGCGGCATACCAGTGGAAGTTATCGAGCGATATTTTCATTGACTTTGCCAGCGTCGGTGCGTTCTCCATGAGGAGCGCGCGCCACGCATCGGCGTTGTCGTATTCCAAACGATCAGCATCCTCACGACGCAGAGAGTAGATGATGGTCCACACATTTCCCTCATGCGCTTCCAGCTCTGATATTGCCGAGGCGAGATCTACGGCAGTGGCAGAACTGAACAGGCCATGAGTACCTCGCTTCTGCACACGGGGACGGGTAGCAATGTACTGCATGTATCCGCTCTCCGAGTCTATTTCGTGAAGGTTAGCATCCAGTGCCATACTGATAAATGCGGAAGCCGTACCAAGCGTCGGCGTTTTGCAGTAGTCCTCGTACTCAAACAGATCCACCGCATCCGGAAAGTCCGTGAGCAGTTTCTGAATAAGCTCACGCTGACCTTTTGTGACCGCACCGTTTCCGGCCAACCTCTCCACTCCTTCACGGGTAGCAATGTAGCGCATGTACCCGCCCGCTTTCCCAGATTTGATATAGCCGCTCTTCTGTACGAGCTTCGCCATCGCTTACACCGATTTCTGAAAGTCCATTGCATCCTTGAAGGATATACGGCCATTGGTCCGCTTCATATCACGGATGGCCTTGCCGCGCAGTCGCTCATATGCTCCTTCATCAATGTCGGTATCATAGGCGATGATCTGCGCCATCAGGTTGATGTCCACGCCCTGCTTGAAAAGCAGAGAACTGATGCGGCCTGCGAAACCGTCCAGCGTTCCGGTCAGCGTTGCGGAGAGTACTTCAGGCAGAAATGCACTGGCGTTCTTCGTGTTCAAGTAGCCGACATAGAACTTGAGCGCGTTCATCACAAACTCGCTTCGGCTGCTGCAGTTATCCTGCTTCAGGTGCGCATCGATCTCTCTGTCCATATCCTCAGTGATCCAGAAAGCCTTTTTGATCTTGTCGTTGTGTTCCATTGATAAATTCCTCCTTATTTCTGTGTTGTCCCCGCTGGAACCCCTTGTCACACGGGGATTTTCCGGTTTATAGGGTCCAAGCCGCCCCGCAAGGCACTATTTTGTCCCCAGCCTAAAAAGCCGAAAACTGCCCGCACTGCGGGCAGAAGTGGTTCGAGCCGGGGTGCTTTGTCCCCGGCTCTTTCTCCTGCTTTTCTTTCGACGGATGCCGATATCCCCACAAAGCGGTTCAAAGCCCACCCAAATCCCCACGGTGGGGTACTCGCTCGGGCTACCTGTAAAAAGCGCACACAGCGGCCCACAGGGGCGGACACGGCGGTTACATCTGCATCTCAGGAGCCTGCGTTTCACTGTCCCGAAGCTGTCGGGCGTACTCGTGCAGGCTCATGCCGGTCTGCTGCTGGCAGAACGCCTCCATCTTGCAGAGCAGGACTTCCTGTTCGGCTGCGTTGAGAGGGTAACTCCAGTCTTCTTCCGAACCGTCTCCCTTGCAGAGGTTCAGATCCAGTGTGTTGCACAGACGATCCTGCTCCACGTCATAGTTAGCGTAGATGTTGAGCCAGTCATCGTTCTGATCGGTGCAGACAAATGTACCGAAGGCAGCATCCACATCGAAGTCCGCCTGCAGATAAAAGTTGAGCTTTCCGTCCGATTCGATAATCTCCTCACCGAAAGAAAAATTCTGTGCAGAGAGATGCCCTGCCGAGGTGATCTCTTTGCCATTCAGATGATTCAGCAGTTTGCGCCACTGCTCATCTGCCGAAGCAAAGTACGACCTCGTTGCATGGTATGACGCCACGGACACATCCCGCATCGCCCAAGTCTGCCAGCCATCCATAATGTGAACAGCGGAGAACTCACGCTTGTCGAAGTTCACATCGAACACACCGCGTACCTTTCCGGTGTTCTCCATGCGTACAGCGGTCAGCGCATTGTATTCCTCCGCGACGATGGGACGACCGCCTGCAAACATTTTGATAAACAAATCCGGCACAGCAACTTTCTCGCTGGTGATGTAACTGCGCAGCTTTTTTCCGACAGCCAACAGCTCCTCACCGGGCGAGGTTTTGAAGTACCATTCTTGACCACGCTCCGTCACATGGTAGGCCGCATAAGTGCGGGCTGCTTCCTCCTCTGCGCGCTGTGCGGCAGCTTCCGACTGGATTGCGCGGCTGATACGCTCATAATCCCGCTCCGGAAGCTGATTGCACAGCTCGTCCAGCACATTCTCCAGATGCTCCTGCAGGTTTTCGTCCTTGAGGTGCTTCTCGATAGCACTTTTCCAGCGCCGGTCGATCCACAGAACGATTTCTTCTTGCTGCGCCATATCAGTTGCCCTCCTTCACCACGGCTGCCATGGCCTTCGGCTCACTACTCGGCGTTTTGGGTACGGCAGATTTGGGCGTGCGCTTGGGTTTGGCAGCAGGTACAGTCTTGCTGTCCAGATACTCCCGCACCGGCTCCGGCACCGTCTGCTCGTAGAGCTGCTTGAGTGCATCGTCCATATGAGCCTGCACGGAGGAGTGTTCCTTGCGGAGCGAGAACTCCAGTGCGTCCAGCTTGTCATCGTCAAAGGTGAGAGTGATATTCACTTTTTTCATGTTGTACCTCCTCAGTCATAATTGATATACGGAATCTTCAGCCAGTGCGTCCAGCCACGACCGGCTAATTCTGTTTTGACAACACCGTACTTGGTACCCATAGCTTCAACAACCTGACCGCCGCCAATGTAAACGCCGATGTGCCCGTCATGCCAAACGGCAAGACCGGGGATATCCGGCATGGTATCGATGGTTCCGGACTCCGTAGCACTGTAGTACATCTGGTTGGCACCAATATCCGGCATTCCGTGAGTTCCATAGTCGATGGTCATCGTTTCCGGGGACAACCAGCCATAGCCTTTGATGAGTCCCACGCAGTCGGTGGTCCTTCCGCCCAGCCAGTTGGCACGGATAAAATTTTCGTAGCTGCCGACGCCATCAGGATACTGATCCAGTTTGTAGGCAAAGAGCGATTCGGTCAGCACATCGCCATAGGTTCCCCAGACATAGCCCCAACCGGATTCCCATGCGTGGATAGCATAGGTCACAAGGTCGGCAGCATTTTTGCTGTTGGGATCGGTAAAAGCTGAGATGTCCAAGTCGATACTGCTTCCATCTCCGCGAAGGAACTCACCGTTGTAATTCCCGCCGCCCGCAGCGCCGGCGATCATAGAATAGATGTGATTGATATTGCTCTTGTCTTCCTCTGTGATTGCCCTGCCAAGTTCTGCTTCCAGATTGGCATACGCCTGATATAACGAAACCGGAACAGCGACGGTATATTCTTCCTCCGTACTGGTGACCGTGCCATCGTCGTTCTCAACGTCTACCGTGCGGGTACGGGTTTCCCAAGTGTAGAAGCATTCTACGAAGCGGCTTGCCGCCCGTGCGGACGGCGCATCCTCGCCAAAGCAGAGAGCATAAAAGACGGCCTTGATCCGAATCGGGTCAAGGCCGTTTCCACTTCCCGTTTGCCCATTGACGGAAGCCACTGCCGAATCCAGAAGAGAAAAAGCGGTACGCATCTCCTCGATATGATACCGGAATTCTGCGGGTACTTCTGTCGAATAGTTCACGCCATAGAAGGACGCAGCTACTGCCTGATTGTTGTGATCCGCACCTCCGGAGCCAATGGAACACAAAAGTGCGATGAGCACAATGACCGGCGAGAGAATTGCGACCAGCGCCCATCCCACACCCTTGCGCAGCTTCTCGTTGGAAAGCACCGTCGCCGCGGCTTTTGCGATCAAACCTGCGGATACTGCCATCAGCGACCACCCGCCGTGCCAAACAGCTTTTCCTTATATGCCGGAGCATGTACCTCCAGCAGGTAGCGCTCGTTGCCGCACTTGTACAGGCAGACACCGCGTTGGGGAAACTTGATGAGGTTATACTCCGCCTCATCAAGTTGGAGCATTTCCATGTAGCTGCGTTTGTCAATGGATCCCGCGTTGAACAGGAACTGGTGGGGCGGGATACTGAACAGCGGCTTGGTCATTTCGCGAACATGTTCCTGATCAAAGTCCTCCAGATTCTGCGAAGCCAGCAGCATGGCGGATTCCTTTTTGCGCACACGCTTGAGGCAGTTGCGGATGTACTCAATGGCCGTGGGATTGGACAGCCAGATATACAGCTCGTCCAGTGCCGCCACGGTATTGCCGACCGTCAGAAGTTTATCCGACATGAAGGACAGCACATTGAACAACATGGCGTTGCGGACATTTTTAGCGGCACTCAGCATTCCCTTGACGCCAAAGACAAGAAAGCGGCTGGAGGTGATGTTGGTGTGTCCATTGAAGAACTGTGCGTCCGCACCCTTGCACATGGAATGCAGTCCCAACAGCACTTCCTGCAGGAGCTTTTCCGTATAGAGCAGATGGGCGTTGGGATCGTAGCTTTTGAATTCTTCTTCGATCAGGTTATAGAGGTCAGAGAGGATCGGATAGTCCTCCGGTCGCATTCGGCGGAAGTTGCTTCGCTCCGTGATACCCCATTTTGCGTAGAGCTTGGACACCATGATCTCGATGGTGTCAATGTGCGCATCGCTGAAATCCTTGTAGGCACGGAAAAAGTCCTTGAGGAAGGAAACATGCTGTGCCAGCAAAGTGCTTTTGCGGAAGGCTTCCGGTGCTGCCGTATCGTCCGGGTCACCGCCGTCATCCCAGCATTTCGGCTCCAGCACATTGATGATGTACTTTCCCGCCATAAGGTCGGCAAAGCAGCCGCCCACGGCCTCGCACATTTCCTGCTGCTCATGCTCGGCATCCAGCGTGATAACGGACTTTCCGGACTCCAGCAGATTGAGGATTAGGAGCTTCATCAGATAGGATTTGCCCTGGCCGGAGTTGCCGAGAATGAGGATGTTGGCGGAGGTCTTGTCCTCATCGCGCTGGTCGAAGTCCACGAGGATGTTGCTGCCGTACTTGTCCCGCCCGACATAGAAGCCCTTTGCGTCCGTTTTGCCGGAATAGTTGAAGGGATACAAATTCGCCACACTGGATGCCGGGAGGACACGCTCGAACTGCTGGCCGAAGGCGTTGTATCCCACGGGGCTGGCACAGCAGAAGCCCTGCTGCTGACGGAGCAGGAGCCTGTCCACATTGAGCTTACTCCGTACCAGTTCTGTCAGCACATCGGTCTGGAGCAGCTTGAGCGTGTTATAATCCGAAGCGGTCAGCTCGATATAGACGGCGCAATGGAGCAGCGGCTCTCGGTTACGGTGCATGGAAGCCACCAGCGATGCCACATCCTGTAGATTGCTTTCCGCCGTGATCGTCTGCTGCAGGTCGTTGGTGTTGGAGCTGCTCATGCGGTTTTTGTTTGCGGCATTCTGGATGATGCGCTTTTCCTCGGCAGGTGTTACCTGGCGGGTGTAGATGCGCAGCGTGATCCCATCCTTTTCACCCAGATGTCGGAGAATAGCCTGCTCATCGGTCTGCGTGGGATACTCCCGCAGCGCCCACACGCAGCGAAAGGTGTTGCCGCAGATGAAGTGATCCGGTTCGAACTTGACCACGGAAGGTGCAATCATATCCAGGAAGGATTTGATGCCTGCAGTCTCCCGGCTCTGCGGCGCTGCTTTTTTCGTTTTCTTTGCCAAATGAATCCCTCCTTTACTCACCGACAATAACCCAGCGGTCACCGTCGAAGTCCTCGAACTTTTCTGTTGTCACGTTCTGCTCAAAGTAAACACCCAGCATCTTTTTGAGATCCTGCTCGGTGGCTCGGCGGGTCGTGAAGCCGTTGTCGTTGATGTTCTGCTCGATGCGGGAAAGGTAGGAGAACACATCGGACTCCTGTTCGCCGCGCAGACGGATGATAATATAAAATTCACGGCTGGACGCCATGAGCACTTGAATGCGGTCCAGGTGCTTGCTGTCCTGTTCCAGCAGTCTGCGGACCGCTGGCAGTTCCTCCTGGCTCAGACGCTCCCGATAGAAGTCCTTATTGCGCTCAAAGGATTCCTTGGAATTGAGCGCCAGCATCTCGATCTCCGCCTGTCCCTTTACGACATTCAGCAGCGCATAGATGCGGGCGCTGATGCTGGAATCCGGCAGGACGGAGATGTTAGTGGGCTTGATGATGAAGAACACGAGATTGCCCATACGGGTGGCAATGCAGTAGTCCTTGATCTCCTCAATGCCCATGAGCTGCCGTGTGGAGCAGGCGGCTTTGTCCTTTTTCTGCTTTTTACTCACGACTCCAACCTCCAATCATAGAATTGCTGCTTTGTAATCAGGAACGCGGCGGCATATTTGAGGAAATCCAATATGCTGGTTCCGTCGAATCGAATGCTGAGGAAAGCGTAAACAGCCGTCAGCACCAGCGGCAGGGCGATGCCTGTCTGGGTCAGCGCCAGAACAGAGATAAGAAGCCCCACGCCGATGATGCCGATGTCCCGCAGCTCCCAAAGCCACAGCATGGCTTTGGCGGTCAGGTTGTCAGGATAAATATAAATTGCTCTCACCTCCAGAGAATAGAGATGGCCGCAGGTTTCCCTGCGACCATCCAGTGATTTGATTATTCTTCTGCGTTGTCCAGCGCCTGCTAGAGCAGTTGCGTGATGAAGTCCTTCTGCTTCAGGTGATTCTTTTCCAGATACTCTTTCAGGCGGTCGAAGAGTTCCGCGGAGATCTTCACCGCAAGGGTTCGTTCTGTCTGCATATCGTTTCCTCCTTCAAAGTGTTCTGCGAAGATGCGCTCCACATATTCCGCCAGTGTACCCAGCTTCATTTCTTCTTTCTCTGCCATGATTCTTGCGTGAAGCTCTGCCGGGATCATGGCACAGAGGTTCTTTTTGCCCTCCATCGGTCTGCTCCTTTCCTCGATTTTGCAAGCAAAGCATACCGGAAGAAGTCATGGAAAGCTATTCACCAAACTCAACGAAGAAGCTATGTGAAACGGAAGCAAAACCACCAAGGTAGCTATACCGCCCGAAGGGCTGCGGCGATCCGCCCCATAATGAACTCCACACAGGGTATCGCCACACTGTTGCCCAGCGCTTTATATCGGGCGCTGTCCGAAGCATCAGGGATGTCCGTCCAGCCATCCGGAAAGCCCTGCAGGCGCTCACACTCCAACGGTGTCAGGCGTCGGATGAGATAGGCATAGGCTTCCGCCTGTTGGCAAACGAGATCGGTGGCGTCCTTATGCTGGCGGGCGCTTTGTGTGCTGACTACGCCGTTCTCACGGAAATCATCCACACGCTGGCGGCTGTAGACTGCATGATGATCAGTGGCCGTCAGCGTATATGCGATGTCCCGCTGATATCCGATCCCGTTGCCGCCGTTCTGTGGCTGCCGGTCAATGGCGTTTCCGGTAATGCAGAAGGTTTCTTCCTGCTCTACGAGCGGCACATTGTTGCCGCCGGTTCCGTATCTTGCGGACATGGTAGGCACCACCTGATGAGGACCAGTGTAGCGGGCATCAATGCCGTGATTTTCATAGACCAGCGGCTGGTGTCCATGCTCCTGCGCCCGCAGAGTACCGGACACATTCTCAGAGCACTCCATCACGCTTCCGCCCTGGTCATTCAGGCACAGGACGGACGGCATACAGTTTCCGCTGGCAGAGCCTTTCAGCGTAGGAGCCAGTTCCTCGCCATACCCAATGCTCCCAGCAGAGGCGCCGGCTCCTGCCGAGAATGCGGCCGCCACGAAGGTCTGCTGTTTCATTCCCAGCTGTGCATTCAATGCGCCCGCAATATCATGTAAGTCACGGACCTCGTCCCTTTGGTTGGCAGCAAAGGCCATGACACCGTTTCTGCCGGTGGACATCCCGCAGTTCACGCCGAGCGTGGCCGCAACATCGCCGGTCAGGTCACCATTGTAGCCGTCAAATCCCTCGACGGTGTCATCCGGCTGCGTCACGAAGGTCTGCATCTGCATATTGGTGGTCGCCATCAAGGCACCGGATACGCCGTGCAGGTCAATGCCCTCATCCCGCTGGTTGATATGGAATGCGTTCAGATCCGTAGGCTGTCCGTCCGGGCGCATCAATCCGGCTTGGATCTTCAACGCCCGTTCCAGCTTCGGCGGCAGAGCTTTTCCGCGTTCAGAAGCTCGGCGCAGGATCCCCAAACATGCCTTCGGGGATAAATAGTATTTTATCGGCGGTGCGTCCTGCAAAATCTGCGACAAGGAAGATCCTCTTGCGTCGTTGGGCGACACCCCAGTATTGAGCATCCAGGCACCGCCAAGCCAGGGAGAAATCAGTTCCCAGTAGGATTCGCCCAGCAGATTGCCATGGCCAGGGGTAAGGTCCAGGGACATAAACGGAACCGCACTTAACTCGGACGATCTCTTCGAGGACGATACGGAAGTCCTCGCCTTTGGGAGTTCCGCTGGAGAAGGCTCCTGGAACATTTTCCCACAGCATATACCGAGGTCGGACAGCGTGACCTGCTCGGCCTCTTTGTTCGTCTGCATTTCTCATCTCCTTTACCAGTCGAACCTGCTCCATAAACAAACCGGAGCGGGCGCCGGATAATCCGGCTCTCGCTCCAGCCACGGATAAATCCTGGCACGGGCTGCCGCCGCAGATGATATCTACGGGCGGCAGTTCTGCGCCGTTGAGCTTTGTGATGTCACCCACATGGATCATGCTTGGGAAGCGCTGCTTCGTGACCTCAATGGGAAAGGCTTCAATCTCCGAAGCCCACACCGGCGTAATGCCGCTGCGAATGGCAGCCAGAGGAAAACCACCGATGCCGTCAAACAGGCTTCCCATAGTGAGCCCGCTCATTTTGACACCGCCTGCACGATCGTGCGCGTGGTGTTTACAGCGGCCTGCGCCGTATATACCGCGCTCATAATGTTGGCTCTTGTTGTCGTATCCAGGCCAAACGTTCCGGCAATGCGGGGAATCTCGCCAGCCGAAAGCATCAAACCAAGACCCAACAGTGCGTGGTCCTTAAACACCATGAGCCCAGCGATGAGGATAGTCGCCTGCAAAAATGCGGTCAGGCACAATCCAATGATCTGTTTGCACCACTGGATGAAGCCGTCCGTATAGCCACGGGGCACAGAAAACATGTACAGACTTCCCACGGCAATCTGGATCAGCAGGATACCGCCGCGCTTGAGATTGGCAAAGAAGACCTTGATGATCGCATACGCCATAAGGATGATGCAGAACAGAATCATGAATCCGCTGGTGATACTGCCAAAGCCGAGGAACGGGCCGGATGCCAAATCGGTCAGCGATTCCACGGCGCTGAACTCCTGCATGATATCACTTGCCACATCTCCGATGGATGCACCGTAGCCGGTGATCCCTGCGGTGAGTTGCCCCTGCAGCGTTACCGAAAGCTCATAGAGCCGGACCGGAACGACAGTAAACAGGCTCACGGCCATAAAGCCCTTGATGGCATTGAGCGCGGTTTCGCGGATGTTGCCCCGCCCGCTGGAATACTCGATACCGCATTCAAAGCAGGCCACGACCAGCCCGGTTCCGTACAACGCCCACGCCAAATAGGAGAAGAACAGCACGATGCTCTGCACCCATGACATCTCGAAGAGCTCGACACCCATGTTTCCCATCTCTGCGAAGAAGTTGCCGAGAAAGCCTACGACCTGACCGTAGAACCAGTCCACAATTTGGCCCAAAACCTTATCGGCAACAAAATCCCAAATAAACATTGTTCGGTTTCACCTCCTCCGGGTGAAGCCGTACCAACTGCTTGGGATATGGCAAAGGCCGTACAGCTGGTACGGCCTTTAAATCATACTCGGTTTACATTGTCTGTGACCATTGCTGGTCGGTGGACTGGCTCATGTCTTGGAACACCTCCAGATAGTCCGATACTGCGTTGGAGAGCTTCTCATAGTCCTGCCGGGTGGGGTGATACACATACCAGTCTACTTTTCCATAGTCATCCCAAATGTGCGGGTCAACACCATTGCGGAAGTTGGGGTTGGAAGTCGCCTTCGTCCCCAGCAGATCCGAAAAGCGAAGGCGCAGGGTATCCACCTGTCCTTCGCTGCGGTTCAGGATCGTCAACTGCAAGGCGTTGTACTGATTGGCAACGATTCCAGTGACAAATTGAATCTTTGCCCGGTTCATATCGCTCAGACGCACATAGCAGGCTCTGCCCACATAGGTGGCGTCGGGGTACCGTTCTCCGACGATCTTCCGAAGCTCCTGTTCGTAAAAAGTCATTGCCTATACCTCAAATTCCGATGATCTGCCAGATGTACAGCGGCGCCGTCAGCGTGAACACCAGGCACGCGAACAGGATGGTGGGCGCCGTCCACTCGAACTGGCCGCTTTTTCTGTAGTCAAAATAAGCTGTGCCGAGTTTGGCGAAGAAAAACACCGCAAGGATCAGGTCAATGGCGGGAAACACCACGTTGTTGACGACGGTCTTGATCTGCGTGGATGCCGTGGCCCAGGTGCTTTCCACCGCTCCGGCCACATCGCCGGTGCCGGCAGCAAAGGCCGTGGTTCCCATCATGCAGACCAACAGCAGGGACAGGGTCAGCATCACACAAAGGCGCTTGCATTTCATTTTGCTCATAGATACCTCCAATTCTTGTTGTTATTTTGAGGGTGCGATATGCCATTCTTCCCACAGGTCACCGGCGATGCGCACGGAATCCGCCAGGTTCATACTTAGCATTCCCGTGGGTGTCCAGCAGTCCAAAAGCCAGGTATACGGCGTGTAGCTGCCGTCCGGGTACCAGATAGGTGTGAAGTGGGTCGGGCGGTCATAGGTGCTGTAGGGATTGTTTTTGAAAGCGAAGGTGGTACTCTTGCCGCTGACGCTGCGGTTCAGCAGTCTCCAGAAGCCTTCGTACCCGAATTCAGGGAAATAGGTCACAGCATTCTGCGCCGCCGTGACAGCCGCGCTCTGCGTGGTCATTACTCTGGCCGTCACTTTCTCCTGAATTCCGTACCCGCTTTTCATGGTAGCTGCAGTCGCTGTGGGTGACAGGCTGTCCGGCGTGATGCGCATGGATGCAGTCAGGCTTGCGGAGTAGCCGTTGTAGTCAAACTCCCACCATCCATGATCCTCCCACCAGCCGTTATCTACCCAGTGATACCAGCGGTCACGGTGAACCACATTGTTATCATCCACCCAGCGATCCGTGTGCCAGCACTTCTCCCAGTTCTCTACCCATTCCCAATTTTCCTGCCACCAGGGTGACCAAATGCCCCAGGAAGCGGATGTTACCTGTTCTTTCTCCGGAATAGAAGCCAGACGGAAACGGTCGTTGCGGTCATCCGCCACCGGGTTGGGCGGATCGTTGCCGTCCAGATCCACGATGTTGCAGGTGATCGTGCTCTGCGCCGTGCCGCCGCCAGACACGCTGACGGCAATCGTAATGACGCATGGCTCTGACGGCGTGTGCCATTTTACCCATACCAATTGACTGTCGCCGTCCGGATAGTAGACATTGCTGACGGTGTAAGTTCTGCCTTGAATCACAAAGCGAACAGTCACAGGATTATCCGGGTCGGACTGCCCGCCGCTCACCTCCACCGAGGAGATCACATCGGTATCGACTCGGTATTCATAGTCGAAGTCGTTTACATCGGGCGGCTCCAACTCACCGTTGAAGCGGACGACTCCGATGCCGAGGGACGAGATGATCTGATCGTTGCTGACCTTGCTGTTGGTGCTGCCAGACCATGCGGGATAGCCCAGATCTGCTTCTTCAAGGAAGATGGCCAGCGGCAGATTCTTATGGGTGAGCGATCCCATCTTGCTTCGAAGATTTCCGTTTACCTTTTGGTCATAGAGCGCCGCTTCCGTGGCCGTCATGGCATAGTAGGCTCCACCGTAGACGAAGTAGGCGATAGGCTCGACAACGATTTTGTAATCGCCGGCAATAAGCGTATCAAAGTCTATTCCCACATATCCGGCAATCGCCCGAATGACTTGCTCGTCTGTAAAGTAGCTTCGAATCGCCGCAATGCTGGCGGGATAGTCGCCGGTCGAAATGATGCGAGGCAGACTCTGCGCCGGACGGACGCAGACATAGCCGCCCACGACAGGTGACAACGCCCGCCCACCGTTATAAGAGAGCTTGGATACCTTTCCGAAGTGGATCATGTTGGTGCTCGGATTCTGATTGCTCCAGTCAATGGTGTTCCCCACGACAGCGTGGCTGTCCACATTCACCACGGAAATGCGGACACCGTCCATACCCGGATTCCAGTAGTTGGTGGATGTGCCGCTGCCCATGCCGCCGCCACCGCCGTCGAAGTTGCCGTCACCGGTGGCATAAGCTGGAACAGCCGCACACAGCATGAGCACAAGGGAAAGAAAAAGTGCGAGAAGTCGCTTCATGGATTCCTCCTTTCAAAGCTTCGAAAAAAGTAAAGGCGCAGCCATTTCTGACTGCGCCATGCTGATTGGGAGTACTGTTAGTTCCCGCCGCCCATTTCACCGATTTTATTTCCGTTTTCGTAGATGTCCTGTCCATCGATGACCGTGTTATCACCGCTGCTGTCTACATAGCCGAAGCCCGGCACATATACCTGACCGGAGGAGTTCGTGCTTCCTGCGGCAGGCTGGGATTCCGCAGGCTTGGAGGTGGGCTGCTCCGGATATGTGGGGTGCGGTTCATCCTCCGTCTTGCGTTCCGAGGTCGGCACATCCTCCGCTTTGTGGTCATCCGGAAGTGTCGCCGTGCCGCTGGGCGATTCCGGCTTTTCCGGAGCGTCCGGTTTAACAGGGTCCGCCTGGATGGTCTGCTCCGTGCCATTGGAGTTTGCACCCTGGCCGGGGTCGCTCTGCTCCGGCGTCAGCGAGGGGACATTCACATCTCCCTGGCTATTGTTGATGTTCACATTGGGATCGTTGCTGTCCGGCTGACTGCCGGATACCGTTCCGGAAGGCATCACCGTATTTCCGCCGAAGCGTCCGGCAATCCCGATGACAGCCGCACCGCAGAGAAGGCAGCAGACGGTAATGAGGATGATCCGTTTCGTCTTGTCGTTCATTGATTTTCCTCCTTTTTCTGATTTATCTCTTGATTGGACAATACCACACCTTTCAGCGTAAGTCTATTGGGAAAGCGAAACTTTTTCAGAATACCGGCACATATTTGGCTTCCGTGTGCAGCATCATTTCAGCTGCGGGCAAAAGGTTCCCAAGGAATCGCACCGGTACCTCCAAGCGGATCTCCACTGCGGCGGTATAGCCCTTGCTTTGGCCGGAACTGAGGGCGTTGTTACTCAGCTCCACGCTCAGGCCAGAGATGGTATATTCCACATTCCCATTTGAAATCTTCTGATATCCACTGCCAGTGTTCTCCAGCCCAAGCGTGGATGCCAGCTGACCGTACACGTCGCCGGTATCCACGCTCTCGTCCCATCGGCCTGTACCGTCCGGATACCAGCCTGCGGCATAGCCCTCCCGCACAGCGTGGTACACATCATCATAGTTGTCGTTGATGGTGGAGATGACCGCCTGTTGGGCAGCCTCCTTGACACCCTGGGCGATGATCCACACCCGGCTGAACTCCGCGACCGTGCAAAAAAGTATCAGCAGGACCAGCACGATGGCAAGGATCATGGGGGTTCCCTCGCCAGGGTGGCGACGAAAGAAACGATACTTGCTCATTTCCAATACACCTCCGACTTTCCGGTGGCCTCCGACCGCAGCGTGATGGGAAATGAGCCGAAGCCGCCGAACAGGCCGATATCCATGTCCAATGTCAGCGTTACGGTGACTTCTTCATTGAGCTGAATGCGGCCAGTTTTTGACCAGTGGATGTTGGGATCCAGTCCGGTGCTGTCCGTCAGCGCCGCGGCACGGCGGCTGGTTTCCGTTCCGACTCTGCCGGAGATCTCCGCTTCCCGCACCAGCTCCACCGCATAGGTATCGAGCTGTTGCTTGGCGACGAAGACCGGCAGGACCCGCACCACCAGCGCCAGCACCAGCATGGCGCAGACCACCAACACGCATACATCGATATATCCTTCGCCGGAGTGCCGTTTTCGTAATTTCTTCATAGGCAGCCCTCCTTAAAACAGCGCACCCAGCGAGTTGATGATCTGATAGACGATAATGACGATGTACGTCAGCATGAAGCACATGAGCATGAGGAAGCTGAACACCCGGATCTTGGGCGGGATCTTCGCCGCCTTGGCTTTCAGACGCTGCAGCTCCAGCGCTTTCAAATCGTGGGAGAGCATTTGGAAGTACATCCGCCCATCATCGCCCCGCAGGATGCCGACAAGACCGCGGACGATATCCGAGATGATAGCCGAACCCATACGGGCTTCAAAGCGGATGAGCGCCGCCTCATAAGAGGAGGAGCGCATATCCGCCGTCAGCACATCCAGTTCACGGGCAAAATCAGGACCGGCGTGCTTCTTGTAGTTTTCCAAAATGCGAAGGACATCTCGGCTGGCAGCCAGTTCCTGATGGATGGTCGCCACGAAGCGTGGCAGCTCGCCCTCCACCAGTTCCATTCTGGCCTTGCACAGCTCATCCGCCCGGCGGCTCTCCTTGAAGTAGGTGAGCAGCGCCAGCACCACCACCAGCGGCGTCAGGATGGGAAGGATCAGGAGGCACGGGATGATCCCCAGCAGGATGAGGCAGGGCTTCAGAATGGTGTAAGCCGTATAGACCTCGGGGGTCATATCCAGCCCTGCGGCAGTCAGCTTTGTTTCCAGCCGTCTGCGTTTGTAGGCATCTAAGCGGATCAGCGGAGCCAGCTTCAGCGACCATCCCAAAATGAGCGCCTCCAGAGACTTCACAAGACTGCGTTCCTTGCGTCCCGCGGAGATGAGGGCACGCTCCGTTGCCAACCTGGGAATCTTCAGCAGGTCCGCCAGAACGAAATACAGTCCGGCAGCCAGCGCGGCGCCGAACAGGAATAACAGCAATTTCACCCTCTCACCTCCGATACTCAATAGGCTGCGTCAGCTTCACGACGAAGGCGAAGGACACGAACACAGCGGCAAGGCAGACAGCGATGACCGCCTGGCCGGGGATGGTGGCTACCAGTGTGTGATACCAGTCCTTATTGATGAAGCGCACCAGCGGAATGTTGATCAGCACGAGAATCGCCATGGTGATGAACTCCTTGCGGGGGCCAAACACCAGATTCTCCAGCTCTGCATTGACCACCCGCATATCCGACAGCTTGCTGACAATGGGAGTCAGGATGCTTTTCAGGCTTCGGTCTGCCTGACAGGCCATTACGGCATCGCACCATTCCCGCCAGACCTCGTTGTCGATGGCGGCTTTCAGGTCAGTGAGCGCCGCATCCATATCCGGGTCGATGTGCTTGATGCGCATCAGGAAGCGCTGGAACACCTCCTGCACCGGCGGGTGCAGGTAACGAACATTCTCCTCCACGGCCTGCTGGAAGTTTTCGGTACGCAGATAGGCTGTGGTAATGACGGACAGCGCTGTTTCCAGTTCTGCCGCCACATCCTTTTTGAAGCTGCCTGCTGTGAGCTTGACATACCAAAACGGGGTCAGCATCAAACCGACAGCCAGCACCGGCACAAGGAAAGCGTTTCCTGCGGCAATGGCGATGCAGGCTCCCAATGCAAAGCAGAGCAAAGATGTGAAGCACACCATGGGAAACTTGTCTGCCCGTCCGGAGGCTGCCAGGACCGCCTGCGCCTCGGTGATCTCACGCCGGAGAAAACCCGCCTTTTTTCGCCTGGTCGTCTCATTGATATCGGCACGGATACTGCCGGGAGCTGCGGTCAAGCGGGAAAAGAGGCTGTCGCTCAGTTCCCGCGGCGAGACATGCAGCACCATAAAAAAACCTGCGATCATACCGATGCAGGCGATCAGCTGGATCATAGTCATTCATCTTCCTCCTTTCCTTGAATGAATTGTGCCAACTCTCCAAGCGGCATCCCATTTTCGATAAAGCGGCGCCGCAGGCTCTCGGAAATCTCCTCACATTTCCGGTGCTCGCCCTCAATGACGAAACGGTCGCCCTCCAGATGGTTATCCGTGATGTGATACTCATAGAGCTTGTGAAGTCTACGGCTTCCGTCCGGCAGGATCTCGCATTCGGAGATGTTGGTGATGCGGCGCTGCTTGTTTTCGAGCTGTCGGCAGTAGACCACAATGGGGTACGCCTCGGTGACATATCCCATGAGGGTATCGTCGGGGGTGTCCACAGCGCGCTTGCAGAGGGACACCATACGGCGGTAGGTACCCTCACTGGAATTGGAGTGGATGGTAGTCAAGACCGCGATGCCCACACGGGCAGCTTCCTGCGCCGCGTTGGCCTCCGGGCCGCGCATCTCGCCCACGCAGATGATGTCCGGATTGAAACGCAGAGCGATATCCAGCAATGCGATCTGATCGATACGCTGGCGCTCATTCTCACTGTCGCGGGTCTGCGTGTGAACGACAGAGTTCGTCACCCGCCCGTCACGCTCTCGGATGAGCTGGAGTTCTCGGGAGCCGTCCTCAATGGTAAAGATGCGCTTGCGGTCCGGAATGGTGGAAAGAAGCCAGCCCGCCACGGTGGTCTTGCCGGAGGAGGTCGCTCCCGCCACGCAGATAGACACGCCGTAGCGCAGGCAGGCAGACAGAAAGTCCAGCATTTCCTCTGTGGCCGTGCCGCTCTGCACGAAGTCCGCTTTGCTGAGATTCCTGGGATTAACAACACGGATGGATGCGGCAACACCGGCGTCCTCATCCAACACCGGCGTTTTGATGACCGAGATACGAATATTTTTCGCCAATCGGGAGGTAATGATGGGGCTGGCATTGTCCAGTACCTTGCCGGAGTTCTGCAGCATACGGCGGATGACATTGGCGGCGTGTTCCGGCGAGTCAAAATGCTCCTCCAACTTGGCGGTATGGCCGTCCGAATACTGGATCTCAATGTCCCGCCAGGAGTTGATATCGATCTCCTCGATGCCGTCCGCGAAGATGTACTTGGTCAAAAATCCGTACTCTGCCATTTCAGTGTACAGGGCGTCCACCAGCTCAGAGGCTGTCATGCCATCCACGGCAATGCGATTCTCCTGCAGATACCGTGCCATGCGGCGCTTCATCTGCTCTTTGGCATCCGAGTTATCTTCTGTGATGAGGGTGGCATAGGTTTCCGCGAGGTAGCCCTGCACCTGACTGAGCGCCTCCGCAAAGGTGACACCTTTCTCCTGCGGGGCAAAGAAGAGTTCGCTTGCACGGGGTGCTGTTGCATTTTCCGCGAAAAGCGACCTTCCGGTGCGCTCCTCGAAGGAGATGTCATGTACCTCTGCCTGTTCCGGCTTTCTCTCCGGTTCTGCGGGGGCAGTCGGGGCGAACAGGGAGTTGCTTCGTCTTTCGCCAAGCAATCAGAACACCTCCTCACAGATTCGGTCGATCTCCTTGCGGAATGCGCGGCTGTCCTTCATGGAGAGGTCCGCCAGCAGCTCACCGGCCAGATACTGCTCCTCCAACTCCTGCGAATACGGCAGCCGGAAGACTACGCTGCCCAGCACCTGACCGATGCGGTCTGCCGCCTGAAAGGGCTTGATGTTGGATGCTACCCGGTACTGCTTGTCCTTGTCCCATTTCAGTTCCCCCAGAAGCGGAAGCTGACTGGAAAGATATCCGACCGATTTCAGGTCACAGCTGGCGAGCTGCAGAACGCTGTCCGCCTCCATCAGCGCCACAGCGGAGAGAATGTCGTTTGCGATGTAGCTGGAGCAATCAATGACCACATAGGGTACGATTTCACGGAGTCCGCGGATGAGTTCCTCCGCCTGCTGCTTGGTGCAGGGCGCATAGGTGTACTCGTTTTCTTTCTTGCGAAGACCCAGCATCGTCAGGTGCGGCAGGCGCTTGAGGGTGGTCAGATTGTGCTTGATGAGATTTACGGAGATATGCTGGGCGGCAAAGATACTGCCGAGGGACTTATCGACCTCCAATTCCGAGGGAGCGCAAATGCAGGGCATCATAGGCGCGGTCATATCACAGAGGAGCAGCACCGTATTTTTCTTCTGGGTTGCCAAATGCTTTGCGATTTTGACTGCCGTTACCGTCTTGCCGCAGCCGGGACTGCCCCAAACGGCGAGGATGCCGCCTCCGGACTCCTCCATCGGCTCCAGCTCCTCCGGCTCCGTATTGCGGCGAAAGAGGCTGCCTTTCAGGAAATTCATTCGGTGGCCTCACTTTCCGCGGAAGGCTCCGCGCCCTCGCTTTCCTTAGATTCCGTACCCTCTGCGGTTTCGCTACTGTTCTCCGGCTCTGGTTCTGCGTACAGTTCTTCGATCAGGGCATCCTGCGCCGCAATGAACTTAGCGGCGTTTTCGGGCGTTCCGCGATACACCAGCGCCAGATGCAGCTCACTATCCTGTTCCAGCTCCGCCAATACCTTGGCCTGCTCAGTGGTCACCAGCAGTGTCACGGTGGAGGGCAGTTCCTTTTCATCCACCACTTCACCGGTGTTGGCATCGTATCCGGAGGAGGCGGTCACCGAGATGACCTCCACATACTGCAACTCCGGAGGAATGGCTGTTTCGCCCTTGCCCTGATAATCGGCCACGATGACCGTGACGATATCGCCGCTTTCCAGCTTGCCGGAAAGGCCGGTGGCAAAGCTCTTGATGGTAACGGAGATGGCCTGCTTTGTGCCGTCCAGATTATAGAGATAGGCATTCTCTGCCGCAGGGGCAGGCGAAAGCTTACTGGAAAGGATATAGTCTCCCGTTGCCAGATCCGCAGTTGCGTACTTGCCGACGACCTCTTTCTTGTCTGTCATGAGATTCTGCGGCAGATTATATGCGCCGACCTCTACCGTTTGGACCATCTCAGCGGTGATCTCGTCGCCTTCCTTGATGTCCTTCGTCACACGGACGATCTCCGTTTTCTCACTGGCGCTGCGGCTGAATAGCGGCGTAACACCGAAGCAGATGATCAGCGCCAGCAGGATGCACAGCACACCGATGACGGTGCGATTGCGAAAAATTTTCAAATCGTTTTCCTCCTTATAAAAAATACGCGGGAATAAAAGCCACTGCGAAGTATGGCACCAGCGGCTGCTTCTTTGCCGCGCTCTGCCGCAGTGCCGGGAATGCACGCATGACAAGGGATGTCAGCAGGAGCGCGACGGCCATAAAAAAGAATCCCGTGAGTACCCGTCCAACGCCCAACACAAAGCCTACCGCCGCGGCTAACCGCCAATCCCCACCGCCCATCAGTCCAAAGCCTGCGCAGAGGTAGAACGGGAGCATTGCCAGCAGTGCTCCCAAAAGGGAGGCGGGACTGATGGTGATCAGCCCCGCCAAAGCCATGACGATGCAGACGATGTTGCTGACGGTTCGGGTGCTGAGGTCATCCACTGCGGCGTAAATGAGTACGCTGCAGAAGATAATCGCCTGCGCCCAGCGCATCAGCCATTGTAGCTGAACATTTCCGTAATCTTCTGGGTTACCGTGGGCATGACTGTGTCGTTCAGGATGGTATAGAGACCAGCCAGCACCAGCGCCCCCAGCACAACGGCGATGAGCACCTTGACGGCAGTGTCGATGTAGCCCTCACCGGCATTGCTACAGACGGCACGGCGGTTGAAGGCAAGCACGGCAGACATGGAATTGACCGCGGCGGTCTTGACGCAAGTGACAGCGGACTTGGCGGTATGGGTGATCTTCTTGATGAACTTCTTCATGAAATACTCCTCCTGTAAATTCAAAAGTTTTTTGTTGGTGAGTTCGATCATTTGCGTGTTGCAGGAGGCCCACGGCCCCGCGCAGACAGCAAAAATGCCGGGCGGTCATCTCCCGTCCGGCTCACAAGGTCATATTGATGCATGGGTCCTGCTTCTGCTCGAACCGGATCGGCTGGAAGCCTACCCGGTCACAGTAGTAAAATTCGCTGACGGAATCGTCATACAGCTCCACCACATCCGACAGCGCCATGCGGTAGCCCTGATAGCCGGGAGGCGGAGCGTCCCGGCAGATAGTATAGATCTGCTCCAGATCGCTGGTACCGAGATCGCCGTCGAACACGAGCGTGTAATTTTCGGCATCCGGCTCTCCGAACTTCCGTACCTGATCCTCGTACCCGATGAATCGCATTGCCACGTCTACATCCTTTTTGAGCTGCCAGATGCGGCAGCCCTTTCGAGACTGCGCCAGTTCTTCGCCGGTCACCTCGCCGGATACGAGACGGTCAAAGATCCCGTCCTCCCAACGGGGCGTCAGATTCATGCGGCTCAGATATTGGTTGAGCTCGTCCGTGCGGAACATTTCATCCACCACGGCGGTATCCGCCTTCACATAGCCCACAGGATTGCCGTAAAAGATGAGCCGATTTCGGTTATCCACGGTGAATCGCACCAAGTTCCGTCACCTCCTTTCGCACCGTGGCGCTTACATCTGCTGTTCCATGCCCTGAGCGGGTGCGTCCTCGCTCTGCTCCATGCGTTCCTGCAGCCTCTGCTCGTAAGCATCGTTGACCGCATCCACCAGCGCAGTCCTTGCCTCGGCGGTGACGGCATGGAAGGTGTCGTTATACACCGTCTCGCCGTTTTTCTTGTAGGACTCCTGGGGCATGGAGATGAAGCGCCCCTTGTCCGTCTCAATGACACGGAGGCCGTGGACGGCAAATGCGCCGGCGATGGTAACGCTGGCATAGGCTTTGGTTTTGTAGTCGCCGTCCACCATACGGTCGATCCTCGCCTCGACCCGGGGCGCAGGGGCTTCCTGCTGCTTTTTCTTCTGCGTTGCTGCCATAGATTTTTTCTCCTTCCTGTTACATAGATTGATTGTTCATACCGGGGGATTCGGCGGCTTCTTCTTGCTGGAACTGCGACAGACTCTCTTTGGCCCAATCGGGCAGGAATTTCTCATCCAGCACGCCGACAAACTCATCCCGGTTCCACCTGGTCATTTCACCGTCACTCAGACAAGTGCAGCGCACCGAGCGCCCAATAGCGTGGGGACTGCATCCGAAGCCGTCGTGGGCATACCACAGCTGGTTTTCCTGACTCCAGCAGGACTCTTTCAGCGTATCGGGGCTGAGTACCAGCACCTTACCGATGTAATCCTGCTCGGCACGGTCACCGACGCAATGCTCGGGGCCAAACAGCCCCAGCTTTTGATAGGCTTCTCGATAGAGGTCTACGAAGCCATCCAGTATGGCGGGGTGGCTTCGGACGGTGATCTCGGCATTGTGCCGCTCGTCCTGCGGAATATATCGTCGTGCCGCCCACTGCTTGTTTGCTCTGCTGAAACGCCCGTCCCAGGAAAGTTCCTGCAGGGTGGTGGCCAGTACCCATTCCGTGCGCTTGTAGCCATATTCTGCAAGCACAGGTTCAAGACAGTCCTTCTTCAGGTGCATTCCATCGAAGTTCTGACGGATCGTCTCCTCAATGGCATTCCGGCAGGCAACATTGGCGTGGTAGCTCTCTCGCCACATAGAAAGCTGATTTCTTTTCTTGGCCTCCTGTGCCGAGTAGGGATAGAGATACTCGTGATCCTTACTCATCATCCGTATCCTCGGTAATGACCACGGCACCGTCGATGACCTGGATGTGCAGATTCTTGCCCAGAAGTCCTGCATCCCCAAACACCTCGAGGGGAACCGGAATCGTGATCGTATCCTCATACTCGTCATCGACGCTCTCATCAACGAGCGGAGTTTTATCCTCCGCATCCGAATTGCACAGTGCGTCCAAGGTCATACTGCGGGCGAGACGCACCATGCCCTGCAGTACATCTCTCGTTTCGACCTGTGTCATATTCTTCTTGAAAAGAATGATTGCGTTGTCCATCGTATGAAGCTCCAGTGTGTCAGTCTCATCGAGTTTGCTCAGAATCAGGGCGGCGTGCTGAACAACAACCCTGCCGTCATTGGTATAATTGATAAATTTCATATGGTATTCTCCTTTAATTTGTCGTTTTGATCGGCCTTTCCGGTTCATGGATCAGTTCATACCGGGTCTCGCTGCCGCAGTTCAACAGGCTCTCCAAACTGAGCTGCCAGCAGGCTTTGCGAGGATCATAGTTGGTGATAATAACTTCCTCATATTCGCTGCCCGCCGTCTGGGACATACTGTTGGGGCGTACAACGCGGAAAATGTAGAACTCCTGATACAGTTCGCAAATGTACGGGCAGTAGTTGTAGGACACCATGACATACCCATGACAGTTCAGGAGTGTGTCATGGAGCCGCTGGTGATTTTCCTTTGGGAAGGCTACCTCATAGCATTCGGCCTCAAAGTACGGCGGGTCACAGTAGATCCATGCGTCACCACGGTCATACTGGCGGATGACATCCTCAAAGTCTTTGTTCTCCACAATGACATTCGCCAGCCGGCGAGAGCACTCCCAAATGAGATGAAAAAAGCGCCGGATGTCGCATGGCTTGCCTCCAAAGGATTTAGAGCTGCCGCTGAAGCTGTACCGAACCAGTTTGAAGAAATCTGCGGCACGGCGGACATCTCCACGGGGAGCACGCTCCAGCAGGAGCGTGCGGATGGCTTCGGCCTCGGGCGGTTTAAGCAGGATCTCGGTCAGCTCCATTTCCTCCTGCAGGTAGTCATCTGTGATCTCGCCCTTGGAGAGAAACTTGTACAGGACATTGAAATCATCCCGTGTGTTCAGAGGCAGGAAGCCCAATTCCGCCAGCAGTGCTAAGGGGCGATTTTTCACACAGCAGAAGAGATTCGTAAGATTGCTGTTGAAATCGTTGTAGACCTCCATGCAGCCCGGCTGGATGGGGCGGCTCATGGTCACCGTGCCGCTGCCACCGAAGACATCGATGAACCGGCTGTAGTGATCTGGAGCCATCTTGTTGATGATCCACAGCAGCTTGCTCTTGCCGCCCACCCAGGGGATAAAGCTGTTCAAGGGACATCACCCCCATCCAGCGGGAGAGAAAGCTGACCGGTATCCACATAGTCCGGCAAAGTACTGGACAGGCCACGCTCCGCAAATGCGATCTTCTTGATCCGGCTGCGGAGCTGCCGGATGGTGCGCTCCAGCTCCTCGACAGTGGCGGCGTAATAGTAGCCGCCCTCAAAGCTGCAAATGGGAATGCCGTCACCGCGCAGGGCGTTGATCTCCCGGCGCAGCTCAGAACCACGCATTTGGAAGCTGCACTCCAACTCCCGGCTGGTGACGGCATTTACTTCACCCTTGTGGTAAAACGCAAGATATTCCGCAAGGGCTTCGTTGATTGCCACAGTTCCTCCTTTCCGGAGCCGTTATCCCGGAATAGGAGACAAAAAGAGCGCAAAAAAGAAGGGGCCGCTTTTCCCCGTCCGGGAATACGGCCCCTTGCTGTGATATTTTTTATCCATTCCGTTCATTCAGAACGGACAGCGTTCTATATGCTCCTGTGAAACATACCGCATCTCCCATATACTTTAAGAACGGATACCGTTCTAAAGGAGACTACTGTATGGACCAGATAGCGTTGGGAAAACGAATCAAAGCAGCTCGTGAAAAAGCCTGCATGACACAGGAAGAGCTCGCCGCCGCTGTAGATTACAGCGTTGATCACATGAGTGTAGTAGAGCGAGGCGTGAAGGCTCCAAAACTGGAGAAGTTGGTCGCCATCGCCAATGCACTCAATATTGGAACAGATGAACTCCTTCAAGATGACTTGAACACGGCAACAATGCTTCATGCCACGGAAATCTCCGAACGACTTAAGATGCTTTCTCCAGAAGGACAGCGTAAGGTAATGAACGTACTGGATGCCCTGATTGCAGAGTTGAAATGATAAGCGGCACAGAGGTTTGCACTTTTTGCAAGCCTCTATTTTTTTCGACAGAGTTCGACGTTTTCTCTCAAAGCTCCTATGCTATTATAGTTCTAAAAGAACGGTTTCCGTTCAAAAAAACAGCAAGGAGTGATTCTATGAAGAGAAAGAACATCTGCGCCGAAGCAGCACTGCGAGAAGTGGCTCGCAAAAACCATACTACCGTGGAAGAAGTGCGGAAAGAGATTCGGCTGGCGATGATAGCGGCGATGTGTAATCCAGACCCTGCCATACAGAAAAGATGGAACGCGATTCCTCATGCTGGCGACACACTCATGCCGGAGGATTTCATTACATATGTTGCAAGTCAGTGTCGTTAAAAACGGCATTACGCATTTCCATAGTGGCTCGATTAGGTCCTTTGCTTATTCCATCGTCATTGCTTGTTCTTGAGTTTCCTGCACCGGAGTCTGCATCGGCTGATAGTCCTCCCGATGCAGCAGGCCGTAGGAGGTAAGTGCAGCATTGTCATCCTTGATGATCTCGTTCCCGTAGGTGAAGAGATTTACATGAGGCAGGAGCAGTTCCGCCGAGTGGGCATCCATTGTGAAGTTCAGTTCATCAATGGCCGCCTCCTGCGGCGAACTGATCTCCGGCGTGAGGATGTAATCCCCGATATGCTCGGCAAGGCCCGCAGCAGTAGCCAGATCCGTTACCTCGAAATGCTCCAGCAGGGCTTTCAGCTTCGGGATCTGTTTTTCGCGGGAAGGCATAGCCTCCACTGCCTCCGCAAAATCGTTGAAGGCATCCAGCTCCATTGGCAAGTCAGCAAACTCTGCCGCCTGTGGGATGATCCCGTCATAGTCGAGAACCATAGCACCCTCCCAGCCGTCCGCTCCGAGCTGCTTCTGCACTTCCCTCAATGCTTCAGCAGACGCAGGCAATTCCAGCGTGACGGTGCGGTCATCTTCGAGGTCGGGATGAAGGCCAAGAGTGAGCCGGAAGAGATATTCCGGCTTTTCGGGAAGTTCCTTGGCGCAGGGTGGTGCGGTGACCAGTTCACTGTGCTTCACCACATAGCCGCTCCGTGTGAATGTGCCGTTTTCGCCGGTACGCAGGGCTTTGCCGATTTTGCCAAAGTCCAGCATCTCGAACACATCGTCGGATAGACCGTCCAGTTCCTCCATGAAGCCGTTTTCCGCATAGAAGCGGCCCAGTTCTGCGTCACTGGTCGCGCCGACCACATGGCAGCAATCTGCCCCCGCGCTGACCGCCAGAGTTCTCAGGTCCTGCATGGTAAGAATACTGCCGTTGGATTCTACCTTTCTCTGAATTTCCAGACGGAGCAGGCCGTCAAACGCTTCCTGCTCCGTTTCATCCAGCACAGCCAGACGACCGGCAAGATCGTTCAGTTCATTGAGGCTGGTGTCCAGTTCCATCAAGTGAGGAGCGAGATACTCGAAGCCATAGTAATCGTCAATTTCCAGATACAGCTCCTCGTTCTCCTGAAGCTGCACCTTGTCCATTGCATCGTGCAATTCCAACGGGGAAGCGGGCAGTTCCAGCCTTGCGTGGGCCTCACTATTGGGTGTGTCCAGCTTTGCCAGATAGATGCCAAATATCTTTTTACCCAAGGGTCATCCCTCCCATTTCCTGTTTCTGTTCATAGCAGGCGGGGTCAGCGCCGGGGACATCCCAGCCGTGCATGCTGCCGCATTCCATCGCCAGCCGCTGCTCCCGCGTCACCCCAAGCCGCTCGTTGTTATAGTCTGCCAGCTCGTGGTTCTGCGCGGGATCGTCCGTGGACCAGTCGCTGGGGTAGTAGCCGCTCTCGCCGCGCTTGATGCAGATGAGTTCGCCGGTGCTGGCAAGGGTAGAGAAGCACAGCTCCGGCAGACCCTCCGCCAACTTGGGGGAAAAGAGTTCCTGCTCCGTTTGGATGCTCCACTCGTCCGAGTTCCAAAGGTGGACATACAATTCACAGCCGTCATCCACAAGGATATCCCGCTGCTCAAAGCCCTCGCCCCAGCCGTCCGATGCCTGTCCGGTGAGGTACTCCTTTAAGATTTCCAGTTCTGTGCCCGATAATTCCCCGGCGACACGGCATTCCGCCACGCCCCAGAGCTGCCTATTCCGCACCTCCACGGTGAAGACGGCGGAGCGTACCTTGCGGTCAACACTGTCGGCTTCATCATACCAGTGCATGAGGCCCCGCTCGGTTTCCTCCGGCATCCGGTTTTTTACCAGTGCTGCCATGATCTGATCCTGATAGCCCCGCAGCTCACTGCCCTCCAGCAATGTGCTGCTGTCGTCGAGATCACCGTACTCGTTTCGCTCGTAGAGATCAGCGGTCAGGGGCATATAGAGCTTGAGTGTGGTCAGCTTGGGCGGCAGCACGGTGAAACTGTCCTCGCCGGGGGCGAGCGGCAGCGTGCGGCCATTGTCCCACTTCATAAAAATTTGACCCTCATCGTCCACAAAGTCTACTTCGCCCTCCGTGCCGGGAAGAATGGGATGATAAGGGTCCTTCATCGAATTAAGCCGGATGCGGGTGCCGGGGGGATACTGCTCCTTGATAAAATTCACCATTTTTCTGTCCATCATCGTTTCCTCCATGTTTTGCTCTCTGTCGTAAAACTCCAGCTCGTAGATCACGCCGCGATCTTGCTTTCGGGCATCCTTCACCCTGACCGTCGTACCATCAAAGATGTAATTGCCGGCTTTTCCAAAATCGGTGTAGAAGCCCTTGCCGTGGTTGCAGGTGGAGAAGGGATGCTCCGGCTGATCCTTGATCTTGGAATAGAAGCCCACCGTCTGCACCGTGGTTACCACACGAGTCAGCCCCACCATATCCGCGTGATTGGCATGGCTGACGGTCTTGAACTCCACACCGGGTCGGATGAACCGCTTCAGCTCGGCAAGGCTTTTGAACGCGACCGGCTCTCGCTGCTTTTTTGAGGCGTCCATTACATTCCCCCGAAGGTCATGCCCTGTTCGGGTCGAGGCTCGTGATCCTCCTGCCGGCAAGGGGCTTCCTCGCCGTAGAAGTCGAAGATCATGTCATCCACCTGCTTGCGGACGCTGGGATCGTCGGTCAGCACTTCGTAACGGAAGCCTGTGGTGGGGCGATACGGAAGTTCCTCCCGCACGCACTCGAGAAAGGCTTCGGCGTCGGTAAACTCCTGTGTATCGCCATTGGCATAGGACACACGGCCCACCAGGGGCTTGTCCCGCGCCATGTTCTGCCGCTGGACATCCAGATCATAGGCCGTCAGATACCCGTTATAGTCTCCAGGGGACGGATTGCAGCGCAGGCAGTAGCGGTAATGCTCGGTTTCCACGATGTAGCCGTAGTTTTGTGTCCAGCCGCCGCTGATTTTGCCACCGCGGGCATAACAGAAACGCTCCATAGCGAAGCGGCTTTTCAGCACACTCTCCCGCAGCGTGTCCACGACCTCCTGCAGCTCCGCTTTGAACGCGGGGCTGTTCAGTTCCTCCGGGCCGCGGGGCCACCAGGTATGCCAGAACTCGTTGCCGCTACGTCCGAAGTCCATGCGGACATGGCCAACGGTACCCAGCCTCTTATCTTCTTCGGGGTGCGGGGTATAAAATAAACCCGCCTCCTCTGGGCGGGCAGGTCGGATATGGAATTGTGTTGCATCTTTCAAGGTTAAGACTCCTTTCGGTGTGGAATTTGGCTTTACACATTACTGGGGGATATGCTATGATGTGGCTGACAAATCGAAATTTATAAAGGAGAATATTGATGAAATTATTTTTATGTTCGCACTTTTCAAGTGTAGGAAGTCTGATAAAGGAAGAAATTGAAAATAAGAAAGTCGCATTTATTCCAACAGCTTCACTGCGTGAAGGCTACACCGGTTATGTCGGCTCGGCTCGAAAATTATTCAAAAAGTTGGGAGCAATCGTAACTGAAATTGATATTTCAACGGAGGCTTATTCAACGATACAGTCTGTTTTTGAAGAAGCAGATGTGATATATTTTACCGGCGGAAATTCTTTCTTTCTTATGGACCAGCTCCGTAAAACGGGAACTGATGGACTGCTGAAAAAGGAATTGGCAAATGGAAAATTGATGATCGGCGAGTCGGCAGGCGCAATTATATGCGCTCCAAGCATCCAATATATCGAGCAAATGGATGAAAAGCCGGAGGACTACTCACAAGAAGATGATGCAGGGCTTGATTTGATTGATTTCTATGTTCTTCCGCATTATCTTACAGCACCATTTAAGAAAGTTACCGAGAAAATAATGACTGAGTTTTCGGATTTGAATCTATGCCCAATTAACAACCGTCAGGGAATTGTAATTGATGGTGAAGATTCAAAGGTTATTTGCAAAGACTAATTTGAAAATTCCAGTTTATCTGCTTATTAAGCGGCTCGTTCCAAATGGATCGAGCCGCTTTTGCTTACATCATCCTCTGCCCCTGCGTCTGCTCCGGGAAGGGCGGGTCCAAGCGACGCAGCAGGCCGAACTCTGTTTTTGTCACACAGTCGTTTTCCATGCAATCCTGACCGTATTTCTCAAAATCCATGTAGCCGTCCAGCTCATAGATGGCCTCATCATCCAGCCCCAGCGTTTCCTGCAATCGCTGCTGACCGTAACCGTAGGCATCCTCCGTGATGCGCTGATAGTTGTCCAGATTTCGCAGGAGTTCACAGGCACGGTGCAGGGTTTCCGGCTTCTCGGCCTCCAGCACGGCGGCGTAGGTAAGGAGCATCCCGTCCTGCTGCCAGATATCCTCCAAGGCTTCGGCAAAATCGTTGTAATCCTCCACGGCGGGGCAATCCGTATCGCAAATCAGTTCCCCAATGTATGGTATCTTAAAGCGAATATCACAGAGCATGGCATCCGCGAAAACATCAATATCAAGGTAAGCCCTCACAGCGTCGAGGTATTCCTCATCAGCGGGGAGGACGAGGATGTAGTCCGGCTTTCCATCGACACGCAGCGTCATGCGGAGCATTTCATCCCTGCTCTCATCCCGCCAAGGCTCCGGCACTTGGAAATGGTTCGGCAGATGTTCTTTTCGAACTACATACCCATCCAAGGTGTACGCGCCGCCGCAATTGCTGTAAAACTCCGCGCCGATGCCAACATAGTCCAAATACGGCTTGAGATGCTCCGGGCAGTCGATTTTGCCATGCTCCACCAAATACCCGCCAAGCTCCCGGTCACAGGTCACCTTCGGGATCATTCCGTACTGCCCAATGCGCTCAACCGTTTGCAGCACATCGTTGAGATTGCTGATACATTCACTCAACAGTGCGCCGGCAAATATCTGATGCTCCTTTTCGCTCATTGTGTCGATCTGCCTTGAGAGCCGATTCAGCTTTTCCAAGTCTTCCGGGTCAAGAAGGTCTGCGCTTCGGATAAACTGCCAGAGTCCCTTTACAGAGCTCTTTACATCTGAAATGCGGAAATTTCCTTCTCCTGAACAGATATCGTCCAGCCGAATGTCGATCTCCTCCACCTGAGAAGAGGCTGCGGGCAATTCCAGCGGGATGCTTTCCTCGCCATTGCCGTGAGTCAGATAAAGAATCATCGTGAAAAACCTCCCATCTCCATGCGGCTGCTCTGGCTGCCGTTCATCACTTCCTCCATGCTGTAATAGCCCTTGTACGCGATGTAACCCCGGTCGGTGAACATCCCATCCTCCTCATTCATCCGTTCCGCACCGTACTTTTCATAGTCATAAAAAGCGTCGAGGTTTTCGTCATACTCGAAGCGGCCGGACTGCTGGATCATGTACTTGCCGTACTCCTGCGGCGTATGCGCACCGGGGGCGAAGTCAAAGAGGTCAAGGCTTTCCGCAAGGTTTTTGATCTGTGCCGCAGACTTTGGCTCTGCCAGCATGACCACGGCCCCCAGCTTTTCCATATCCGCTTCTGATAACCCATCCGTTGCCTCTGCCAGTTCGTTGAGGTCGGAGAGAGTTTCGTACTCCATATCCAGAAGGACATCCACCTCATTGGGGAGATGGCTGTCCTCCAATCTCAGACGGATCTCCGATGGATCTGTGATGCCCCCACGAAGGAGGGCGCGGTCGATCTCCTCCTGAATCATGGGGAGGAACAGCCATGTGATGTGCTCCGTGTCCTCCGGCTCACTTTTGGAGGTCACCGCAACGGTGATGGCGTTCGGCTCATAGTAGTAGCAGGGGAAGAACCGGCCGTCGTAGACCTGCTCCAGCTTCATGCCGTTGTCGTAGACCACGCCGTAGGGCGTGATCGTGCCGCTGCCGCTTTCGATGAGCTGCCGTGCGATTTCCTTGCCGTCCAGCGCATCCAATTCCTCTGTTTTGGCACTGCCTCCGTGCAGGTTCATGTAATGGTCGCGGCCGATGGCGGCGAGGTCGGAAAAGTCGGTAATGACTGTGGCCTGCTGGCAGCAGAAGGTCAGGTTGATGAGATCCTTCAGCTCGAACAACTCCAGCTTGTGCGCCATGGACTGAAACTGCGCGGCTTCGCCGGTGTCGAAGCTGTCCAGCCGTTTGGCGAGGTAATTCAGCTCCTCCACATTGACCGTGAGCATCTCTGTGCGTTTGAGCACAGAGAAAAAGCTATCAACTTCCTCCACCTTGCAGTCCGCCTTGACCGCGTCGCCGATCTCCAACGCCTCCAGCAGCTCCATGCAGTGCGCGTACTGGTCGCGGGGGATGGGGAACGGGATGGTCGCCACGCCGTATTCCGGGTGGCTGGGGTTACTGAGAACCGCTTGAATCATCATGTTTCATTCACTCCTTTTTCCAAATTCAAAACCGCATCTCCGTATTTGGCCATCAGTAGTGCGCCAGTGATCAGGTGGAACGCCTCATCTGTGACCAGTTCCGGAGACGCAAGGTCCGCAAGAGTAATATTGCAGCAGCCGACCGCAATGGCCTTCGCCGCCTGGTAGACGCTGTATAACTCTGGCTCGATTCCTCCGAGCCGGACACTTTGGAAGTCAAAGCCGTCATTCCCGCATTTCCAGACCATCCTGCGCCAAAGGCTCTCGTATGCCGCGAGCAGGAAGAGGGCTGCTTTGTTCCGGTCGGACAGACGCCAGCAGCGTTCCCGCCAATGTGTCCATCTTCGCCGGTGGGCATCGGACAGGAAGAATTGGAAGAATTGAGGTTTCCTCTCTCTAAATTGCTGATGCATCCTTTTTCGGAACTGCGGCCCCATAGAGGGGGTGAAGCAGTCCCGCATGAACGCATTCAGCTCCAGCACACCTGCCTCGATCCGCTCCTCCAGGCAGGTACATTCACATAGGCGGCACGGATGCTTGCGGACATAGTTCTGGCAGTATTCGCACGCCACATCTTCGGGCGTGTAACGAAATGGGCTGCGGTATATTCCACCACCTCTGGGCTTTTGACCGGGCTGAGACATCATCAACTGCTCCAACGCCTGCAGCGGCGTGTCTCGCATGAAATAGTACGGCATAAGCGAACTCCTCTCTGAAATGAAAAAAGGGCCGGAATCTTATTGCTAAGACTCCGGCCCGTTCCGTTTGATATTACATTGTCTGTTGCTGCGCGACTTGTTCCAAGGCTTCTTCCTGCTGCCGGATCCGCTCGTCCAAATCCGGCACACACTCCTCAATCTGCTGCTGAACACTGCGGATCATTTTTTCCTGCTCTCCCGTGAGTTCAAAGAAATCTCCGTCTACAGAGTCCGCACAGCAGCGATAAATCTCGGTCATCTGCTCTGGGGTGAAAAGCCGTTCCTTTTGAATCAGTCCGGAGCGGATAGCAAAGTCCTGTTTGGCTCCTGCATAGTTCTCCATGAAATAGTGCCCATGACATACGCCTGTGTGCCCATAGGCCCAATCCCATGTGACGAAGTGGACTCCGTGTTTGCTCTGAACTCCAGCCAGCACAGTGCCGTTGAAATCCGCCAGCACCTTGTAGCCGTCCTCCAGACCGTCGGCTTTCAAAAAGGGCGCCATCTCCATCTGCCGCATATACTCCGCTGTGGTCCTGACAATCTCATACACCTTGTCCTTGGCAGCGATCCGTTCTGGCTCGTCAATATCCTCATTGCGGTAGGCAACACCACCGCTCTCAGTTACTTCACAAAGCGGCGAACCGTCAAGCTGGACACGCAGCCCATCAGTGTGAACTTCGTCCAACTGGAAACCCTCCTTGGCAAGGACGATTGCTGCTTCTCTGAGGTAACAGACCTTTTCTTCTGCGCTGATGCTCATATAGCTCCTCCCATGCATAAAAAATAAGGCCGGAGCGATCATGCTCCGACCTACAAATGCAGGCGCTGCGACCAGCGCCCTTTTTGAAATGAAAAAGGGCACCGCTTTCTTAGTCCGTCAGGACCAACAAAACGACGCCCAAATCTTTATGATTCTTTTTTGAGAAAAATACCGCTGCCAGCCGGAAAAATCGCCGCTGAAAAAGGGCGCTGGCTGAACGCATCTGCATGAAACAGGAAAACGCCCGGTTCGAATCGGGGCAGACGCCCTGAAACAGCGATTTGCATCTATGGTTTGAGAGAAGAAATCCGGGCTTGAAAAAGCCCGGAAACGGTTGATGCGCCTGACTTTTCGCCAGACGCATCTATACCGTTTCGTTAATTTGGTCCGAGTGTTGAGATTCGAACTCAAGGCCTCTTGAACCCCATTCAAGCGCGATACCAAACTTCGCCACACCCGGATATTCTGTTGTCTGCCAGACAGCTTAGTTATAATAGCATATCTTTTTTCATTTTGCAACCCCTAATTTTCGATTTTTTTATTTTTTTCTTGCGGCGCTGTTCTTTTTGTTGACAAAGCGCCTTTTCCATGGTAAGATATTACCTGCGTCTGGGGTTTAACCGCGGAACTTCGCACACGGAGAGATGGCTGAGTGGTCGAAAGCACCGGTCTTGAAAACCGGCGATGTGAAAGCATCCGTGGGTTCGAATCCCACTCTCTCCGCCAGCAACTTTATATTTGCGGAAGTACCCAAGTGGCCGAAGGGGCTCCCCTGCTAAGGGAGTAGGCCGTCAAAAGCGGCGCGAGGGTTCAAATCCCTCCTTCCGCGCCAAAAATCCCACCCAGACGGGTGGGATTTTTTGTAGTACCAGAAAGACATCGCAAGCCGGAGGAGCATCCATGGAAAAAACCGTACAGTATCTTGAGACCCACTCCCAGAACCCTTATTACAATCTGGCGTTTGAGGAATACGTCCTGTGTCACCGCACCCAGGGCGACTATCTGCTGCTGTGGCAGAACGACAACACCATCGTGGTGGGCCAGAACCAGAACACCGAGGCGGAGATCAACCGCGCCTTTGTGGAGCAGCACCATATCAATGTGGTGCGCCGCAGCACCGGCGGCGGCGCGGTGTATCACGATCTGGGCAACCTGAACTACTCCTTCATCACCGACGTGGGGGACGACGGCATCAGCATCCGCCGCTTTACCGAGCCGGTGGTAGCGGCGCTGCGGAGCCTTGGACTGAATGCGGAGGCCTCCGGCCGCAACGATATTCTGGTGGAGGGCCGCAAGGTCTCCGGTACGGCCCAGCGCCGTCACGGCGGCCGCATCCTACACCACGGCACGCTGCTGTTTGACGCCAATCCCAGCATGGTGGCCGGGGCGCTGAACGTGGATCCGGAGAAATTCCGCTCCAAGAGTACCAAATCCGTTCGCAGCCGCATCGGCAACATCCGGGACTTTCTGCCCAACGACATGGAGCTGCCCGCCTTCTGGGCCTATCTGAAGGACGCGCTGTCCGGCGGCGGCGTGACGCCCGGCGCGCTGAGTGCCGGGGAGCTGGCGGAGGTCGACCGCCTGAAGCGGGAGAAATACGACACCTGGGAGTGGAACTACGGCCGCTCCCCCAAGTTCGACGTGAGATGCAAGCGCTACTGGGACGGCGGCTGTCTGGAGGCCAACGTCTCCATCGCCAATGGCGTCATCACCGACGTCCGGTTCTTCGGCGACTTCCTGTCCGTCTGCGGACTGGAGGAGCTGGTGGAGCGGCTGAAGGGCGTGGCTTTCCGTCCGGAGGATGTGCGGGCCGTGCTGAACGACAGTCCGGTGGGCGAGCTGTTCGGCGGCATCACCGCGGACGAGGTAACGGCCACGATCTTTGACCTGTGATCCGTCTTGCCAACGGCGAATGTATATGATACAATGGACACACTACCCCCTTCCGTGCGGAGGGAGAACAGGAGAGGGAATGCTTATGAAACGTATGACCAAACGCCTGATGCTGGCGCTGACCACGGCGCTGCTGCTGACGCTGCTGACGGTAACGGCCTACGCCGGGACGATCCCCGGCACAGCGAAGCTGACGATTACCCCGACCGAGACAAAGGTCAGCGGTGATACCGCCACCGTGACCTACTCCGTTACGGTCACACCGCCGGAGGGGAAAGCGCTGGGTGTGTTCAGCGTCCAGTTGCAGCCGTCTGTGGGCATGACGCTGACTCAGGATGCCAGCGGCATCACCATGGGTGACGGCAGTCTCAGCTATAGCCCGGCTACGGAGAAAGGCATTTTTGACCTGTATGGCTATACGGCCAAGACCGGTTATTTTGCCGCCGTGGGCACGACACCTGACCGCCGCATGACGGAGGAGGCCACCATTCTGACCGTTCAGGCCACCATGCCTGCCAACAAGGATGGCGTGTATACGCTGAACGCCGAGTTCATCGCGGCGCTGGACGGCTCCGGCGACGTCTATACCGCGCAGGTCATGACCACGCCTGTGGCCATCACCGGCGGACAGGAGCCTGTGCCGGAGAAAACGCCGGTGATTACCGAAACCAACGGCGACGATTTGAAGACCGACGCCAATACCGCGCCTGACGGTACTTCCGGCAACGGCAACGGTGCGGCAGGCGGCGATACGGCGGGAGCTGGCGACACCGCCAATGGCAGCGGCACTGCCAACGATGGCGCGGCGGCCTCTGACGGCGTGACCGGCAGCGACGCCGCAAGCCCCGCCGACGGCAGCACACCCGATGGGCAGGAGAAGCAGAGCGGCAGCGCCGCGCTGTGGATTGTCCTCGCGGTGGTGATCGTGGCGGCGGCAGTGGCCGTGCTGGTGCTGAAAAAGAAAAAGAAGTGATAGTCAGCGCCCTCCCGGCTGCGATAGTGGCCGGGAGATTTTTGTGAATTTGTCAAGAAAACCCGCTCTGTCATTCCGCATTCGGCCCCCTTGTGTAAAGGGGGCTGTCAGCGAAGCTGACTGAGGGATTGTTGCATTATTGGACAATCCCTCCGGCGCTTTGCGCCACCTCCCTTTACACAAGGGAGGCTTTGGAAACGGATTGCCACGCCAGTGTGAGCACTGGCTCGCAATGACAGACTTTTTGACAGCCTGCCCGCCCGGCTGCTGTAGTGGCCGGACATGCCTTCCAGTTTTTGACATGACGACTAAAAATCGTCAAAAAAATGCTTGCCTTATAGATGAAAATGAGGTACAATGTACCCGTGTATGGAAAGCACATCCGGCTGAATTTTATTATGGCACGGCGAAAGGCGGCGGGGGAGCGTCCTCGCGGCGCGGTTGTCGTACCGAGATTTAACGAGAGAGGGAGTGCAAATGAGGAGAGTTATCACATTATTGCTCACTGTTGCCATGGCTCTGTCGCTGGTGGTCGTGGCGAGCGCCAGTCAGACTGTCTACCTGCGGGTGGACGAGGAGCAGAGCGGCAATACCGTCACGTATACTTTTACCCTGGACGCTTCCAAGTGCAACGGCGTTGGCGCGATGGAATTTTATGTGGAGACGAAGGGCCTGAGCCTTACGGGAAAGCCCGTCTATAACAACCGCGGCCCACAGTTGGACGCTGTGTTCAAGGTCGCTGATGGCGAGGCCGGCACTGGCGACTATCGTTTCTACGAAAACCAGAATTACTTCATCGCGTGGGGTGGCAATTCAACGCTGTCCACGCCCCGTGTGCTGCGGGGTGAGGTGGTGCTGGTCGCCCTGACCTACACGATCACCGACAGCTCCAACTATGGCCTGACAGTGAAGTCCGGAAGCTTCAAGGCCTGCTACAGCGGCGATAAGGCAATGACCGACCCCTATGCCTGCAAGGTCAGAACCGGCGACGTGATGAAGGGCGACGTGAATGGCGATGGTAAAGTGAATGCCACGGATGTCACAATGGCGAGACAGTACTATAGAGGCGTTTTGACTTTGACCCCGGAACAGATTGCCAGAATTGATGTTAAGCCGGATGGCAAGATTAATGCCACTGATATTACGCTTTTGAGACAGTATTATAGGGGAGTTATTACAGAGTTCCCTAACTAATAATTTGTGTTGAATTTTATAATTTTTTTAGGAGGACATTATGCGTAAAGTTTTATCTTGGATTCTTGCGCTTGTTATGGTGTTGATGCTCTGTCCCACTATGGCATATGCAGCGGATGGAATCAAATTGGAGGGCACTCAGAAAGACACAACCGTTACGGTAAAACTGGTCGTTCCGGAGTACAAAAATGTAATGATCAGCGAGTCTAAGATCGAGTTTGATAAGACTGCGTTGGAGTTGAAGAGTGTGACAGCCGGAACGTTTGCTCCGCTGGATTTTGAAGCACCTTCGATTAGCAAAGCAAATAACGATGGTTATGTGACTGTGGGCTTTACGAATGAGAGCCTTAATACTGCCACGTTCAAGGGCACCGTTGCGACTTTGGTGTTTGCGGTTAAAGATGGTGCGGCTCCTGGTAACTATAATGTGAAGTTGACTGAGTTGACCATGACCGCTAGCGACTATACCACGAATATTGCGGAAGCCGATGTTGCTAGCCTGCCTATCAGCTATGTTGTCAAAGTCGATGCTCCCCCCAAATACGTTGAAGAGATTAAGCTGAATGCGTCCGAGATCACGCTGTCCGTGAATGGCACGAGCCAGTTGACTGCGACTGTCACCCCCGCTGACGCGGATAACACTGCTGTCAGATGGCAGAGCAAGAACACAAAGATCGCCACTGTTGATAACACCGGTAAGGTCACTGGCGTTAAGGTTGGTAAGACTGAAGTTACCGCTACCAGCTGTGATGGCACCAAGATCGTTGCCACTTGTGTGGTCAACGTCGTGGCTTGCACGCATGCCGGCACGATCAAGCCTGTTCCTGCCAAGGATGCTACTTGCACCGAGACTGGTAACAAGGCATATTATGCCTGCACCAAATGCGGCGCCGCTTTCCTGGATGCCGAGGGCAATCAGCCTACCACTGTAGCCGCTCAGACCATCCCGGCTAAGGATCATAAGCTGACTGAGACCCCCGCGGTGAAGCCTGATTGCAAGCATGACGGTAAGGCTGCCTATTGGACCTGCTCCGAGTGCCACAAGACCTTCGTGAAGAACGGCAATAAGCTGGTCGAAGTGACTGATATGAATCAGTTGGTGATTCCCTCCACTGGCGAGCACGACTGGAAATTTGTTGCGAAAAGCGAAAAGAACGGTTATACCCTGCTGCAGTTCAAGTGTTCTGGCTGCGACACAGTCGAATGGGACGCTTTCGTTGGCTGTGATGTTTCCGTAACGCTGGTGAAGGATGAGAAGAGCAAGGGCGACCTCAAGGATGCTGATGTTACTGTCACTGGTAATGACGGCAGCATTAAGATGAGCGAGGGAGACACTATTGACATTGAGAATGTGAATATTGCGGATGTCATTGGTACCGGTGCTGATGAAGATGCGGCGATTGCTGCTCTGAAGGAGAAGCTTGAAAATACCACCTTCACTGTCAAGGCTACTGCCAAGAAGTCCGGCTGGAAGTTCGACACCGTCAAGACCGAAGTAAAGTTCGTTTTCACCGACAATGGCGTTCAGGCTGTTATTGAAAAGAATGGTGAGCAGACTCCCGTTGAGAAGCTGAGCTTCACCATCACCGGTAAGAAGAACACCACTACCCCTGGCGGTGGCGGTGGCGGCAGCACGACCACCGACACCACCAAGACCGATGGCAAGAAGGTGGAGTCCGGCAAGACCTTCGACGCTGGTATCGCCATGTACGTTGGCCTGTCCGTCCTGTCTGTGACCGGCGGCGCGCTGGTGATCGGCAAGAAGAAGGAGCGCTTCTAAGCTTCAGCTTCCCATTGACACACTGATTTGAATCAAAAAAAGAACACCCCGGTGGGGTGTTCTTTTTTTGCCCAGACTGACGAAAAGGTCTGTCATTGCGAGCCAGTGCTCACAATGGCGCGGCAATCCGTTTTCCTGCTGTATGACCGGCCATCAGCAGGAAATATCTTCCAACGTTTACACACCGCTAAAACGGTGAAAACTACGGTATGGCGGGGGTTGACAAGCCCCCGGCGGGTCAGTATAATATAATATTTGAATAGATTACCTGCATAGAAAGGAAGCAATATGAGAAACATTACCTGCAGCATCGCCGACACCCGCAAGCGCGTGTTCGCGGAAGTGGCCAAAATGGCATATGACGAGGATTACTCCCGCATGGAGAAGCTGCCATATGAGATTATGCCCGGCGAAAAGGCCACCGTGCGCGAATCCATCTTTCTGGAGCGCGCCATCGTGGGCGAGCGCATCCGCCTTGCCATGGGGCTGCCGCTGCGGTCGGTGTCTGAGCACAATCTGCTCAGCGACGGCGTGGAGGAAAGCGCTATCGCCGAGAAATATTACGATCCTCCCCTCATCAACATCATCAAGTACGCCTGCAACGCCTGTCCCCCCACCCACTACGAGGTGTCCAACATGTGTCAGGGCTGCCTCGCCCACCACTGCTACCACGCCTGCCCCAAGAACGCTATTTCCTTCGTCAAGGGCAAGGCCGTCATCGATCAGGAGAAGTGCATCAAGTGCGGCCGCTGCAAGCAGAGCTGCTCCTATCAGGCCATCATCAAGTTCGAGCGTCCCTGTACCGAGGCCTGCGGCATGAACGCCATCACCAGCGACGAGCTGGGCCGCGCCCAGATCGATCAGGATAAGTGCGTCAGCTGCGGCATGTGTCTGGTGAACTGCCCCTTCGGCGCCATCGTGGACAAGGGCCAGCTCTTCCAGCTGATCCACGCCATCAATCAGGGGCAGAAGGTGGTGGCCATCATCGCGCCGGCCTTCTGGGGTCAGTTCGGTGACAAGGTAACGGCGGGCCAGATCAAGGAAGCCATGAAGCAGCTGGGCTTCGCCGCGCTGGAGGAGGTCGCCATCGGTGCCGACCTGTGCGCCATCGAGGAGGCGGAGGAATTCATGGAGAACGTGCCGGAGAAGCAGCCCTTTATGGCCACCTCCTGCTGCCCCGCCTGGGCCATGATGGCGAAAAAGGAGTTCCCCGGCATGGCGCCCTATATCTCCATGACCATGACCCCTATGGTGCTGACCGCCCGCCTGATGAAGCGCAAGGATCCCAACTGCCGCGTGGCGTTCATCGGCCCTTGCGCCGCCAAAAAGCTGGAGGCCAGCCGCCGCAGCGTCCGCAGCGAGGTGGACTTCGTGCTGACCTTCGAGGAGCTGCGGGGCATGTTCGAGGCCAAGAATATCGATTTCGACCAGATTCCCGACGTCCCCTCCCACTTTGAAGCCAGCGCCCCCGGCGTAGGCTTTGCCGCCAGCGGCGGTGTGGCCAAGGCGGTGGAGGACGTGATCCACCGTGAGCGCCCGAATATGGAGGTCAAAACCGTGTATGCCGAGGGCCTGCGGGAGTGCCGCCAGATGCTGCGGTTGGCCCGCACCGGAAAGTACGACGGCTATCTGCTGGAGGGCATGGCCTGTCCCGGCGGCTGCATCGCAGGCGCCGGCACCGTCCGGCCGCCGGAGAAATCCAAGGCGTGGCTGGAGAAGTACAAGGCCGCCGCACCGCTGAGCAATCCGCTGGAAACAGCATATATCAAGGACTTGTCCCTGCTGCACGAGGACAGCGAGGAATGGGAACGGGTCAGCCACCACTAATCAATAAAAAAACCTGTCTTAGGCCAAGCGGCCTAAGACAGGTTTTTTCTTTATGACGGGAGCTTACTGGATGCCCTTTACGGTATAGCCCGCGTCGGTGACGGCGGCGCGGATGGCCTCGTCGGTCACATCGCCCTCTACCACGGCGGTGCCGGAGGTCAGGTCAACGGTGGCCTTCACGCCGGGCAGGGCGGTCAGGGCCTTCTCCACATGGGCCACGCAGTGGGCGCACATCATGCCCTCGATGGTAACGGTCTTTTTCATAGTCGGTTCCTCCTCATTGTCAGCAATATGTTCTGCCGCCGGGACGGCGGCGCTGGGGACGGGTTTGGTTTTCGGCTTCCACAGCCGCAGACGCAGGGCGTTGGACACCACGCACACGCTGCTGAGGGACATGCAGGCGGCGGCAATCATAGGATTCAGCAGCAAGCCCAGCGCCGGGTACAGTACGCCTGCCGCCACGGGAATGCCCACGCTGTTATAGAAGAAGGCCCAGAACAGGTTCTGCCGGATGTTCCGCAGCACGGCGCGGCTCAGCTCTGCGGCAGAGGCCACGTCGGCAAGGCTGCTTTTCATCAGCACGATATCCGCCGATTCGATGGCGATATCGGTGCCTGCGCCGATGGCAAGACCCACATCCGCCTGCACCAGCGCCGGGGCGTCGTTGATGCCGTCGCCCACCATGGCCACCAGCTGGCCGTCCTTTTGCAGCTTCTCCACGCAGGCGGCCTTGTCCTGGGGCAGCACCTGCGCGATCACCTGATCCACGCCCACCTGACGGGCGATGGCGTTGGCGGTCTGGGTGTTGTCGCCGGTCAGCAGCACCACCCGGCAGCCGGAGCGCTTCAGGGCGGCGATGGCCGCGGCGCTGTCAGGCTTCACGGTGTCGGCCACCGCCAGCATGCCCAGCGCCCGGCCCTGCTGGGCGAAGTACAGCACCGTCTTGCCGTCGTTGGCCCAGGTCTCCGCCTGAGCGGAAAACGCGTCGATGGGGACGCCGTTCTGCCGCATATAATCGGCGTTTCCGGCAAAGACAGTCTCGCCGTGGAGCGCCGCGTGAACACCGCCGCCGGGGACGGCGGCGAAGTCCTCTACGTCGCACAGGGGGATGCTCCGCTCCTGCGCCGCCTCGGTGACGGCGCGGCTGAGGGGATGCTCGCTGGGCTGCTCCACGCTGGCCGCCACGCACAGCAGCTCCTCCTCCGTAACGCCTTCCGCCGCCAGACAGTCGGTGAGACGGGGCTTGCCCTGGGTGACGGTGCCGGTCTTATCCAGCACCACGGTGTTGACCCGGCCCATCAGCTCCAGCGACTGGGCGGATTTGATGAGGATGCCGTTCTCCGCCGCCTTGCCTGTGCCCACCATGATGGCCACGGGGGTGGCAAGACCCAGTGCGCAGGGGCAGGAGATCACCAGCACGGCGATACCCACCGACAGGCAGAACTGCACGCTCTGGCCGCCTACGAAGGCCCACAGCAGCGCCGCGATCAGGGCGATGGACATGACCACCGGCACGAACACGCCGCTGATTTTGTCCGCCAGACGGGAGATGGGCGCTTTACTGGAGGAAGCCTCCTCCATCAGCTTCACGATCTGGGACAGGGTGGTGTCCGCGCCTACGCGGGTGGCCTCCAGCTCCAGATAGCCGCTCTGGTTCACGGTGGCGGAGGTGACGGTATCGCCTACGTTTTTCTCCACCGGCAGGCTCTCGCCGGTGATGGCGGACTCGTCCACCGAGCCGCTGCCGGACACCACCACGCCGTCCACGGGAATCTTGCCGCCCTGACGCACCACCACGATATCGCCCTTCTGGATATCCTCCGCCGGGACGGTGACCTCCACGCCGCCCCGCTTCACCACGGAGCTGTCAGGAGTCAGCGCCAGCAGGGCGGAAATGGCGTCGGTGGTCTTGCCCTTGCTGCGCTCCTCCAGGTATTTGCCCACCGTCACCAGCGCGCAGATCATGCCCGCCGACTCGAAGTACAGCTCCGGCATGCCGGATGCCTGTCCCGCCGCCAAGCGCACCATTTCGATCAGGCTGTACACCAGCCCGGCGCTGGCACCCAGCGCCACCAGCGTGTCCATGTTGGGGCTGCGGCGGAACAGTTGGGAGAAGCCCACGGTGAAATAGCTGCGGTTCAGGATCAGAATGGGCACGCAGAACACCAACTGGGAGATGGCGTGGGTCAGGTGGCTGGCCGTCAGGAAGCCGGGCAGCGGCAGCCCCATCATATGGCCCATGCTGATATAGAACAGGGGCACCAGACACACGATGGACCACACCAGACGGCGGCGCATTTTCGCCAGCGCCGCGTCCTGCTCCTTATGGACGTTCTGCTTCACGTCGGACGCCCGCTTCGCGCCGTAGCCGCCGCTCTCCACCACGGAGATGATCTGCTCCGGCGTCACCTGCTGCGGGTCGTAGTCCACCATCATGGTGCCCAGCATCAGGTTCACCACCGCGCTGTTGACGCCGGGCAGAGAGCCCGCCGCCTTTTCCACATGGGCCGAGCAGGCCGCGCAGGTCATGCCTGTTACCACAAATTTTTCTTTCATCACGCCGCCTCCTTATTTCATCAGCTTTTGCAGCGTGGTCACCAGCTCGTCGATGACCGCGTCGTCCCCCTGACGGATGCCGTCCGCCACGCAGGTGCGGATGTGGGTGGCCAACAGCTCCTTGCTGAAGCTGTTCAGCGCCGCGCTGACGGCGGATACCTGAATGAGAATATCGGGGCAATAGGCGTCCTTTTGCAGCATGTCCTTCAGTCCCCGTACCTGTCCCTCGATCCGGTTCAGGCGGTGGGTCAGGCGCTTCTGCTCCTCGTCAGAGCGGTGCTTCGTCTTTTGACAATGGCAGCAATCCATAGAGCATACCTCCTGGGGGTATATTTTGATGGTGGCATTATATACCCCTGTGGGGTATTTGTCAACGCTTTTCTTTCGGCTTACACAAAAGTGCCATAATAAGGGCGAACACCACCGCCGCGGCGATGCCGCCGGCGGTGGCGGTCAGCCCGCCGGCGAGAACGCCCAGCAGTCCTTTTTCCTCCACCGCTTTTGCCACGCCCCTGGCCAGTGAGTAGCCGAACCCCGTCAGGGGCACGGTAGCGCCAGCCCCGGCCCAGTCCACCAGCGGCTGATATACGCCCACCGCCTGTAGGATCACGCCCGCCACCACGTAGCCTGACAGGATACGGGCGGGGGTCAGCTTCGTCAGGTCGATGAGCACCTGTCCCACGGCGCACAGCAGCCCGCCGCAGAGAAAACACCACAGATAGTCCATAGTACCTCCTTATCGCTCCGCCGACAGCACCACCGCGTGGCACACCGCCGGCATGGTCTCCTTTTGAAACACGGTGGTGGGGCTTTGCAGCGCCCCGGTAGGGGCGAAGATCATCCGCTTCCACCGGCGGCTTTTCAGCCCCGGCAGCAGGTAGGCGCACAGCACCGAGGCGCTGCATCCCGCGCCGGAGCCGCCGGCATGCATGTCCTGCTTCTCCCGGTCGAACAGCAGCAATCCGCAGTCGGTATAGCGGCTGTCCATGTTGAAGCCGTCCCGGGCCATCAGATCCTTTACCACGCTGTGGCCGATGGCGCCCAGATCGCCGGTGACGATCAGGTCATAGTCCTGGGGCGTGGTGCGGGTATCCCGGAACAGAGCCTCCAGCGTGTCGATGGCCGCCGGGGCCATGGCCCCGCCCATGTTGCACTCGTCGTTGACGCCCATGTCCACCACCCGGCCCATGGTGGCGTGGGTGAGATACGGCCCGTCGCCGCTGCGGCCCAGAATGCAGCAGCCGGAAGCGGTAGCCGTCCACTGGGCGGTGGGGCACCGCTGGGAGCCGTAGGGGAGGGGCATGCGATACTGCCGCTCGGCGGTGCAGTAGTGGGAGGAGGTCACGGCCGCCGCCACGCGGGCCACGCCGCCCTGTAACAGCATGGCTGCCAGTGCCAGCCCCTCGCCCATGGTGGCGCAGGCGGCGTACAGTCCGGCCACGCTGAAGGGCTGGTTCCGCAGGGCAAAATTGCTGGCGGCGCATTGGTTCAGCAGGTCGCCCGCCAGCACCAGATCCACGTCCTCCGGCCCCATGCCGCCCCGCTCCAGCGCGTGGCCCAGCGCCCGCTGCTGGAAAATGGATTCCGCCTTTTCCCAGCTGGCCTGTCCGCAGAAGGAATCCTTCTCGATCTCGTCAAAATAGCTGCCCAGTGGGCCCTGTCCCTCCAGCTTGCCGCCGATGCTGCCCCATGACAGCACGCTGACGCCGGCGGAAAAGGCCACTGTCCGCCCGGTTCGATGCATTTCCATTTGCTTCACCTCACAGTTTTCCGGTAGTATGTGGAGCCGTGGGGAGAATATGTATCCGGCGGCAGTCCGCAGCGCGTTTTCTTGCGCATACCCTTGCGCAGGGGAAAAATCTATCGTATAATAAAGTCAATCAAAAACGGAGGATGGCTATATGTACGAAAACGGCAAGATCTATATGGGTCTGGCGGACGGACAGCGGGTGGAGCTGGCTCTGAACATGTGCAACCGTCACGGCCTGATCGCCGGCGCCAGCGGCACCGGCAAGACCATCACCATGAAGGTGATGGCCGAGTCCTTTTCCGATGCGGGCGTGCCCGTGTTCCTGTGCGACGTAAAGGGCGATGTGGCGGGTATCTGCTCGCCCGGCGTCAGCAACGAGGGCATGGAAAAGCGCATCGACAAATTCGGTGTCCGCGATACCTTTACCTATAAAGCATACCCCACCACCTTCTGGGATATCTATCAGGAGGGCGGACATGCCGTCCGCGCCACCGTCAGCGACATGGGCCCGGAGCTTTTGAGCCGCATTCTGGGGCTGACTCCGGCGCAGGAGGGGATCCTGCACATCGTGTTCCGCATTGCCGACGACAAGGGCCTGCTGCTGATCGACCTGAAGGATCTGCGGGCCATGCTGACCTACGTGAACGAGCACCGCTCGGAGTACATGATGACCTACGGCAACATCACCTCCCAGTCCGTGGCGGCGATCCTCCGGGCGCTGCTGCCGCTGGAGCAGCAGGGCGGCGACCTGTTCTTCGGCGAACCGGCGCTGGACATCCGGGACTGGATGCGCACCGACGCCGATGGACACGGCATGATCAACGTGCTGGACTGCGTCAAGCTGGTGCAGAACCCCACCCTGTACGCCGGTTTCCTGCTGTGGATGCTGTCGGAGCTGTTCGAGAATCTGCCGGAGGCCGGTGATCTGGACAAGCCCAAGCTGGTGTTCTTCTTCGATGAGGCTCATATGCTGTTCCGGGACGCGCCTGCCGTGCTGCTGCAGAAGATCGAGCAGACGGTGAAGCTGATCCGCTCTCGCGGCGTGGGTGTGTTCTTCGTCACCCAGAGTCCCAGCGATATTCCCAACGCCGTGCTGGCCCAGCTCTCCAATCGGGTGCAGCATGCTCTGCGGGCCTATACCCCCGCCGAGCTGAAGGCCGTCCGGGTGGCGGCGCAGGCCTTCCGGGCCAACCCGGCCTTCCAGGCGGAGGACGCCATCATGGAGCTGGGCGTGGGCGAGGCGCTGACCTCCTTCCTGGACGAGGGCGGCGTACCCGCCATGGTGCAGCGTACCAAGATCATCTGTCCCCAGAGCCTGATGGCCGCACCGGAGCCCATGGTCCGCGCCAAGGTGCTGATGCGGGACGGCATGGAGAAATATGACGACTACGTGGACAATCTGTCCGCCTATGAGGTGCTGACGGAGGAGGCCAAAAAGGCTGAGACCGCCAAGCAGGAGGAGGCCGACCGCAAGGCCCGTGAGAAGGCGGAGGCCGAGGCGGAAAAAAAGCGTCTGAAGGAGGAAGAAGCCGACAAGAAGCGGCAGCAGAAGTTGGAGGACGAGGCGCGCAAGCGCCAGCAGAAGCTGGACGATGAAGCACGCCGCCGCCAGCAAAAGCTGGAGGATGAGGAGCGCCGCAAGGCCGAGCGCCAGCAGGAAAAGGCGGAAGCCGAGGCCAAGCGTAAGGCGGAGCGCCGTGCAGCCAAGATTGAAACGCAGCTGATCTCCGCCGGAGGGCAGATCCTCAAGCGGGGTCTGCTGGGCGTGTTGAAAAAGAGATAACAAAGGGCCGCCTGACATAAGAAAACATACGGCAAAGGGTCGGCCTGTGGCCGACCCTTTGCCAACTTTTGCTTGCATCTGTTGGGGAAGTCTGGTAAAATAGACGGGTATCCGGGTGTAGCGAAGTTGGTATCGCGCCTGGTTTGGGAGCGGGTCGCTCCCCCTTCAAGCCGGAAAACACCGTGACCGCAATCCCTTGATACGCCTGCGATACAGGCACTTCCCCCGCAAGCCGAGGTGGTCAAGAAATCGCCGTGACCACATGTTTGACCACAGTTAAAGCAAAACTGAATACCCAAAAATCCGGGATTAGCGCAGTTGGTAGCGCGGGTGGTTTGGGAGTGCCGTGGCGGCATCCGGGACGGGGCAAGGCGAAATGCCGCAAAGCCTTGTGACACCTGCATTTGCGGGATTTCCACCGATTGCCGAAAACGGCGCAAAAGTGGTCTTGACCACATAAATGACCACAGACAGAAAAATCTTTCAATCGCACAAATTTTGTGCTATAATGGTTCAAAATCAAATATCCGGGTATAGCGCAGTTGGTAGCGCGCTTGATTTGGGTTCAAGAGGCCGAGCGTTCGAATCGCTCTACTCGGACCAAAATCCCTCTGAAATCGTTGATTTCAGAGGGATTTTTCTTATTCTTTGTCTATTGCGGCGCAAGCGGTGAGAATTTTGGGGATTAAATTTAGTTGTTCAGCTTTTCGATGACAAACACCCGTGGGTGTGTTATAATTAATTGTAGACGCCGTTATTTCCAATTAACATTTACGCACTTTTGAGTGGTGAGGCTATGCTTTTTTCTGATTTTATAAAAGACAGTTTGCTGGGTAAAAACAACATTGCTTGGAATTATTATCATCATGCAAATATCAATACAGATAATATTCTACACGCGGATACATCAGCTGAATTTATACGAAAATACTTTGAAAATGGTGAAAAGGAGTTGCCACTACTCCTTAATCCCGAATATGCGGCAGCATTTCTTAAAGACTACTTTTTAGCCGCACGTAAGGAGCGGGTGCTTTTTTTCGAATTCGATAGGCAATACGCACTTCCCCCTGAACGTGCAATACATACTGTTTCCGGTTTCTTTTTGGGTTTGCTAATTGAGAATTGCTTAAATGCTGAAAACTCGCTTTCAATTGAGAACCCGGGATATTTCCCTTTTTCTTATTTTTGGTTTTTGACATTTCTCTACCATGATTATGGCTATTGCGTGGTAGAAAGAGAAGATTCCCCGATCGCTATACCGACAAGGGCGCCCATTCCTAACAACAATTATTCTCAATTTGGTCCTAAAATTTGCTTTGGCGAGTATGCTGCTCTGCGTAAAGTAAAAGCCGAACTTGGGATTACCCTTTCTCCATTTTCTTCCTATCCCGGCATGCTTAGCAGTGCATCAAGTAGGAAAAAAGTGAACTTGGAAAGTGGGGTACTCCGAGAGCTTACACAACGGTCATGTACAATAGAAGGTCATTCAAAATTGCAGTTTAATACCGGCACGAAAATATACCATCACCAGTATACAAGTGCGGTCGTGACACGATATTTTAACTATTGTATTAATGAGCGTAAGCACCCTGATCACGGAATTATCGGAGGGTATCTATTTTACGATCGGATAATTAAAAACTATTTGGCTGCATATTTGTCTGCGCTCCAAGAATCGCATTATCCGGTTTCTTTAAGTGATTTTTATTTCCATGAAAGGCACTTCTCCGAAAATCAACTTCCAGTTTTTTCATATATTTCCGATTGCATATTGTCTCACAATATTTGGAAGCAATCAGAAGAAACACGCGAGTTGTATGAATATTATAATCTGAGCGCAGCTTTAGGTGAGACATACAAAATCCTTACTATTCGCGATAACCCGCTTCTGTATATCCTTGCTATTGCGGATACATTGGAACCAATAAAGGCATATGAGAAGATTAACCCCCAAACTGTATCTGAATCAATCAATATAGAATATACGCCAGGATCTCACGAACTCACTTTTTCAAGCAGCAATAATGCTGTTGATATTAGTGAACTTCATCGACGAGCCAAAGGACTTGAAGGATGGACTTCTGCTCGCTGTACTGAAATAACAGGAGGCACATTCGCTTTATTTCTATAACTGCCTTTCATGATGGTATAACAACATGGCTGGCCTGAGTACTGATAATCCAGTACTCAGGCCAGCGTCTCTTTTTACTTTCCCTTCTTCCTCCGTTTACCTTTCTCCTCCAGCGGCCACCCATCGCCCTCGCCCAAATCCATCAGCCGCTTCGCTTCCGCAATCTCTGCCTTCATCTCCACGATCAGCACTTTCAGTTTCTCCTCGCACTCCTCGCGGGTGTGAGCGTAGACATTGCGGGCGTGTTTTTTACCGTCGGGCCACTTGGGGGAGTAGCGTCCCTCAAAGAGACGGTCGTTGATCTCGGTGATACAGCCAGTGCCAGACTTACGCTTGCGGCCCACATAGGGCTTGAAATCGGTCATACTCGGCTTTTCCGCCTGGACTGGGGCAGTTTCCTGCCCCGGCTCTGAAGCGTCTTCCTGCGGCGCTGCTTTGCCAATACTTCGGTCGATGTTGGCGGCGGCCGTGAGCCGCATATCGTCGGTGATGTGGGTATAGATGTCCAGCGTGGTGGCCGCCGACACATGCCCCAGCATGGCGGAGAGCGTTTTCACATCCATGCCGTTTTCCAGCGCCAGCGTCGCGAAGGTGTGGCGCAAGTCGTGAAAGCGTACATGCTTGCATCCTGCGTGCTCCAGAATGAGCTGCAATCTGCGCCGTACCACGCCGGGTGTAATGGGACAGTCCTCCTTTACTGGCGAAGGGAACATCCAGCGGGAGTCCACCGTCTTTTTGTACTCCCGCAGCACTGCCACCACCGCGGGCGGCAGAACGATCTTTCGGATGGAGTTCTTCGTCTTGGGCGTGCTGATCTGGAGCTGGCCCCGCACATCGTAGACCTGCTTGTTCACATTCAGCACGCCGGTTTTGAAGT
>OLWN01000097.1_pt1 | contig 62865 bp, 57 predicted proteins | sample 1644151 | NCBI WGS metagenome assembly OLWN01 (sample SAMEA103958121, study PRJEB25191) | human gut metagenome
TATTAATAATGTGATAATATATGATTAACTTTATAATTTTGGAGGTACAAGATGATTAATCGCTATACACGCTTAGAAATGAAAGAATTATGGTCCGATAAAACCAAGTTTGAAACAATGCTTGAAGTTGAACTTGCATCAATTTACGCACATGTTGAAAAAGGTTTAATAAAAGAAGAAGAATATGAATTAATAAAGAATAAAGCCAAAGTTGATGTTGATCGTATTTTAGAAATAGAAAAAGAAACTAAACATGATGTTATTGCTTTTACAAAAGCTGTATGTGAAAACATGGATATTGAAAAAAGATGGTTTCATTATGGATTAACTAGTACTGATGTAGTTGATACAGCTAATGCATTACTACTAAAAAAAGCCAATGATATTATTGAACGTGATATCAAGAAGTTTTTAAAAGTATTAAAAGATAAGGCTTTAACATATAAAAAAACATTGTGTATTGGCAGAACTCACGGACAACATGCTGAAGTAACAAGTTTTGGCTTAAAATGGTTATTATGGTATGATGAATTAAATCGCGATTATAATCGTTTTAAAGAAGAAAGAAAAAATGTTGAAACAGTTAAATTAAGTGGGGCAGTCGGTAATTATGCTGATGTGGATCCATTTGTGGAAAAAAGGGTTGCGGAAAGATTAGGTTTAAATCAATCAACCATCGCAACACAAGTATTATCACGTGACCGCCATATTGGTTATATGAATAGTCTTGTCATGATTTCAAGTTTACTTGAAAAAATAGCAATGGAAGTTCGCCATCTTGCAAGGACAGAAATAGGTGAAGTTAGTGAAGCGTTTAGTACTAATCAAAAAGGTTCAAGCGCAATGCCTCATAAGAAAAACCCAATAGCATCAGAAAATATCTGTGGTTGTGCTAGACTAATGAAAGCATATCTTGGGGTAACATATGATGATAATCCTTTATGGGATGAACGCGATATTAGCCATTCATCTGCTGAACGAGTAGCATTAAGCGATGCGACTACATTAATTGATTATATGCTTAACCGCTATGCTCATGCCTTATCTACGCTTCAAGTAAATGAAGAAAGAATGCTTGAAAACATTGATATCACAAATGGTGTTGTTTATTCATCTCGCCTTCTACTTAAAATGGTGGAAAAAGGTATGCTTAGAGATGAAGCATACGATATACTTCAAAACCTTGCCTTTAAGGCTTTACAAGAGAAAAAGGCTTATATTGATGTTATTAAATCAAGTGAAGTAACAAAAACTTTATCAATTAAAGAAATCGATGAAGCTTTTAATCCAATGCTTGCTCTACAAAATATTGATGAAATTTATAGTAAAGTGCTTACTCCAAAATGTCGTACCCTTGTAGTACTTGGTAGTGGCTGGGGAGATGAAGGAAAAGGTAAAATCACTAATTATTTAAGTGAACAATCAGATTACGTTGTGCGTTTCCAAGGCGGTGACAATGCCGGTCATACAATTCAATTTAATGGTAAAACTTTTAAATTGCATTTAATCCCATCAGGAATTTTTGATGGAAAAATAAAGAATGTTTTAGGTAATGGTATGGTAATTAATCCTGAGGCTTTAGTAGAAGAATTAAATACTATTAAACAAGAAGGCTTTGTATGCAATAATTTATTTATTAGTGACCGTGCTCATGTTATCTTTAACTATCATAAAGAACTTGACAGATGTAATGAAATGGCTCTTGCGAATAGAAAAATAGGAACAACCTTAAAAGGTATTGGCCCAGCTTATACTGATAAAGTTTCACGTCAAGGCTTAAGAATGGTTGATTTTATTAGTGATGATTTTTCAAGATTATTTAGAGAAAACGCAACTGCTAAAAATGAAATAATTAAATCAATGGGAGGTAGTCCAATTGATGTTGAAACAAGTCTTCAAAAATATTTAGAAATAAGCAAAATTATTAAGCCAATGGTTGTTGATACAATTGATTTAATCAATAAGGCTTATGACGAAAATAAAAAAATATTATTTGAAGGAGCTCAAGGTTCACTTCTTGATATTGATTTTGGTACATATCCATTCGTTACTTCATCTAACCCTTCAAGCGGAGGTGTATCAACAGGTACAGGAATTAGCCCAACCAAAATTGAAGAAGTACTTGCGATTGTCAAAGCATATTCAACAAGAGTTGGTAGTGGAGCTTTCCCTACTGAGTTATTTGATGAACTTGGTAATTCAATTAGAGAAAAAGCTCATGAGTATGGAGCAACAACAAAACGTCCACGTCGTATTGGTTGGTTAGATGGTGTCGCATTACGCTATAGCACTAATATCAATGGCTTTACAAGCATTTCTTTGATGTTACTTGATATTTTATCAGGTATTGAAAAAATAAAAATTTGTACGGCATACGAATTAGATGGGAAGAAAATTTATACTATTCCTGCTAGTCTTAAAGATTATGAACGTTGTATTCCAGTATATGAAGAATTTGATGGATGGACTGAAGACATTAGTCATGTTACATCATTTGATGAATTGCCAGAGAATGCTAAAAAATATATTGAGGGTATTGAAAGAATAACCAAAGTACCAGTTAAAATCTTTTCAGTTGGTCCTGATAAAACTCAAACCATTGTAAGAGAAGAAATATACTAAAAATAAACACAAATGGAGGTGAAAAACGTGCGATATGCGTTAACTAACGGAGTTATTTTAAATGGTAAGAAAGATATGGAGCCACTAGAAGGGTATTCAATTATTGTTGAAGATGGTAAAATCAAGGAAATTACAAATCAAATGGTTAATGATATTAAAACTATTGATTTAAAAAATAAATATGTAATGCCTGGCTTAATTAATATGCACGTTCATTTACCTGGGTCTGGTATGCCTAAAGATACTGGCAAACAAAATAAAGAAAGTGTTAATAAACTATTAAGTAATCCATTAACTAGGTATATTGTTTATAAACTTTGTGCTAAATTTGCAAGAATTGAATTAATGAGTGGAGTTACAACCATTAGGACGGTTGGAGGATTATCAAATATTGATTCAAAAATTAGAGATAATATTTTACAAGGTAAAATAAAAGGTCCTAGAATATTGTCATCTAATATGGCTCTTTCGGTACCAGGCGGTCACATGGCTGGAATCCTTGCATATGAAGCAACAGATGTTGATAGTGCCATTAACTATATTAATAAAATTAGTGAGACTAAACCTAATTTAATTAAATTAATGATAACTGGGGGAGTGCTTGATGCGAAAAAGAAGGGTGAACCTGGAGAACTTAAGATGAGTCCAGAAATTATCAAAGCTTCTTGTCAAAGAGCCCATGAACTAGGTTATAAAGTTGCGGCACATGTTGAATCACCAGAAGGAGTAAAACTAGCACTTGAAAATGGCGTTGACACCATTGAACATGGTGCAAAATTAAATGATGAATTAATCGATCTATTTAAAGAACATAAAGCATCGTTAATCACTACCATTTCACCAGCCATTCCGCTTGCTAAATTTGATCAATCGATTACTAAAGCTACAGATTTAGTTAAATATAATGGCAATGTTGTTTTTGAAGGCATTGTGTCCGCATCAACTGCAGCCATTGCAAATGACATTATGGTTGGTCTTGGTACTGATACAGCATGTCCATTTGTTACCCACTATGATACATGGAGAGAACTTGCTTATTTTATAAAATATGTTAAAAACGATAATAAAGAAGCAATTTACCGTGCAACTTTAGGTAATGCGATAATCGCAGGAATTGATCATGAAACTGGTAGTATTGAACCTACTAAATCATGTGATTTACTTATTGTAGATGGTAATCCAATTGAAGATATTAAAGTTTTAAGTAATCCTGCTATGGTTGTTTTTAAGGGTAAAATTATTAAAAATCCTAAAGTTAAGAAATATAAATATGTTGAAGAATTATTAAACAAAGAATTAAATAAATAAGTATTTAAAAGATTAGGGAGAAAATAAATGAGAACAGTAGATATAATTACTAAAAAAAGAGATGGGGGAACTTTATCAAAAGCAGAAATTGATTTTGTTATTTCGGGATATGTTAAAGGAGATATTCCTGATTATCAAATTAGTTCATTATTAATGGCTATTTTCTTTAAAGGAATGAATCAAGAAGAACAATATAATTTAACTAAAGCTATGCTTGAAAGTGGTGAACAAATTGATTTATCCAAAATTAATGGTGTTAAAGTTGATAAACACTCAACTGGTGGGGTCGGCGATAAAACTAGTCTAGTAGTAGCCCCTCTTGCTGCAAGTTTTGGAATTAAGATGGCAAAGATGAGCGGAAGAGGACTTGGACATACTGGTGGTACACTAGATAAACTTGAATCAATTCCAGGATTTAAAATTGAAGTCTCACCAGAACATTTTATTAAACAAGTTAATGAAATTGGTCTTGCTATAATTGGCCAAAGTGCTAATATTACCCCTGCTGATAAAAAACTTTATGCATTAAGGGATGTCACAGGCACAATTGAATCAGTTCCTTTAATTGCATCATCAATAATGTCTAAAAAATTAGCAAGTGGTGCTGATCATATTGTTCTTGATGTAAAGGTTGGAAAAGGTGCCTTTATGAAGGACCTTGATAGTGCTACCGTTTTAGCTGAAGCAATGGTTGAAATTGGTAAACTAGCGTCACGTGATACCACAGCTACTTTAACTGATATGTCACAACCTCTTGGATGTGCTGTTGGTAACACTATTGAAGTAATTGAAGCAATTGAAACCTTAAAAGGAAAAGGACCAAAAGATTTTACGGAACTTTGTGTAGCCTTAACCGCCGAAATTCTAATGATCGCAAATCTTGCGAAAGATGAAAAAGAAGCAAGAACAATGGTAGAAGATGCCATTCATAATGGTAGTGGACTTGGGAAACTTCGCGATATGATTATTTGGCAAGGAGGTAATCCTCAAGTTATAGACGATTATTCATTATTTAAACAAGCAAGTGATGCAATCAATTTAGAATATTTAGAGGATAAAGAAGCTTATATTTCAGAAATTGATGCTTTAAAAATAGGCGAGGCCGCAATGCTTCTTGGAGCTGGTCGTGCTACTAAAGAAGATGTAATTGATGAGGCTGTAGGCGTAAAAGTACTAAAGAAAATTGGTGATAAAGTAACAAAAGGTGATATACTTGCAAAAATATACACTAATGGAAAAGGCACTAAAGCAGCTATAGACTTAATTTTAGATGCTTATGTGTTATCAAGTGATGAAGTTAAACCAAATAATATAATATTAAAAGTAATAAGAGGAAAATAATAGATGAAAAAAGCAATACATTTTACTCTTGTTATGAGTCTAATTTGCCTTATTATGGCATTTGCAAGCTGTAAGAAACCGGAAGATGAAGAAAAAGGCTTGGTGGAAATCACATATGTTGCAAATGGTGGAAATATTGAAGTAACTACTCATAACATTGAAGTAGGCATGATATCTGGACTTTATGTACCAACTCGTGATAACTACAAATTTTTAGGATGGTATAAAGAAGCTGATTTTTCAGGAGAAACCTATTTTAATTATGAAGCAACAAAAGCTGAAAAAATTACATTATATGCTAAGTGGGAAATAATCATTGACTATGATAAAGTAACAAATACTAAAGCTGCCATCAATGCTTTAGTTAAAATCATTTCACTAGAAGATGAAGACCAAATTATTTATGCTAGAACACTATATGATGATTTAAACATAGATGAAAAAAGATTAATAACTAATTATTCAGATCTTGAAAAAGCTGAATTATATCTTTCTTCATTAAAGCAAATTGAAGGATATAAAAAAGATGCTCAAACGGTAATTGATTTAATCGATAAGATTGGTGAAATAATTGATGAAAACGAAGAAGAAAATATCAATAACGCAAAAGCCGCATATGATGCATTATCTAAACCAGCAAGGCAATATGTAACTAATTATGATAAACTAACTGATAGTATGAAAAAATTAGAATCATATTTATTAAATCAAATGTATAGTGACGCAAAAGCAATGAATGTGATGATTGCGAAAATTCCAAGTATTGTTTCATATCCTGATAAAACTTATATTTATGAGGTAAAGGATGCATATGATAATTTAAGGCCAACCGCAAAAAAATATGTTAATCTATATTATAAATTAGAAAATGCTCTTCAAGCGATTGATGATATTGAAAAAAACACTAATCAAATTACTTATGTTTTAGGAAATAGTATTTATACATCACGTGAAGAATTATTTATTGCTTTTATGAGTGATTATTACTACTTTATTAATGCTAATTTTGGCAGTGTTACTCTTGAAACTAGAAACATTAAAACTTGTCAAGACTTTTTAGATTATGCTAGTAATTATAATGCTGGCCGTGGTCAAATGCGAGCAATCGGTGATGAATTTGCTGAATACTATTTAACGCGCGATGTTAATGGCATTATGGAAAATCAGTCTGCTAGTACTTTTATTGGATATTGCCTTGAAAATAATAAACACCGTGATTTTATTGATTTCTTAAGTAGATTTTTTGCTTATTGGCGTATTGATGAAGGCTATGCTAATAAAACTAATTATGGTGCGGATTTATATGCTGAGGCATGGGCTGCACTTGTTGATACTTGTAAATTCTTCTATTATACAGTAGATACTTGCTATGTTAAATCTGAAAGAATGAAAGATTGTTACAATTTCACATCATCAGTAGTTTATGGTGAACTTCCAACGCTACTTAGAGGTGAAGTAACGCTTCCAACTGACCTTAAACTTCGTGGATATCGTTTTGCCGGTTGGTATGATAGTCCTAATTATGATGGCGAACCAATTAAGGCAGTAAAACCAGGTCAAAAAGTGATTTTATATGCTAAATGGGAAAAAGACGAGAATCAACAAAGCGTTGATGCTGCCTCAAAAGTAGAAGTATATATCTATAATCTAACTACTGAAAAGGCTAATATTACATCAAGTACCATAGGGTATGTTAGATCAATGTATGATAATTTAACTGAATATGGTAAAACTTTAGTAAGTAATTATAATGAATTAGTAGAAATTGAAAATAATACTACTGTACAAATCCTTTTAGGTTATTATAATCATATTAGTACAGAATACTATTTGGAAAAGAACTCTAGCTTTTAGAGTTTTTTTCTTGATGTTTGTATAAAAATATTATTTCGTAAAAACAATATAATGTTAGATGTTATAACGCTATTTATGAGTAAAAAAAATAAAAATATTGTATAATATGTAAATGAAAAAAAGGTGATTATATGAAATACATTGACAAGATAGAAAACTACAACCCTAAACTTGATTTAACTGAAACAGAAATTGCGATTAAGTTTGTAAAAGATACCTTTGAAAAAGAACTTGCTAAAAGTCTTAATCTAATGAGAGTTTCAGCTCCTTTATTTGTGCTACCACAAAGTGGGTTAAATGATTATTTAAATGGCTATGAGCGAGTTGTAAATTTTGATGTTAAAGCAATAAATAAAAAAGTGGAAATAGTACAGTCTCTTGCGAAATGGAAACGAAATGCGTTAAAAAAATATAATATGAAGCCAGGGTTTGGAATCTATACAGATATGAATGCTATTAGAAGAGATGAAGATCTTGACGCTATTCATTCAATTTATGTTGACCAGTGGGACTGGGAAAAGATTATTGATTATAGTGATCGTAATCTTGATTATCTTTTTCAAACGGTTAGAACCATATATGAAGTGATTAAAAAAGTTAATACATTGGTTAAAAATAAATTTTTAACTCTTACCACGAATCTTCCATCTGATATCAAGTTTATTAGCACATCTGAACTTCTTGAAAAATATCCTAATCTAACTGCTAAAGAAAGAGAAGATGCAATTGTTAAAGAATATAAAGCAGTTTTTATTTATCAAATTGGATGGCCATTAAAAAATGGTAAATCACATGATGGTAGAGCCGCAGATTATGATGATTGGGATTTGAATGGTGATATTCTCGTCTGGAATGATGTTATTCAATGTGCATTTGAACTTTCATCAATGGGAATAAGAGTAGATGAAACTAGTTTAGTAAAACAACTAACTGAAAAAAATGAAATGGAAAAAATAGAAAACGAGTATTGTCAAAATGTAATCAATAAAGTTTTACCACTTACAATTGGTGGAGGAATTGGACAATCTAGACTTTGTATGTTTATGCTACAAAAAGCTCATATCGGCGAAGTTCAAGTTTCGGTTTGGCCTGAGGAAATAATCAATGAGCTAAATAATAAAAACATTAAATTATTATAGGAGGAATAAATGAGAGCAGCAGGAATACTATTACCAATCAGTAGTTTACCAGGAAAATATGGAATTGGAACGTTAGGCGAAGAAGCATTTGCTTTTGTAGACTTTTTAAGTGACGCAAAACAAACATATTGGCAAATATTACCATTAGGTCCTACCACATATGGAGATTCACCATATCAAACCTACAGTACATTTGCCGGTAGTGGTTTATACTTAGACTTGGAACACTTATATTCCGAAAAATTAATAACCAAAAAAGACTTAGAGTTCCAACAAACTACAATAGACTTTGTTAACTATGATAATTTAAAAGTTTCAAGAATGAATTTATATAAAAAGGCCTCCATAAAGTTCTTTAAAAACCCACCTCAAAAATATGAAGAATTCTTAGAAAAGGAAAATGAATGGGTTATTGGTTATGCCAAATTTAGAGCCTTAAAAACATATTTTAATGAAAAAAGCTTTAATGAATGGCCTGACGAAGTAATTAAAGGAAATATAAGTGAAGAAATTGCTAATAACATTAAAGATGATGTAAATCTACATCTATTCATTCAATATATGTTTTACACTAATTATGAAAGACTTAAAAACTATGCTCACCAAAAAGGTGTTCAAATAATTGGTGATTTACCAATTTATGTAGCATATGATAGCAGTGATGTATGGCAAAATCCTGAAGAATTTCAACTAGATGAAAATTTGAAACCAACAATGGTAGCGGGATGCCCACCTGATAGTTTTTGTGAAGACGGCCAACTTTGGGGCAATCCTCTCTATAATTATCAAGAAATGAAGAAGAACAATTATAAATGGTGGATGCGTCGTTTGAATCATTGTTTAAAAATGTTTGATGTATTAAGAATTGATCATTTTAGGGGTTTTGAAGCTTATTTTGCGATACCAGCAACTGATAAAACCGCAAAAAATGGCCACTGGGAAAAAGGACCAAATTTTGATATTTTCGCTGAACTTTTTAAAGAGCATAAACACCTTAAAATGATTATGGAAGATTTAGGTTATCTAACCCCAGAGGTTCATCGCCTTCTTAATCGTACAGGTTTTCCTGGAATGAGAGTTTTAGAGTTTGCTTTTGACGGAAGAAAAGATAATAATTATCTACCACATAATTATGTTGAAAATACTGTTGTTTATACTGGTACTCACGATAATCTTCCGCTTGTAGGTTGGGTTAAAACCTTAAGTGTTGACCAAATTGATCAAATTATCACATATTTTAATTTGGATGATGAGGATGAAATTCCAAGTGCTTTAGTCGAAGCAGCTTTAAGTAGTATTGCTTCCACCGCGATTATTCCCCTTCAAGACTATTTAGGCTTAGATGAATCATCAAGAATTAATACTCCATCAACCGTTGGATGTAACTGGAAATGGCGAGTAAATAAGGAATTACTTACTTTTGAGATTATTGAAAAAATAAAAAAATTAACAGAAAAATATTTTAGATAGGTGAAAAATGTTAAAGACAATACTTATAATAGTGGGAATCATTCTGTTACTGCTAATTCTATTATTACTTGTAGGAGCGATTATCGTTTTTAGATATTGTTATAAACGTTTCCCCGATAATAAAATTGATGATTATGATGAAAAAATAAGAATAAGAGATCCTGAATGCATTGAAGTAAGAGATATGTTGCGTAATATGCCTCATGAGACGCTTACCATAACAGGTTCTGATGGTCTTAAAGTTATAGGCTATTTTTATAAACGTAATCCAAATAATACCAAATTGGTTATCCTTAGTCATGGTTGGAAAGGTCAAGCTTTACGAGATTGTGTTTTATATTCTAGATTTTATTTTGAACGTGATGATTTTGATGTTTTAGTCGTTACCCATTTAGGCCATTATCCAAGTGAAGGAAGATATATAGGTTTTGGAGCCTTAGATGGGTATAACATTAAATTATGGGTTGATGAAGTTAATAAAATGTGGCCCCACAAATACGATATTTACCTTCATGGTGTATCGATGGGAGCGAATGCTGTTATGATGTCCGCTAAATTTGGACTTGATGAATCTGTAAAAGGAATTATCGAAGATTGTGGTTTTACAAGTGGTTATGAACAAATGTGCCATGTTTGTAAAGCTAAATTCCATATTCCGAGTTTTGTTCTTATGCCAATTGTTAGATTATTTGTTAAAATAATGGTTAAATATGATTGTAAGAAAGAAAATACAATAGAAGCTTTAACACATACAAATATTCCTATTTTATTTATTCATGGTGACAACGACAATTATGTGCCAACTTGGATGACACTTAAAAATTATGAATTATATGAAGGTCCAAAAGAGTTGATGATAGTTAAAGGTGCTGCTCACGCGAAAAGTTATCGTACTGATCGAAACGCATATGTTAATAAGGTTATAGATTTTTGCTATAGATATGAATCAAAAAAGAAGCAAAATGGGTGATTAACTTACCGCTTAATATTGTTTAATAGTAGCATTTTTTGTTATTTTATGGTAAAATGTAAAGAGGAGTTGATATCAATGAAACATTGCTTCATAATAAATCCATTTGCAGGTAGACATGATTCCACAAAAGATTTAGAAGAAAAATTAGAAAAAATATTTGAAAATAGGAGCGATACCTACGAAATTTATGTAACCACTGGTCCTAATGATGCGACTATTGAAATAAAAAAACGTTGTATTGCGAATGAAACAAAAGAAAAACCAGAAGATATTACTTTTTACATTTGTGGCGGAGATGGAACTTGTTTTGAAGCAATTAATGGAATTGTCGGATATCCTCATGCTCGTATGACAATTGTACCAGTTGGATCTTGTAATGATTTTTTGAAAAGTTATCCAGAATGTGATTTTTCAATTATTGAAAATTTAATAGATGGTGAAGAAAAAACAATAGATGTTTTAAAGGTTAATGACCGTTATTCACTAAATGTCGCTAACATAGGTTATGATGCGAAAGTTAATTATGACTGTGTTCGTTTTAGATATAAATATAAAACGGTTAAACAATCCTACAATCACGCCATAATTAGAAATATTTTAAAACCCCTTGGTGATATGGTTAAAATAACAACTGATAATAATGAAATATTATTTAATAAAAAAGCGTTATTAATTGTTGTGGCAAATGGCCAGTATTATGGTGGTGGTTTCAGATGTGCACCTTATGCTATATGTGATGATGGACTACTTGATATTGTAGTTGTAAAAAAAGTTAATATTTTAACTTTTGCTAGACTTATCAAATACTATAAGATTGGTGAACATCTTGCCAATTCTAAATTTAACAATATTATTACTTACGGAAAAAGTCAAAAAGTTACAATTGAAAGTGATGATTTGCTTTGCTTATGTTTGGATGGGGAAACTTTCCATATGAATAAAATAGAAATAGAAAGTGTGCCTAATGCGGTAAGGTTTGTATTTCCTAGAGTAAAAAGTAAAAATAAAGCATAGTTTGAAGCTATGCTTTTTAGTCAATTTAGAATTGATTCATAGTGATTGCTTTTAAATAGGATAAATAGTATAATGATGATATAAAAATTAGAGAGGGTTACTATGAAAAAATTGAGAAACTAATTGATTTAGGTGTAAACCTTAATATCTATGATTATCAAAATGAATGTACACCACTTACGGGACTCTACAAGACTAAACGTGATGACATTGATAAAGTTGCGATTTTCCTTTTATCAAGAGGTGCTAACCTTAACGAACTTTCAATAATCAATTCAGCATCATATGATCAAAATACAAAAATATTAACTGTTGATGTATGCGCAATAGATGAAGCACCGAGATTTGTGTATCATTTAAGTGAAAATGTTGTAGGTTACATTATAGATAATAATTCACTAGAAGATAAAACTCGATTCGTTACAATTGCTTTTGAAGGAATATATTTATCACTGTATGAAGAACAACAAAATAACATGGTGGAGATAATGGAAAATATGGAACTTTTAGATAGTTATGTTGACATAATTTTAAAACTTATTTCAATAGATATCAATGCTTCAGGACTTGAAGTAAGAGAATCACTAGAATCATTTTACTTAATTTTTAGCAGTATATTATCAAATATTGATGAAAAATATTTGACTAGCAAAATAGTAATAGATGATATTAGAGTATTGAAATCAATCTTGAAAAGTATTGAGGAAATAATAACAGTAAACCCATGTGACTAACATAAAAAAGTATTTTAATTAATGAAATTTATGCAACACTAATTTGGTGTTGCTTTTTGCATTATTTTGAAAGTTTTGACATATAATTTGGTGAGGTAATGATATGAAAAAAATAAGATTTATTATGAAAAGTATGTTATGCGGATTAGTCATCGTAGGTTTGTTATTTATAAAAAGTATGAAAAATACAAAAGCCGATGAAGAACTAGTGAAATATGCGAAAAGTGCCATTTTAATAGAAGTAGAAACAGGTACTATTTTATATGAATATAATGCACATGAAAGATATGAACCAGCTAGTATGACTAAAATAATGACAATGAAACTAGTATTAGATGCACTAGCATCAAAAAGAATTGAAAAAAATCAAATGTTAGCTACAAGTGAAAACGCCAAAAGCAAGGGTGGTACTCAAATATATTTAGAAGTTGGCGAAAAAATGAAGGTAGAAGATTTGTTTAAAGCCATGGTTATCGCATCTGCAAATGACGCCGCAACAACTCTTGCGGAAGGAATAAGTGGAAGTGAACAATTTTTTGTTTCACAAATGAATAATGAAGTAAAAAAACTAGGGCTTAAGAATACCCATTTTAGTAATGTTACAGGCCTTCCAACTGAAAACCATTATAGTTCAAGTTATGATATGGCAATGATTGCTCGTAATCTACTAGTTAAATATGAAAATGAAATAATACCATATACAAGCAAATATGAAGACTATGTAAGAGAAGATTCGGATAAACCTTTCTGGCTGGTTAACACTAACAAACTAATTAAACATGCTGAAGGGGTCGATGGCTTAAAAACGGGATGGACAGAAAGTGCAGGTTACTGCTTGACTTGTACGAAGAAAAAAGATGGCATGCGTTTAATTTCAGTGGTAATGAATGCCGATACTGTTCAACATCGCAGTGAAGATACTTTATCACTACTAAATTATGGCTTTGCAACATATGAAAAAATGGTAATAGTGCCTAAAAATACAGAAGTAAAAAAAGATAAAAATATTTTACTTGATCCTTCAGCTTATAATATAATTACAAGTAATAGTGTTGTTAAAATTATAAAGAAAAATACTAAACTAAATAATCCTAGAATAGAAATTGAGTATGATATTGAAAAAATTAACAACTTGAACCAATATAATATCGGTAAAATGAAAGTATATGTTGATAATGAATTAATTGGTGAGGCATCTTTAGAACTAGAAAAAACGCCAAAGAAAAATTCTTTTATTAATGTACTGCGATTAATAATTAAACAAATATTTTAATTATATTTTAATTTCTATTTAAATGTAACAAACTAATTGTTAAAATTGGTTTGTTTTTTCTTTTTGTATATTATCTGACAAAGTGTGAGTGTTCGAAAAATGTAATAAAATAGCAGAATGAATAAGACTTATTGAATATTGGTATATAGTTTGGTACAATATTTAAGGGGTGTAAAAATGGCATTAAATATGCAAATGGCAATAAGAAAAAATCGCTTATTTATTAGATTAAGCGGTGAACTTGATCAATCGGTAACCGAAAACTTAAAAATTCGGGTAAGTGAGATTATAGATAAATACATGATTAAACATTTAATTATAAATTTTGAAAAAGTAGCATTTATGGATAGTAGTGGAATAGGATTTATAATAGGTAGATTTTCACAAATAAGAAAAAGAAACGGAAAAATAGTAATTTGCTCAATGAATGAAATAATAAGCAGAATTGTTGCTTTATCGGGACTCAAAAAAATATGTATGATTGCTTCAAACGAACAAGAAGCTGAAAATTATTTGGAGGTAGCATAATGTATAATGAATTAAAAACTAGTTTTCTAGCCCGTAATGAAAATGTTTTACTTGCTAGAACAATTACAACTGCTTTTTTGGTAGAGTTAAACTTACCAATTAGCACAGTTAATGAACTTAAAACGATTGTATCAGAAGCCGTAACTAATGCGATTGTTCACGGGTATTTGAATGATAGTTCAAAAAAGGTAGAATTAAATCTACGCTTTGATTTAGAAAATATTTATATCGAAGTAGTTGACTACGGAATAGGAATAAAAGACATTGAAAAAGCAAAAGAACCATTATTTAGTACAAAAATAGATGAAGAAAGGGCAGGCCTTGGCTTTACAATAATGGAAGTATTCACAGATAGATTAGATGTAACATCACGAGTTAATGAGGGCACTAAGGTATTAATGGTAAAAAAATATCATGAACAAGGTGAATACTAGTCAATATGAGTTTTTAGTTGAATCTAACCAGCGATTAGTTTATAAAATTGCAAGGCGATTCAAGGTAAGTTCGTTTGATTATGATGATTTAGTTCAAGCAGGAATGATGGGACTATTTAATGCGGCGAAAAACTTTGATGTTACTAAAGGGGCAAAGTTTTCCACATATGCTACCTACTGTATTATAGGAGCTATTAAGGATGAACTTGAAAAACGTAGTTTAATTAAAACTAGCAAATACTATAAGAATCTAACTTCATCAAATGAAAAATCAATAGATCAAACAGATAGTTTAGTTGCGAGAGAATATTATCAAGTTGAACTAAAAGAGGATATGAATGATATCGCTGGAAATTACTTAAATTTAGATGCATTTAATTTTACGACTATGGAAAAGGAATTATTAAAACTTCGTTTAGAAAATCGATATAGTCAAGTTGAAATTGCGAAGGAACTTGCAATAAGTCAAAGCAAAGTTAGTAGAATGCTTAAAGAAATGCGTGAGAAAATTACCATCACTAAATAATATTGCATATATGTTGACTTTTACATATAATTATGTATAATATATGCGTATATATTCATATGTGAGGTATAACATGAATAAAAACACGTTAAATGAAAATGATATTTATGAATTATCAGAGTTTTATAAGAATTTATCCGATTTTTCACGAGTAAAAATTATTACATCATTATTAAAAGGGGAAAAATGTGTACAAGACATTGCAAAAGATGTTGACATGAGTCAAACGGCTGTTTCATATCAATTGAGAATCTTACGCCATGCTAGACTTGTTAAAACAAGAAGAGATGGTAAAATGATATTTTATTCAATTGTAGATGAACATGTTTTGCAAATACTAGAAATTACAATAGAACATTTAGAACATTTATAGGAGTAAATTATGCAGTATACATTTAAAGTTAAGGAACTTAAATGCCCTGATTGTGCAAGCTTGCTAGCTACAAACTTACAAAAAATCGAGTATATTAAAGAAGTAAACATTAATTATGACCGTAAAAAAATTTCAATTGAAGGCCGTAGAAATTTAACAGAAGATGAAGTTAAGATGATTTTATCTACAGTTGTAAACTTAAGCAAATGTCCATTTCATCAGAATGGTAAAGTTGTAGCTTCAAAAAAGCAAAAGCATCACGAACATAAACATGAACATGCTCATTGTGATTGTTGCGAGCATGAACATAATCATGAACATGATGAAAAATGCAATAATTGCACAAAGTATGAAAATGCAAATTCTGACAATAAAGAATTAGGGCCTAATATGGCTATTGATGAGTATATGTTTGAAAACATTGATTGTCCAAATTGTGCCCTAAAAGTTGAAAGAGCTCTAAATAAATGCAATGACATTATAGATGCAAAAGTTAATTTTGTTAATAAAAAAATCATTATTACACATCGTAATAACGTTGAAGTTTATGAAACTGTTTGTAAGGAAGTTAAGAAAATCGAAAGTGAAGCAGTAGTTTTAAAGAATAAGACTGAAAAAACTAAAAAATCTAAAGTAAGTTTAATTTTATTTATTGTGTCAGTTGCATTATTTATTGCGGCTTCATTGTACTGGATTATCGGAAAAGATGAAAATTTCTATATGTATATTATATTTGGAGTTATTTATTTCTTAATTGGATATAAAGTACTATATGAATCATTCAAAAACATCATTCACGGTCAAATATTTGATGAAAACTTTCTAATGTTGATAGCCTCAGTTGGTGCATTTATTAACAGAGAACCAATCGAAGCTATTATGGTTATCTTATTATATCGTATTGGTGAAAAGATTCAATCTCGTGCAATCGATAAATCAACAAAGTCAATTCAAGGTCTTATGGAATTAAAAGTAGATAAGGCAACTCTTGAAAGCGGTGAAGTAGTTGAATTAAAAGACGTCCATGTTGGTGATATAATCGTTGTTAAGGTTGGGGAAAAAGTTCCTCTTGATGGCGTTGTAATTGATGGTAATACTACCCTTGACACCAAGTGTTTAACTGGTGAATCATTGCCAAGTGAAATTAATATTGGTGATGAAGTATTATCAGGTTGCATTAATTTAACTAAAGTAATTAAAGTTAGAGTTACGGCAGTAGAAAGTGATTCAACAATCAGTAAAGTTGTTAAATTAATAGATGAAGCAAGTAATAAAAAATCAAAGACAGAGAAATTTATTACTAAATTTGCAAGAATCTATACGCCAATTGTTCTTGTTGCAGCGGTAGTTACAGGTCTTGTGATGAAATTTGCATTAAATATTTCTAATGCTGAAACTATTAATACTGTTTTAGTTTTCTTAACGGTATCTTGCCCTTGTGCGCTTGTAATTTCAGTTCCTCTTGGTTTCTTTAGTGGTATCGGTAGAGCTTCAAGTGAAGGCATTCTAGTTAAAGGTGGAAATTATTTAGAATATTTAAGTAAAACTAAATCATTTGTATTTGATAAAACTGGAACATTATCAGAAGGAAACTTTGTTGTTGATGAAATTAATGTTTTTGGCGGCTACACATATGATAAATTATTAGAGATAACCGCAACAATTGAATCATTCTCAAATCATCCAATTGCAAAATCAGTTGTTACTGCTTATCATGGTGATATTAATCAAGATAGAGTTACTGATCTTCAAGAACTTGCCGGTTTTGGCTTAGCTGCTAATTTTGAAGGTAAGAAAGTTTTAATCGGTAATGAACGTTTAATGAAGGAAAATAAGATTGACTATGTTCTTGAAACATGCCCAGGATCCGTTGTTTATATTGCGGTTGATGGCGAATTTGTTGGTAGTATTGTAGTTATTGATGAACTTAAACCTAGAGCTAAAGAAACAATTGAATATTTACGTTCTCAAAGTATTAATACTACAATTTTAAGTGGAGATAGTGAAACAATTGTGAATAGTGTTAAGAAAAAATTAGGTGTTGATGAAGCATATGCAAAATTATTACCTAACGAAAAACTTGATATTTTAAGTGATAAACTAAAACAAAATAAATCGATTGTTTATGTTGGCGATGGTATCAATGATACACCAAGTTTAAAAATGGCAACTGTTGGTATAGCTATGGGTGCTAAAGGTAGTGATATTGCGAAAACTGCAGCTGATGTTGTTATTATGAATGATGATATTGGTAAAGTAATTGATGCAATTGCTATTTCTAAGAAAACAATGAAAATTATTTATGAAAACATCATTGTGGCCATAGTAATCAAAGTTGGTGTTCTTGTTTTAAGTACTTTACAACTTCTAGGTTCGTATGGTATGTTAATTGGTGTATTATCAGATGTAGGCCTATGTTTACTTGCAATCTTAAATACACTTAGAATCATTAAAAAGACAAAGAAGTATTAGGGTTTCCTAATGCTTTTTTTATACATTTGCTTTTCAAAAGTGGTATAATAGTTTGGAATTTATGGAGGTATTATATGCAATTATTTATTGTTGTATTAACAGAAGATGTTTATGTGTCTTCAATATTAAAGAAATTTTCAGACAACAATTACCATGGAACAGTACTTTCAACTAAAAGTATCAGACATGCGTTAATGGATTCAATCGAACCTGAACCTTACTTTGGTGGTCTTACAAAAGTAGTAGAAGGTAAAGAAGTTGCACGTCCTATGATTTTTGTTGTTGTAAAGAAAGATGAAGAAATTAAAAAATTAAGTGGACTTGTAAAAGAAGTAGTAGGAGGAATTAAAGGTAAAGGATTTATGTATTCATTACCTATAAGTTATTTGGAAGGACTTGACGAATAATGACATCAGCGTACATATTATTAGGAATAGGTATTGCTTTAGTAGCAGGACTTATTTCAAATAGACTTATAAAGTTAGTTCATTTACCTAATGTTACTGCTTATTTAATAGTTGGTATTTTATTAGGACCTTATTTATTTAGTTTATTTAATTCCAAACTTGATGGAGTTATTAATAAAGAGATGGTTTCAGCATTTGGTATTATCGTTGATTTAGCTTTAGGTTTCATTGCTTTTTCAATTGGTAGTGAGTTTAAACTATCAAGTATCAAAAAAATTGGTAAGGGTGTTATCACAATTACAATTATGCAATCATGTATGGCCTTAGTAGCAGTTGACGTATTTCTTATCATTACATGTTTAATAGTTGGAAATTTAGAAGCCAATTTACCATTAATTCTTACACTTGGAGCAATCGCTACCGCTACAGCCCCTGCTGCAACGTTAATGGTTGTTAAACAATATAAAGCAAGAGGACCAGTTACTGATATCTTGTTACCTGTAGTTGCGTTTGATGATGCGATTGGATTAATTTTATTCTCAATTTCTTTTTCGGTTGCTCAAGTTCTTGCGAGACAATATGCAGGTGTTGCTGGCGCAACCATTAGTATTAAAAATATTCTTTTAATGCCACTTTGTGAGATTTTCTTATCTATTGCGATTGGAGCAGTTCTTGGCTTTATCTTAACTCTTGCGATGAAATTCTTTAAATCTAGAGCTAATCGTTTAATCTGTATGCTTGCAGCAGTAATTTTAGGAGTAGGATTCTGTGAATTATTTGCTGAAAAGTTTAATATGGAATTATCATCATTACTTACTTGTATGATGATAGGAGCTATTTTCTGTAATATGGAAAAAGATGCCATAAATATCTTAGATGGTGTAGAACGTTGGACTCCTGCTTTATTTATGTTATTCTTTATTTTATCAGGTGCCGAATTAGATTTCAGTGTTATGGGAAGTTGGACGGTAATCGGTATTTGTGCTGTTTATTTACTTGCAAGATCAGTTGGTAAATATTTTGGTGCAAGCCTTGGTTGTACTATGACTCATAAAGGAGGAACAATCAAAAAATATTTAGGTTTAACTTTACTACCTCAAGCTGGTGTTGCAATTGGTATGGCTAGAAGTTCATCAAGTACTTTTAGAAGTTTTGCCACAGCAGGTTTGAAAGCAGTTAATGAAAGTGGTTATAACTATTTAACTAATATGGCTTCTACCATTACAGCGGTCGTGCTTTGCGCAACTTTATTTTATGAGTTAGTTGGACCAGTTATTACAAAGATAGCTTTAACTAAAGCTGGTGAAATTCAAACCGTTAATAAATAAAAATAAAGTCTTTAAAGTAATTAGTGAATGTATTTGTTCACAATTTGCTTTAGAGGCTTTTTTAGTAGGCTAAATAGGTATATTTTCTATTAAAAATGGAAAAATAATCTAAAAAGGAGATAATAATATGGAAAATAATAGATTACAAAAATATCAATCAATTATTGAACAAAAACCAGTTAAACGGCCAGTTATTAAAAATGCCATTTTTGCATTTTTAATTGGAGGAATTATTGGAATTATTGCGGAAGGACTTATTACTTTGTATGTGAAGGCGTTTAAAATAGAAGTGTTAATGGCCAATAGTCTTATGTCTATGACTATAGTTTTCATAACTTCAATCTTAACAGGAATTGGCGTATTTGATAAGATTGGACAAATTGCTGGAGCAGGAACATACATTCCAATTACTGGTTTTTCAAACTCTATGACATCAGCTGCCTTAGAAGGAAAAAGTGAAGGTGTAATTCTAGGCATAATGAGTAATATGTTTAAACTAGCAGGTGCTGTTATTGTGGCCGGGGTTGTTAGTTCATTTGTTAGTGCCACCATTATTTATTTAATTAGATAGTATGAAGAAAATTGGTAGAAATAGTTTAAGTTTTGATAGTGTTTTTATTGAAAACACTGCTGTTGTGACGGGACCAAAAGAAAAAGATGGTCCAATAGGTAGTTATTTTGATTATAGTTATAACAACAATTATTGTAATGAAAAAACTTGGGAAAAAGCTGAGATTGCACTTGTTAAAAAAGCTTTTGAAATAATTTGTGAGAAAGAAAATATAAGTCCTAATGATATTGATGTGATGTTTGGCGGAGATTTAAATAATCAAATTGCGGTTAGTACATATGCAATGCGTAATACTTTTATTCCGTTTCTTGGCACGTTTGCGGCATGTTCAACTATTACTGAAAATATTATTTTAGGTAGTATTTATGTCGATAGTATTAAAAATGCTAAGGTTTTGGTCACTAGTTCAAGTCATAATGCCACAAGTGAAAGGCAATTTCGTTATCCTACTGAATATGGCGGACAAAAGCCTACGTCAATGACTTTCACCGCAACTGCTGCTGGTGCATGTTTATTAGGTATTAAACCTACGCATATTAGAGTAAAATCAGGAACAATTGGAAAGATTATTGATGTAAATCAAAAAGATGCTCAAGATATGGGACGAGTAATGGCTCCAAGTGCTGCTGAAACGCTTTTTGATCACTTAAGCAATTTTAAAGAAACGGTAGCTGGTTATGATGCCATAGTAACAGGTGATTTATCAGTATATGGTAGTGAATTATTTATTAAGTGTTGTAGTGAAAATGGAATTATATTAGGAAATAAGCATATGGATGCCGGCAAAAACTTGTATGATATTAAAAAACAAAAAGTATTTGCAGGGGGGAGTGGTTGTGGTTGTATAACGGCCTATTTACTTAGTTATATCGTTAAAGAATTAATAAAAGGAACATATAAAAAGGTATTAATACTTGCGACAGGGGCACTATTGAATCCCGTTATGGTGGCTCAAAAGGATACGATTCCTTGTATTAGTCATGCAATATGTTTGGAAAGGTGTGATTAAATGAAGTTTTTATTAGCATTTTTAGTGTGCGGATTAATTTGTATGATTGCGCAGTTAATTATGGATTTATGCAAATTACTGCCAATTCATTTAACAGTTATATATGTTATGCTTGGCTCATTTTTAGAATGTTTTGGTCTATATGATAAATTGATTGAGATTGCAGGTGGTGGAGCACTAGTTCCCATTTCATCTTTTGGACATTCCCTTACCCATGCCGCAATAAAAGCAGCAGAAGATAGTGGAATAATGGGACTTTTTACAGGTATTTTTGATATAACATCTAGTGGTATTTCCGCCGCAATTTTCTCATCATTTATTATTGCCTTAATTTTTAAACCACGTGGTTAAAATGAATAATAAACAAAATTTTCAGTCCCTTGATGAAATTTTAGGGTTAAATATAACATTTGATATTGTTAAAAGAACAATAACTAATCATAATAATTTAGTTTTTACGTTTTATTATGATTCGTTTTTATCAAATAGTCTTACTATTTCAAGATTAATTACGAGTTTTATTAAATTAAAAGATAAAATTGATGAGAATAATATAAAAAATGTAATAACTAATAATCTGATTGCTGAAAATTTGAAATTTACTTCAAATTTAACAGATGCAAGTCAAGCAGTATTTAATGGTGATTTAGTGTTAACATGTGACATTACCCCATTAATGTTTATAGCGGAAACTAAACAGTACCCCACACGTTCAATTAGTGAACCTGATGGTGAGAAAGTAGTAAGGGGAAGTAGAGATGGCTTTACCGAGAATTTCGCAACCAATATTGGATTAATTAGAAGAAGAATTAAAACAGGTAAACTAGGAATGAAAGTTTATGAATTAGGGACGGTTAGTAAAACAAAAGTGGCTTTAGTTTATTTAAAAGATGTGATTAAACCTAATATTCTTAGGACAATTATGGAAAAACTTAATAATATTAAAGTTAAAGAATTAACCATGAGTGATAAAGCTCTCGAAGAACTATTAGTTAATCATCGTTATAGTCCTTACCCATTAGTAAAGTATACCGAAAGACCAGATACTCTTGCGATTCATTTATATCAAGGAATGTTTGGTTTAATTGTTGATACTTCACCTAGTGCTATCTTAGGTCCAGTTAGCATTTTTGATCATCTACAACATGCGGAAGAGTTTAGACAAACTGTAGTAGCAGGTTCATATCTTAGGTTAATTAGAATAATAGGAATAGTTATCGCCTTTTTCAGTATTCCATTGTGGTATGCTTTAACAGATTATAATCTACCTAATATATTAAAACCGTTCATTCCAAGTAGTCATAATCACAATATTCTTTTTTTACAATTAATTACAGTACTAATTGGAATTGAATTAATTAGAATGGCTTCAATTCATACACCAAGTGCTTTGTCTACTTCAATGGGGTTAGTTTCAGGACTAATAATTGGAGATGTTGCAATAAAGGTTGGATTATTTACTGAACAAATTGTAATTTTAGCAGCGATTTCAGCAATTGGATCTTACATAACTCCAAGTTATGAATTATCGCTCGCCAATAAAATGGCTAATATATTTTTACTATTAAGTGTATATTTTTTTAAGATGCCTGGCTTTATCTGTGGAACTATTTTACTTATTATCTATCTTGCCTGCCTTAAAAGTTTCAAACGGCCTTATCTTTATCCCCTTATTCCCCTTAATATTAAAGATTTATTTAAACAATTATTTAGAGTTCCATACAAACATAAAGAAAAAACTAAACACTAAAATTTTGGTGTTTAGTTTTATATTAATCGCTTTATTTGAAAAAAAGTTGAAAAAATGGTATAATATATAAAAATATTAGTCTATTATATTAATGATTATAGAAATATAAAAGAAAGGAGGAACTAAAAATGGCAAATTTAAAGATAATGGCTTTAGGTGGGCTTGGTGAAGATGGTAAAAACCTATATGTTGTGGAAAATGATGAATGCATATTTATTTTAGATGCCGGATTAAGATATCCTGATATAGACATGTATGGGGTTGATGCGGTGGTGCCAGATATCAGTTATTTAATAGAAAGAAAAAATAAAATTGCTGGCATTTTTGTATCTCACGGTCACGAAGATAATATTGGGGCGATTCCTTATTTATTAAGAAATTTACCGATTAATGTGTATGGAACCCACTTTACAATTAGTTTAATTGAAACTTTATTAACTGATAACAAAATGGATATTAAGCAATTTCGATTATACCGAATTAATGAAAATAAAGTTTTAAATTTTAAGGGAACAAAAGTAGAATTTTTCAATACTACCCATAGCCTTCCTGAATCAATTGGGGTGGCGATTCACACTCCTGATGGAACGATAGTTTATGCTACAGATTTTAATTTCGCTCCAACCAGTGATGAGCATTATACAACAAGTTTCAGTAAAATTTCAGATCTTGGTAAAGGCAAAGTATTAGCTCTTATGAGTGAAAGTGTTGGCACAACCTCACTTGGTAGAGTAAATAATGATATGATGTTAGAACATAATTTTAATAATATTTTAACTCATGATAAAGGTAGAATTATTGTAACCGTTTATTCAACAGATTTAAAACGTATTCAAAAAATTATTAATTTAGCCATAGAAGAAAATCGCAAAATTGCTTTTGTAGGCTATAAAGGGGTTAAATTTGTTGAAACCGCCATGCTTAATAATTATTTAAAGATACCTGAACAAAATTTAGTAACTTTAAAACCTAATTCTGAAATTAACCATAACGATAGTGATAATTTAGTTGTAATTGTTCACGGAAAAAGAGAAGAAGCTTATTCAATGCTTACAAAAATGGTTTTAGGTGAAGACAAATACATTCATCTTACTACTAGTGACCAAATAATTATTATGTGTCCACCGGTTTCAGGAACTGAAAAATTAGCAACTAATGCGATTAACACTTTATATCAATATGATATGAATCTAACTGTGTATGATCGTACAATTTTAAGGCCATCACATGCAACTAGTGATGACTTAAAATTAATATATAGCGTTTTGAAACCGAAATATATAATTCCCATTAAAGGTGAATATCGTCATATGTATGAACAACTATTAGTGGCTCAAGATTTTGGCTATGACCGTAGTAGAGTTCTTTTAACTGATAATGGTGAAATCTTAAACTTTAAAGATGGCAAACCTGTTGATCGCAGCAAAATAAAAGTTGGTGATATCTTTGTTGATGGATCATTAATTGGTGACGTTAATGAAGAAGTTATAAAAGACCGTGAAACTTTATCAACTGATGGTGCTTTAATAATAACTATGTATTATGATGTTAGACAAAGAAAGGTTGTTAAAAAGCCAAATGTAATATCTAAGGGAATTGTTGGAAAAATGGAAGATGAGGAATTAACCAAAAAAGTTTGTGAACTTTCAAAAAGTATTTTTGAAAACTCCTTATGGCGTAAAAATTACTCGTTAGAACAAACTGAAAAAACAATTAATGATGAAATTACAAGACTAATCTTTAGAATGACAAAACATAAACCTTTAGTTGTTTTTGTTCCAATTGAGATTAACGGCCTTAAAAATAAAAATTAAAATGAGATTGACATTATTTAATAGTAATTATCATATACTTACACAGGTGATGATAATGAACTATTTAATAAGTCAATCTTTTAATATTAATTATTATGATTATTCGATTATTGAAGAACAATTTATTAAAAAAACTTATGAGTTAGGGACTACTTATCCCTTCAAGTGGTATGAGTTTATTAATAAAATAATTGGTAACAAAGAAGTAACATACTTTAAAGATACTACAATGATTATCAATTTATTGAACTTAGAATTATCACAAGTAAAAATCTTATTTGAAATATTAAAAGATTATTTAAAAAACAATTTACTTAAAAGAATACTTTACAAACGTGAATATATAATAGTTCATTTTCATACCATTAAAACCAAAGAAATTTTTGAAAAAAAGAATCTATGGATGGTAGTATGCTGTTATTATATGCTCAAAGATGAAAATAGTGATGCTGAAATATTTTTACGGGGAGTAATTCAAAAAGAAGACACGAAAGAACTAGTAGATTTAGTTATTTCTGATAATGATAAAATATATTTAATTAATGCGACAACGCCACTAAAAAATGTGTATGATGATAGTGAAGTAGTTTATTTGTATTATGAAAAAAGTAGAAATTTAAATATTCCAAGTCATACCAAGCTATTGCGCTTTTCATTTGATCGTAATCAATTATTAAATAATTTTGAACATATTAAAGTATTAGAGCGAATATCTAAAGAATAGATAATACATATTTTTGTTTTATCTTTCTTTTTTTCTTTCAAAAATAAAAAAATATGGTATAATATGAGAGTATAGGAGTGATATAATGGCTATGTTTGAATTATGGACATTTAATGATTTGCATGCTGAACAAATCTTAATAGGCCCACTAAACAAGAATATTAATCTTTTAGAAATGGAACTTAGTGTCAAAATAGATCACATTAATAATAAGTTATTAATGGAGGAAAATGATACGAATCGAAAAGTAGAACCATTACTTAAGGAAATAATTACAATGCTCAATGAATTGATAGAGGAAAATATTGCTTGGCAAGAAAGGGACTTAATATACATTATTCAATGTTTTAAAGATAGTAAAGACTATGAAATAACGCATGCTGGTATTAAGAATTTTTATCTTAACAAAAAAATCATTGTTCATACCCGTGAAGGACAAAAGGTATATCCTAAAACAATAAATCAAATGATTTATTTAGAGGCAATGCAAAAGAATAGCATTATTTTTGCGAAAGGGTCTGCTGGTAGTGGAAAAACCTACTTAGCTGTTGCGTTTGCGGTAAGCTTGCTTAAGAAAAATCAAATTAAAAGAATTATTATCACAAGACCTGTGGTTGAAGCAGGCGAAAAACTTGGTTTTCTACCTGGTGACTTAAAAGAAAAGGTAGATCCTTATTTGATTCCGATTTATGATGCTTTATATGATTTTATTGGTAAAGAACAAACTGAAAGATACATTGAAAAAGGAACCATTGAGATTGCTCCTTTAGCCTACATGCGTGGTAGAACTTTAGACAGTGCTGTAATAATTTTGGATGAAGCCCAAAACACAACAACAAATCAAATGAAAATGTTTGTTACACGCTTAGGCTTTAATTCGAAAATGATTATTACTGGTGATGTTACCCAAATTGACTTGCCAAATCGAGAAAAATCGGGTTTAGTTGAAGCGACTGAACTACTTCAACATTTAGAGGGAGTTTCAATTATTTCATTTAATCGTTTTGATGTAATGCGTCATCCCCTAGTATCTAAAATAATTTCTAGATATGAAGGTGGTAACCATGATTAAATTTAATTTAGAAGGCAAAATAAAAGAACTTGGAGTTACCTCGCCTAAAGAATTAATAAGAAAAATTCTTCATGAAGTGTCACTGCGTTTAGATATGAGGGGAAATCATATTATAAGCTATATTATCGTTGATAATGAAGAAATTCATAAAATTAATTTGGAATATCGTGGTATAGATAGACCAACTGATGTCATAACTTTTGCGGCCATTGATGATGAAAAACCAGGCAAAATTCCTGAAGAATTAGGTGATATTTTCATAAGTTACGAGAAGGTCGCATCCCAGGCTCTTGACTATGGGCATAGTAAACTTAGAGAATTTGCGTTCCTAGTTACACACGGAGTATTACATAGTTTAGGGTATGATCACCAAACTAAAGAAGATGAAAAAGTTATGTTCGAACTACAAGATGAAATATTAAATAAACTAGATATAAGGAGATAAAAAATGGATTTTGAAGAAAAATATAGACTAGTACACATAGGATATGACAATGCATATGCTAAATACTCACATTTCCAAGTGGGAGCACTAGTAATTTTAAAAGATGGTAATTATGTAATAGGATCAAATGTTGAAAATGCCTCATTTGGGTTAAGTAATTGTGCCGAAAGAACAGCTCTTTTCGCAACTTATGCGAAAGGATATCGTAAAGATGATATTGAAGAATTAGTAATTATGGGAAAAAGTGATAACTTAATATTCCCTTGTGGAGCATGTCGCCAAGTAATCAGTGAATTAATGAATAAAGATGCACTAGTAACATTAATAAATTTAGATAAGAAAACCAAGAGCTTTACGGTAGAAGAATTACTACCTTATGCTTTTGCTGAGAGTGATTTAAATGAATAAAGACTTTAAATCAGGTTTTGTGGCGATAATTGGTCGTCCTAATGTAGGTAAAAGTACGTTACTTAACCAATTTTTAAAACAAAAAATTGTCATAGTTTCACCTAAAGCCCAAACTACAAGAAATAAAATTCAAGGTATTTATACAGATGATGAATCACAAATTGTCTTTATTGATACACCAGGATTTCACAAACCCAAAACTGAATTAGGGAAAATAATGAATGAATATGTAAGTAGTGCACTTGCTGGGGTTGATGTTGTACTATTAATGTGTGATGTAACTAAAAAAATAACTGAAGATGATCAAAGAATGATTAATGAATTATTAAAAGCCAAAATTCCTACAATTTTAGTTGGCAATAAAGTTGATTTAATTAAAGACCAAACTGAATTAGTGGCTAATATGGAAGCCTATCGAAACATTTTTCCATTTGTTCAAGGAATTGCGATAAGTGCTACGAACAATTATCAAGTAGATGAATTAATAAAATTAATAAAAAGCAATTTAAAAAATGGCCCAATGTATTATCCTGAAGATCAATTATTAGATCAACCTGAAAGATTTGTTGTTGCTGAAATTATTAGAGAAAAAATACTGCTAAAAACTGATGATGAAGTACCACATAGTGTTGCGGTTGAAATAGAAAACTTTAAGGAAAATCCTAACAAACCTGGCCTTGTGGAAATACATGCAGTTATTGTTGTGGAAAGACAATCACAAAAAAAGATCATCATCGGCTCAAAAGGTCAAAAAATAAAGGAAATTGGCATTCTTGCAAGACAAGATATTGCTAAATTATTAGGTAATAAAGTCTATTTGGAATTGTTTGTGAAAGTTGAAGAAAACTGGAGAAATCATAAATCACAACTCTCAAATTTTGGATATACAAAAGATGTATAAAAAATAAAAAAAGATTCATCCTAATTTTAGGAGGAATATAATGAGTAAATTTGAAGAGACATTGTGGAATAAGTTTTTAAAGAGTGGTAAAATTGATGATTATTTGAACTACAAATTTTATATTAGAAAGAAAGAAGAACTAGAAAATGAAGCAAATCATCCAAACCGAAGGTATCGTACTGAAGGTAGTAGAGTATAAAGAACAAGCTGTTCTTGCGGAAATACTAACAAAAACCGGAAAAAAGAATTACATTATTAGAGGTGCGAAAAAAATTACTGGTGGAACAAGACTACTTGCCGAGCCTTTAACGAGAATAAGTTTTTTAGCAACCTCCAGTGATGGGCTAGACACTTTAACTGAAGGAACCATCTTAGATAGTTATTTACCTATTAAGCAAAATATTAATAAAATGTTATGCTTTTATCCCATTTTGGAAAAGATAATTGTTTTTACTCAACAGGTTACAAGCATTGATATATTTTATCAATTTGTACTTGACATTTTGGAATTATTAAAAGGAAATATTGAAGAAAAAGTTGTACTTGCTCTATTTGAAACCAAATTAACTTATCTAATTGGAATTTCCCCAGAATTAAGGTTGTGCTTAAAATGTGGTAAAAAAGTACAAGACGCTGTTTTTAGCATTTACAATGGTGGTGTTTACTGCTTAAATTGTGCAACTGATAGTTTTGATTTGACTAGTAACGAAACAAAGGTACTTCAACTTTTATATTTTGTTAAACTTAATAAAGTTGACAAGGCATTTGAATCAGTGGTAAAAGATGATATCTCAAAAATATTAAATATTCTAGATCTTTATTATCAAAAACATTTAGATTTTACAAGTAAAGCTAAAGAAGTAACCAGGGAAATTATGTAAGAATTGTGTAAATATTAGTCACAATTCTTTTTTTTAAGTAAAAATTCAATTAAAATGAACAAAATGTGGTATAATATTTTCGATATAGAGGTAATAAAATGAAAATACAAATCACTTTAAACACAGAAGACACAATTAAAATTGAATTATATCCAGAAATCGCCCCTAAAACAGTGGAAAATTTCATCAAATTAGTTAGAGCTGGATATTATGAAAATACCGCTTTTCATAGAATAATTAAAGGGTTTATGATTCAAACTGGCGGATACAAGATTGAAAATAACACCTTACTTGAACTTGGTGATGTACCTACTATTAATGGTGAATTTGCAAGTAATGGCTTTAAAAATGAGTTAAAGCACGAATTGGGAGTTATTTCGATGGCAAGAACTTCAGATCCTAATAGTGCTACTTCACAGTTTTTTATTTGTGCAGGAACCGCTACTTGGTTAGATGGTGAGTATGCCGCATTTGGTCGCACCATTGATGAAGAAAGTAATGAAGTGATTTTAAAAATTGCTAGTGTTCCAACTATGAACATCGGTGGCGGATTTAGTGATTTTCCAACTTTTGACATTAAAATTATTGATATCAAAGAAATAGAATAAATAATAAAGGAGAATAGTAAATGTTGAATTTTGATTTTTATTCCCCCACTAAAATATATTTTGGATCTTTCCGTGAATTAGAAGTAGGGAAAATCATAAAAGAATATGGTTATAGTAAAATTTTACTTCATTATGGAAAAGGTTCAATTAAAAAAAATGGGCTTTACGGCCGTATTATTGATGTCCTTAAACAAGAGGGAATTAAAGTATTTGAACTTGGTGGAGTTGAGGCTAATCCAAAAGTATCATTAGTGAGAGAAGGAATAAAACTTGCGAGGGAAAACCAAGTAGAAATGATTCTTGCAGTTGGTGGTGGATCAGTAATTGACTCAAGTAAGGCAATTGCTTGTGGTTATTATTTAAACTCTGATCCTTGGCTACTTAATGCCCACGAAATTAAGCCAACTAAAGCATTACCAATTGGTGTCATTCTAACTATAAGTGCTGCTGGTAGTGAATTAAGCAACTCTTGTGTTCTTACTAATGATGAAACAAAAGTTAAAAGTGGCTTTAATAATGATATTGTTAGACCATTATTTAGCATTATGAATCCGGAACTTACATTTACAGTTTCACGTTTTCAAACTGGCTGTGGAATCGTTGATATTATGATGCATACAATGGAAAGATATTTAACAAATGTTGGTAATAATGAATTCGCCTCTAGAATTGCGGAAGGACTGTTGAAAGCGGTTATTAGCGCAGGCAAGATTGCGATAGAAGAACCTGAAAACTATGAAGCAAGAGCAACATTGATGATTGCAAGTAGTTTTTCACATAATGGTTTAACTGGACTTGGTAGTAAAATATATTTTACTGTTCATAAACTTGAACATGAAATTAGTGGAACTTTTGATTATGTTGCACATGGAGCGGGTTTATCAGTTTTGTTTTTAGCTTGGGCAAAATATGTTTATAAAGGTTTTATCCCACTATTCAGCAATCTAGCATATGGTGCATTTGAAATTGATAAATCAATAGAACCAGCCTCAGCCGCGTTAAAGGGAATTTTATTTTTAGAATCATATTTCAAAAGACTTAATATGCCAACTACTTTATATGATTTAAATGTCGATATGAGAGAATTAGATAATATGGCTAATCGATTAACTAAAGATGATACAATTAAAATACCAGGTATTAGACAATTAAATAAAGCAGATATAATGGAAATATTTAGAATTGCTAAAGGAGGAAATTAAAATGGCAAAAAAAACTAGAAAAGAAAGAAAAGAAAAAAGGCAAGGAATATTAAAAGAATTTATTGCATTTATAAATAAAGGTAATGCCTTAGCTCTTGCGATTGGTGTTATTATAGGTGGAGCTTTTGGTAAAATTGTAACCGCAATTAACGTTAATATTATTTCACCACTTATTGCTTGGATTATTGGTGATACTGATTTAAGTAATTCATTAATTACCGTTTTAAAGAGTCATGATAAAGCAACCGCAGCAGATGTTACAGCAGGACTTGCTGATCATGTTGGTCAACCTCTTGATGTGCCAGTTAATGATATTGTAATATCATGGGGCGCTCTAATTCAAGCTGTTATTGATTTCTTACTAATTGCGATAATTTTATTCTTAATTATTAAACTTTGCTCTTCAATCGTAAGACATGCAAGAGAAACAGCTGAAAGATTTCGTAAAAAAGAGGAAGAACCAGAACCTGAAGTTGCCGAAGAACCAGCTCCAGCGCCAATTCCCGCTGATGTTGCTTTATTAACAGAAATTAGAGATTTGTTAAAAAAACAAGAAAAAAATGATGAAAACAAATAGTAGTATTTGACAATAAAACATATTTATGGTAAAATAATCATAGGTATGTGAAATAAGAGAGGATTAATGATATGGAAAAAACTAAAGTATGTCCTAAATGTATGAAAGAACAAAAAATTGATGCCGTAAAATGTGAACAATGTGGATTTGAATTTCACGTTAAAAAGCAAGAAACTGAAGTAACTGTTTCAAGTAATACTACAATTATTGATGATACAGTTCCTCTTTTTATCTGGCAACTAATCAGTTTTTTACTTCCTCCAGTAGGTTTTGTATTATATATAATATGGCAAAATAAATGGTCAAACCGTAGTAAAGCTTGTGGTAAAATGGCTTTAACAATGTCAATTGTATGGGCATTTGTAGGAATTGTTTATTTATTCCTTTCAATAGGCATTAAAAGCGGTGACGTATTAGTCTAATTTATAGTATATTGTGTAACTATTCTTGACCTTTTTTCTAGTAATGTAGAATGTTAGTAAAAAAAGTTTTTAATTGCTTGCTATTTTTTTCATAATGTAGTATAATATTATGGAATTTAGGAGGTAACATTATGCGTATTAATGTTTTATTAAAATGTACAGAATGTGGCGAAGAAAATTACCTTACTCAAAAAAATAAACGAAACACTCCAGATCGTTTAGAACAAAAGAAATATTGTCCACGTTGTAAAAAAGCTACTATTCATAAGGAAAAGAATAAGAAGTAGTAAATTGAAATCCATCAATGATGGATTTTTTTTCTTTTTGTCTTCTTTTTACAAATTTTTCACTTAAAATAGTGTTTAATATTATGTAGGTGATATTATGGCAAAAGAAAAGTTATCAGAATATGAACAAAAGACCAAGGAATTTATATTTGTTTATGAAGTAGCAGGAATAGTATGTCTATTATTTTCTTTGATCTCAATCGCAAGACTTGGAATTGTAGGAAAATATGGAATGTTAACTTTTCGCTTATTCTTTGGTGATTGGTATTTTATTTTTTTACTACTGTTAGGAGCACTAGGTGTTTATTTCCTTTTTGTGCATCATCGCTTTACTATAAAAAATATTAGATACCTAGGAACTGTGATGATTGCACTGGCGATAATTACCTTAAGCCATTTTGCAATGCATAATTTTGTCAGTAAATATGAAGGAAATAGTTTTAAAAATACTATCCTTTTATATTTTGACTATTTCAAAAATGGTCGTAATGATATGATGATTGGTGGAGGTCTAGTTGGCTGCATCCTTTTTTATCTTCTTTTTTTATTGTTTTCCAAAGTTGGTACTATCATATTTTGTATTGTCGTAATTTTTGTTGGCATTGTTTTTGTTTGTAAAAAAACAGTGTTTGAATTCTTTAAAATGGTAAAAATTGGCTTGAAAAAGTGTTTTGGAGGGGCTTTTAAATATTCTAAAAAAGTTGGTAGTAAATTAAAACAATTTAATGATGATTATATTGTTAAAGATAAAGTAACCAAACCACTACCATTAAGAAAACTTAATAATGAGGTTGTTGATACAAGTAAAGAAAATAAATTAATGCTAGAATACATAATGAATATAAAAAAAGAGTTAAGTCATTTAAGTATTTTCTATCAAGATATTAGTTATATTATTTGTAATCATATTAGTGTTATTTTTATAAAAACTTACCAACAAGTTAATTATGAAGTTTTAAGAATATCACTTTGTAAAATTTTAAATGAGCCATTTTTAATAAGGTATGATAAAAAAAATGATATGATAGTAATTGAAGTAAATAATTTAATAGGTAATTCATTAAGGATGAAAGAAGCGTTAATTCATTCCTCAACTGAAAATTTGGAAATAGTGATTGGCAAGGATGATCGAAATGACTATGTAATATGTGATGAAAACTTACTAATTATTTCTCAAAATGATAGTGTTTATCGTAATTATTTGACATCACTTATTTTTTACCCAAAGTTCCAAAAAACAATCAATGAATATGAAATTTATTTACTTGATTTAAATAATAATCTATATCAGTTTGAAAATTTAGGAATTGAGTTTGGTACTACTCTTGATTTTTTACGGACTATTAAGACTAAAATGGATGAAAAACTAGAAGTATTAAATAATAACAATACTAACAACATTGATGAATACAATAAAACTAGTCCTGAAAAACTAAAGAAGACATTAGTTTATATAAATGGTATTGAAAAAATAATTGATAGTTTTGAATATAATCAAATACTAGAATATTTGTTGATTACTGGTGGTAACATTGGATATAAATTTATTGGTGGCTGTACAAGTGGAGAAATAAACTTAGATAGTTTAATGAAGAGTTTTGCTTACCGGGTATTTTTGGATAATAACTTTAACAATGCTTTCAATTATGTCAATCGACGTATGATTAGTAGTATTAATAATAAAATAGAAGGATTTTTAAAATATCGCGATTTGTTAATAAGAATAAGCTTGTTAATGCTTACAAAAGAAGAACTAGATAAACTAAAAAGGTGAAAGTAGCTTACTTTCACTTTTTACTATTCTTTTTCATTTCTTCAATTTTGTTATATCTTTCCATTAGTCCAACTTCAATTTTTGAACTAGGCTTTGGGACGTAATATTTTGCATCTTTTAAAACATCTGGCAAGTATTGTTGATATACCCAAGCATTAGGGTAATCATGAGGATACTTATAAGGTGTTTGTGCGGGATTAAAGGAGTAAGTATTTTTAAGATGAAGAGGAATACTACCACTTTTGCCGTCATTAACATCTTGTAAAGCTTTTTCTACCGCGAGCATTGCACTGTTAGATTTTGGCGATAATGCCATTTCAATAACAATAACCGAAAGTGGAAGCTTTGCTTCAGGATTGCCTAATTCACGTGCAGCTTGACAAGCTGCCACAACACGCGGTCCAATCGTCGGATTTGCAAGACCAATATCTTCGTAGGCAATACAAAGAAGTCGCCTACATAGACTTTGAAGGTCATCCGCAACAATCAGTTTTGATAAATAGTGTAGTGCCGCATCAACATCGCTACCTCTAATTGATTTATGAAGTCCACTCAAAGTGTCATAGTAACTATCACCATTTGCGTCCATGCTAACATTAGCTTTTTGGATGGTTTTAATGGCATCATTTAAAGTTATATGTTTAGTAGATGATGTTTTGATTAGGGTTTCAAAACTGTTAATAAGGGTTCTAATTTCAAGATTTGCCATACTAATTAAATAATCATAGACATCACTATCAATTTCATAGCCTTCACCGATTAATGAGTATGCACGGTCAAGTACTTTTCGTAAATCAGAATTGGTTAGATCATTTAATTTGTAAATATGGCAACGTGATCTAATAGCAGGGTTAACCGCATGATAGGGATTAACAGTTGTTAGGCCAATCATGATAATTGTTCCATTTTCAACATATGGTAGTAGATAATCTTGAATATCTTTTTTCATACGATGAATTTCATCAACAATAATTATAGAATCAGTATAAAAACGTGACTCGGTAATTATTTGTCTTAAAGTATCTTTATTATCTGTCGATGCATTGAAACGGAACCATTTGAGTCCACTCATTTTGCAAGTTGCCTCAGCTATAGTTGTTTTACCACATCCTGGATTACCGTAAAGAATAAAAGAAAAAAGACTTTTCGTCTTTATCATTTTAGTAAGGATACCTGTTGGGCCAACTAAATGATCTTGACCGACAATGTGTTCATAATTTTCAGGCCGCATTGTATATGCTAAGGGTTTCATTATATCCCTCCTATTTTTCAAAATGGTGCCCCATGCCAGAATTGAACTAGCATCTTATCATTACCATTGATATATTCTACCATTGAACTAAAGGGGCAAATGATATGCGTAATAATTATACTAAAAAAACAATTAAATTTCTATTGAATTACATTTATAAAACGTATAAACATGAAAAATAGTTTCATAATAAGAGTATAAAAGAGTAAAAAGGATGATAAAATGAGATTATTAAAAAAATGTTTAGCGGAAGGAATTGGAACCGCCGTATTAGTTGTTTTTGCTTGTGGTGTTGCTGTATGGACCAAAGGTAATGTTATCGCAACCGCTTTAGCTTTTAGTTTAGCTGTTATTGCAATGGCATACTCTATTGGTAATATTTCTGGATGTCACGTTAATCCAGTAGTATCGTTAGTGTTATTTTTAGATAAAAAAATAAGAGGTAAAGAATTAATATTTTATATTATTTCACAAATTCTAGGTGCTATAATTGGAAGTTTAGTTTTAGCCCTTTTCTTTAAAGATGCAAGTAATTTAGGCAGCAATATCATCCAAAACTATTTAATAAAATATAAAGGTAATGATGGAAGTATGCTTTGTCCATATTTACTTGGTGTACTTGTGGAAATTATTTTAACATTTGTTTTTATGTTAGCAGTACTAGGAGTTTTATCAAAACCAGAAAATAAAAGAATTACAGGAATAATCATTGGCCTTTCACTTGGTTTAGTTCATTTACTCGGTTTAGCATTAACAGGAACCTCGGTAAATCCTGCAAGATCAATTGGCCCGGCAATAATAGAGGCTTTTAGCGGTAAAACTCAAGCATTAAAAGAACTTTGGATTTTCATTATAGGTCCTTGTTTTGGTGGCTGTTTGGCTTTAATAACACACAAATGTTTAACAAAAAGTAACAAATAGTGGAGGAATCTCCACTTTTTACTTCTATTTAAGCATAAATTCAGTATAATTTCACCTAATTTTAAAAAAAATGTGGTATAATAGTATAGTAATATCACACTAGGGGGTGAATTATGTATCAAATATTAATAGTTGACGATGAAATGCAAATCCGTGAATTAGTGAAAAAATATGCACAATTTGAAGGTTATGAAGTGAGTGAAGCTTGTAACGGCTTAGAGGCAATATCGAAAGTTAACGAAAAAAAGCCAGACATTATTATTATGGATGTGATGATGCCAGAACTTGATGGTTATTCGGCGGTTAAAGAAATTAGAAAAAATAACAAAATTCCAATTATTATGCTTTCGGCTCGGGGTGAAGAGTATGATAAATTGTATGGATTTGATCTAGGCATTGATGATTATGTAACTAAGCCTTTTTCACCAAAAGAGTTAATGATGAGAATTAATGCGGTTTTAACAAGATACCATTCAAAAGAGGCTTCAAAAGAAGAACCAAAGACCTTAACATTTGCAACTCTAAAAATTGATCTTAGTGCTCACATTGTTTATGTGGATGATGTTAAAATAGACTTAACCCATAAAGAGTATGAATTACTGTTATATCTTGTAAACAATGCTAACGTGGCCGTAACCAGAGAACAATTACTCGAAAAAGTTTGGGGCTATGGTTATTACGGTGATGACAGGACACTAGATACGCATATGAAGTCACTTAGAAAAAAGATTGGTAAGTATTCTGACAATATTATTACTATAAGAAGGGTAGGATATCGTTTTGAAACTAAATAAAATGAGCTTAAAGTGGAAATTATTCCTATATATTTTATTTTTCTCGGCGATTGTTATTTTAATTTTTTGTGTCTTTCAAATCTTGTTGCTAGATAAAGTATATCGTTCTACTAAAATTAAACAGACAAAATCACTCATGCAAGAAATTTATACAACCATTGATGGTAGTAATGTAACCGCATATGCTAATAACAATTCAGAAGAAGTAAAGAAGATAACAAATCTTTTAAAAGATGCGGAAGCTAGTGTTTACTTAGTAAAACAAGTAGTAATGAATCCACTTTTAGGAATTGTTGAATATCCTTTAATATATGGAGATGGTGATTTTAATACTAAAATTTTGAATGTTGATCAGTTAAATAAAGTGTATCAAGGAATTGAGAAAACTGGTCAACCTAAGTTTGTAGTCATAAAAGATGATACACGACCTGAATTTCAACAGGTGATAACCGATAAAGTTGATGTTATCGAAAATAATGCGATCATTTATTGTGAAAGGGTTAAGCTTGCCGATAATTATAGTGATTATATGATTGTGATGTATGCGAGGGTTACTCCGGTACAGCCAGCGATTGACACATTAAAGACACAATTGCTTTATATTACTTTAATTGTCATAGCACTCTCAATTTGTATTGCCTTATTAATGTCTAAAGCAATATCAAAACCAATTATTGAACTTACCACTGCCGCATCTTATTTAGGCGAAGGTGATTATGAAAATCTTGTATTTAATGCGGAAGGGTATAAAGAAATATCAGAATTAAATGATACTTTAAATTACGCGGTTGATGAATTAAAGAAAACCGAGACTCTTAATCGCGAATTACTAGCTAATATATCGCATGATTTAAGAACGCCTTTAACTCTTATCACAGGGTATGCGGAAATGATTAGAGATTTTCCAAATGAAGATCAAAATGCTAATGTCCAAATTATTATTGATGAAGCAAACCGCCTTAAAAATCTTGTTTCTGACCTTCTTGTTTTATCGAGAATTTCCGCTAGAACTGAGCCATTAAATAAAACAAAATTTGATTTAACTGCTTTAATTGAAACTATCGTAACTAGACAACAAAAGTTTTTAGAAGTAGAATCATTTAAGTTAACTTTTAACTTTAATGAACATATTTATGTTGTTGCTGATAGTGGTAAGATTGAACAAGTAATTTATAATTTTATTAGTAATGCGGTTAATTATAGTGGTGAATCAAGAACAATTGAAGTCAATCAAATCATTAAAGACAAAATGGTTAGAATCGAAGTTAAAGATTATGGCATTGGTATTAAAAAAGAAGAACTAGAATATGTATGGCAAAGATATTACCGAGTTGATAAAGGACATCAACGCCCTACCCAAGGTAGTGGTTTAGGACTATCAATCATTAAAGGTATTTTGGATTATCATGAATTTAAGTATGGAGTAACTTCAGTTGAAAATAAAGGTAGTACTTTTTGGTTTGAAGCACCAATTGCAAAGTAAAATTTACAATAATTAGGAAGGAAAAAGGAAATGAAGAAGAAAAGTTTATCAATTATATTATGTATTGTCATGGTATTTTGTTTAGTTGGATGCCGTGCTAATGGTTCAACAACTAATAATGTCACAAATAACATTACAAACGAAATTACCAATAAAGTTGTTAATTATGAAGATATTAAAATTACTGATTTGGAAAATGCTGTAGAAGAAACTGTAAAACGTGTTGAAAATGCAGTGATTGGTGTCATTTTAAAACAAGTAAGTACCGTTAGTGGTAATGTAACATCCGAAGATAATTATGGTATTGGTAGTGGTGTAATTTACAAGAGAGTTGAAAACTATAATGGTGAAACTTTAACGGGATATACTTATTATGCTATTACTAATCGCCATGTAGTAACTGATGAAGATGGAAAATTAAAAGGTGAAAGCAAGGTTTATGTGTATCTTGGCTCTCATGATTTAGAATTAGAAGCCAAGGTAATCGCATATGATGATAAAGATGATTTAGCTTGCATAACATTTAATTCAAATATTTTCATCCAACCTGTTGAATTTGCAGACAGCGACCAAATTGAGAAAGGTTCATTTGTAATTGCCGTAGGTAATCCAGAAGGCTTTGATTATTATGGTTCGGTTACTTTTGGAGTTGTTAGTGGTCCATTACGTTATATTTCTGCTGATACTGACGGTGATGGCACTAAAGATTTTTATGGTAAATACATTCAACATGATGCATCAATTAATCCTGGAAACAGTGGTGGTGGTCTATTTACTTTAGATGGTAAATTAATAGGCATTAATACTTTAAAAATTTCATCTAATAACGTTGACAATATGGGATTTGCGATTCCATCTAATGAAGTAAAACTTGTGGTAACTGAATATCTTGAAAAAAATATCAAGATAGTAAGACCAAGATTAGGTATTTCTGGTACAACAGTAAGAGATTTAACTCCAGCCACAATTTCTCAATTAGGTTTAAAGAGCATTCCTACATCAATTTATGAAGCAGGCGAAGCAGCTTATGGAATTTATGTTCGCGATGTAACTACTGGTGGAACTATGTCAAGTACTAATATAAGTTCTGATGATATTCTTTTAACATTCGATGGTGTAAAGTTAAAGAATATGTCAACTCTTTCAGCAATGCTAAATACTTTAACCGATTATAAAGTTGGTTCATCTGTAAAAATTACATATTATGATCGTTCTGAAAATAAAGTTGTTGAAACAAATATAGTTTTAAAAGCTTAAAGGTTAATATTATTAGAAAAACTTAAATAATGGATAAAGTATTTCATTATTTGAGTTTTTTTCTTTATCATAAGATTTGCTTTAATGCTCTAAATAAGTGATTTTTTCTTATTAAATAGGGAAAAATTATTTGCAAAAAAGGGTCGAAATATGGTATACTATAATGTAGTAATACTAGAGGTAAAATTATGTTAGTAACAGTAGAAAATTTAAATTTGACATACGATAAAAAAAGAATATTTAATAATGCAAGTTTTAGAATTCTTGAAAATGAAAAAATAGGCGTAATAGGAAATAACGGTGTTGGCAAGTCAACCCTAATTCAAGTCTTATGTGGAAAAGTATTGCCAGATAGTGGTACTATTACCTTTGATAAAAATCTAAAAGTAGGTTATTTAGACCAATATATGCATATTAATAAAAAACTTACAATTGAAGAATACCTAAAAGAAGCATTTAAAGAACTATATAAAGAAGAACAAATAATGAATGAAATGCTTGATGAAATGAAGACTATCACAGATCATACTCTAATTGATCGTTATGTTAGAAATACTAGTAGAATTAGAGAGGAACTAGAAAGTAAAGATTTTTACGCCTTAAATTCAAAAATTGCACGTATCGCAACGGGACTTGGGGTGGTTAATTATGGAATGAAAACCATAATGGAGCATTTATCAGGTGGTCAAAAAATGAAAGTAATATTGACAAAATTATTACTTGAACAGCCTGACTTACTTATTCTCGATGAACCAACTAATTTTTTAGATACTGTTCATGTTGATTGGCTCGTTAAATATTTGAAGGAGTATGAAGGAAATTTTTTTATTGTTTCTCATAATCAAGAATTTTTAAATGATGTTGTAAATGTTATTATGGAATTAGAATTTGGGAAGATTACAAGGTATAAAGGTAATTATGATTCTTACAAAATAAAAAAAGCTATGCAAGTTGAAAACTATGAACGTGAGTATCTATCACAACAACGTGAAATTAAACAATTAAATGATTATATTGCTAAAAATAAAGTTAGGGCCTCAACTGCTAAAATGGCAAAAAGTAGGGAGAAAAAACTTGAAAAAATTGAAGTAATGGAAAAACCCAAAAGTGGAGATATTCATTTAAATTTATCTTTTAATTATAAACCAATTTATTCTAGAAAGTTTCTAGAAGTAAAAGACTTAGAAATTGGTTATGATAAATCATTACTACCAGCCATGAACTTTGAAATACCAAGTGGCGAAAAACTTGCGGTTACAGGTTTCAATGGAATTGGTAAATCAACTTTATTAAAAACACTCGTAGGTGAATTAAACCCGATTGAAGGAAGTTTTAAGTTTGTTGATGATGCTTTAATTGCTTATTTTGAACAAGAACATAATTTTGAACATCCCGAATATACGCCAATGCAAGAAATTTCCAATATCTATCCTTTAATGGATGAAAAAGATGTTAGAACTAGACTTGCTAGATGTGGGTTAGTAGGCAACTTAGCAATGCAACCAATTAAAACTTTAAGTGGTGGTGAACAAGCCAAACTAAAACTTTGTAAAATTATGATGAAGAAGGCTAATGTTCTTATTCTTGATGAACCAACTAACCATTTAGATAAAATCGCAAAAGAAGAATTACTAGAATACCTTAAAAAATATCAAGGTACAATTATTTTTGCAAGTCATGAAAAAGATTTTATCGAACGTCTTGCCACAAGAATATACAATATTGAAGATTTGTTACTCTAAAATTATAGTTATATGTTTGATAAAAAAAGCATATTTTGATAAAATATACTAATAAGAATAAAAGGAGAATGACTATGGTACGCGTACATATGATGGTAGGAATACCAGGAAGTGGTAAAAGCACATATGCTAGACAACTAAGCCAAGAAAAAGGGTATAAGATAGTTTCAACCGATGTTATTAGAATGGTGCACCCTGATTGGGAAGAACCACTAATTTGGCCTGAAGTTTATCGTTTAACTGCTGAATACTTGAAAAATGGTACCGATGTTATTTTTGATGCTACCAACATTACTCCCAAGGTTAGAAATAGATTTAAAGATGAAGTAAGTAAATATTTCAATGAATTTGAAGTAGCAGCATATTATTTTGACACTTTACCAGTGATTTGTGCGAAAAGAGTTGAAATGCGTAATAAAATGGCTAATGAACTTTATTTGCCAGTTGAAGTTGTCTTTTCATATGGTGAAAAAATTGTTAAACCAACACTGGATGAAGGCTTTATAGAAATAATTAATGTTAATAACTTAGAAAGGAAAGAATATGAGTAATGCAAAGTGGCTTGAAACATTAGAACTTTCAAATATTGAAGTTAATGATGATATTAAAAATGGTGAAATTACATCAGTTAAAGTAAAACAAAGCGACAATTCATGGCGTATCTTCATAACTCTTGGACGTGTACTTCCATGGGATCAACTTTCGGATATGCTTGAAAAAATTAAAAATGCCTTTATGACAAAATACAATGTTTCTAAGGTGTTATTTACAATTAGATGGTTAGACACCACAATAACAAGTGAAGATTTAATTGCTTACTTTAATGCTGGTGTTGATGTATGTAAAAAAATTAAAGCTACAACTATCTTGCTAGCAGAATTTCCTTTTCAGATTAAAGAAAATAACTTAATTCTTAAAGTTCCTACTAAAGAAAATCAAAATGTAGTAGATGAACATTTACCATTAATTCAAGCTTTTTTTGTTAATTACGGAATTGGACATATAAAAGTGAGCAGTTCAATTGATATAGATGAAGTCTCTAAAGGTGATTTACATCATGAATCAATTGTCAGAATGGAAGACCAAAATGAAGCTAAAAGTGTTGAATTATATCAACAAAAGAAAGCAGAAGCAGCCGAAGGAAGAGAAGAAGCAACATTTTATCGTAATAACTTCAATCACGTTTTAACTATTGTTCTTCACGAAGTTCCGATGACTAGTATGGAAGTTGAAGAATTCAAACAAATCAATGGTACCAATAAAGTTGAAACTACTGGTATTGTTGTTAAAACTTCAACTAGAGAACTAAAAACTAGAGATGGTAGAACTTTAAGATTATTTGAAGGTGTTATTACCGATTTTCAAGATTCAATTATTATCAAAAGATTTTATCGTGAAAGTGATGCGAGAATATTTGAAGAAGATATTAAACCTAATAAACGAATTGTTATTCAAGGTAATATTCAATGGGATGATTTTGCCAAAGATGTTGTAATTATGTGTGATCGTGTTACTGTATGTGGTGTCGATGCATCAAGACAACGTTTTGATAGTAGTCTTGAAAAACGTGTAGAACTTCACGCTCATACTAAAATGTCAGTGCTTGATAGTATTTTAAATGTTGATGAATATGTTGAACAAGCAAAACGATTTGGACATCGTGCTCTTGCGGTAACAGATCATGCTAATTGTCATATTTTACCAGAGTTTTTCTCATTATGTAAAAAGAATGATATTAAGCCGATAGCTGGAGTTGAAGCATATTTTGTTGATGATACAAATTTAAGAATTGTTCATCCATATAGTGAAGATATAGACCTTAAAAAAGCAACATTTGTAGTTTTTGACCTTGAAACAACAGGATTAAGTGTCAACTATAATGAAATAATTGAAATAGGTGCGGTAAAAGTAAAAGATGGAATGATTATTGACTCATTTTCAACTTTTGTAAAGCCACGAAAGCCAATTTCTAGTTTTATAACCGAACTAACAAGTATTACAAATGAAATGGTTGTAAATTCCCCATACATTGAAAGTGTGTTTAAAGATTTCTTAGCCTTCATTGAAGGAAGTGTACTAGTAGCTCAAAACGCTGATTTTGATACTGGTTTCTTATATCAAACAATGCGCAATCAAAATATGGAAATTACGCGTTATCCATGCATTGATACCCTAGATTTAGCACGTACTTTATATCCAGAAGGATTAAAAAACTATAAACTTGAAACAATTGCTAAATACTTAAAAGTTGAAATTGAGCAACAACACCGAGCAATCCACGATGCGAGAACAACAACTAATGTATTTAATCGTATGCTTGTTGATTTATTTAATGAAGGAATTACGAAATATAATTCTATTAACACCCTAATTAAACCAGAACAACTTGCAAAAACAAAAAGACCAACACATTTATGTATTTTAGTACGCAATAAAACTGGATTAAAGAACTTTTATAAGATCATATCCGATGCTCATACGACTCACTTTAATCGTGATGCTTGTGTACATAAGACTGTTCTTGACAAGTATCGTGAAGGCTTATTAGTGGGTAGTGGCTGTGCTAACGGTGATATTTTTGAAACAGCTTATGAAAAGTCATATGAAGAATTATTGGATAAAGTAAGTTATTATGATTATTTAGAAGTACAACCCCCAGAATGTTATAATTGGTTGTTTGAAAACTTACCAGATGAAGAACGAATACCAATAATTCAAGATATTATTAAAAAAATCATTTCTGCGGGCAATGAGAAAAATGTACTTGTTGTTGCGACAGGTGATGTACATCAATTATTAAAAGAAGATAGTAAGTATCGAAGCATTTATCTTTCTGTAGCAAGACCTAATGGTGGTGGGCCACATCCACTATCAAGGTATGCACCTTTAAACATGCATTTTAGAAGTACTACAGAAATGCTTGATGATTTTAGTTTCTTGCCAGCTAATGAAGCGTATGATTTGGTAGTTACTAATACTAAAAAAATTAATGAAATGATTGAAGATTATCCGTTATTTCCAAACAAACTATACGTTCCACGTGATGACTTTATGAGTAAAATTGGAGTTCCATCGATGAAAGAGGCGGTATATGATATTTCTTTTGCTACAACTCGTAAGAAATATGGTGAAAATTTACCTCTTTATGTTCAAGAACGTTTAGAAAAAGAATTAGAAGCAATAATTGGTCACGGTTATTTTTCAGTATATTTCATTTCCCATTTACTAGTTAAAAACTCAAATGAAGCTGGTTATATTGTTGGAAGTAGAGGTTCAGTTGGTAGTAGTTTTGTTGCCACTATGATGGGAATAACCGAAGTAAATCCATTAAAACCACATTATGTGTGTCCAAAATGCAAATTTAGTGTTTTTAAACTAAGTGATGAAGAAAAAGAAAGATATCATATGAGTGTACCTGCAGAACTTGATGCTAAACTTAAAAAAGTTGGTGTAGGTATGGACTTAGAAGATGCATATTGTCCGATTTGTGGTGAAAAACTAAATAAAGATGGTGTTGATATAGCCTTTGAAACTTTCTTAGGCTTTAAAGGAGATAAAGTTCCTGATATTGATTTAAATTTCTCAGGAGAATATCAAGCAAAAGCACATTTATTCTGTCAAGATACATTTGGTATTGATAATGCTTTTAGAGCAGGTACGGTATCTACGGTTATGGAAAAAACTGCTTTTGCTTATACAAGGGATTATTACCGAAATAAGAATATTGAAATTAGAAAAACTGAAATTGAACGAATTGCTAATTTTATTGCAGGATCTAAAAAGACAACAGGTCAACATCCTGGTGGTATTGTCATTGTTCCTGATGATATTGAGTATACTGATATAATACCAGTTCAATATCCACCAGTTGATAGTTCAGAATTAGAAAATCAAAATTGGCGTACATCGCATTATGATTATCATAGCTTTGAAAGCAATTTACTTAAAATGGATATCCTAGGACACGATGATCCAACTGTTATTAAACAATTAATGGATTTTGTTCACGCCGAACCAGAGGTATTTCCATTTAGTACAGTAGAAGGAATTCCATATGTTGATGACGAGGTTCTTTCCCTTTTTAGTTCTAAAGAAGCACTAAAAATAAATGGCGATGATATGGATCGTTTCTCTAGTGGTACTAAAGGAATGCCTGAGTTTGGAACTAATTTTGTTAGAGGAATGCTAGAAACCATTAAGCCAAAAAGCTATGAAGATATTATTAAAGTATCGGGACTTTCTCATGGTACTGATGTATGGAACCGAAATGCTGAAGAATTAGTAACAGGATCTAATCCGCTATATCCGAAGGTTGAATTTAAAGAAGTAATTGGATGTCGTGATGATATTATGCTTTATTTATTAGAGAAGAATCTTCCAGCACATGATGCTTTCACGATTATGGAAGGCGTAAGAAAAGGAAAAGGCTTAAAACCAGAACAAGAAGCTTTAATGATTAAGTATAATGTTCCGGATTGGTATATTTATAGTTGTAAACGTATTAAATACATGTTCCCTAAAGCACATGCGACTGCATATGTAATTATGGCTTTAAGAATCGGTTGGTTTAAGGTTCATCGTCCAATTTACTACTATGCGGCATTCTTCTCTAAACGTGCTAAGGAATTTGATCCAGAAATATTAGCTAATGGTCGTAATGCTATACGTAATAAAATTACAGAGTTTGAAACAAAACTTTCCAAAAAAGAAGAACTTACTAATAAAGAAACTGATTTATTAGGAGTACTATATATTGCTTTAGAAATGGTACTTCGTGGTTATTATTTCAGACAAATTGATATTGAAAAATCAGAAGCTACTGATTTTGTGATTGCGGATGACAAAAAATCATTATATTTACCATTTATAAGTGTTGATTCATTAGGTGATGCGGTGGCGAAATCGATTATTGAAGCTCGAAACAAGCATCAATTTACTTCAAAAGCAGATTTTGAATACCGTACATCAGTAAATAAAAAGCAATATGCAAGATTAAAAACTTTAGGGGTTTTGGATAACTTACCAGAAAACGATACACTATTATAAAAAAAGGTATTGTTTTAATAAAAAATGATAAAATATAAAGGAGGATATTGATATGAAACTTGGAAATAATTTTGCATTTAAAAATGCGATGAAAGCAGAAGATACATCAAGTACTAGTGCTAGTATTAAAGGAATAGGTCTTAAAACTCTACTATTAGTATTTATAATGATTGTTTCAACTATCTTTATGATGTCTAACTTTCATCGTTTTGGTGGCTATGCTTTATACATTTATGTAGGTGTAGCTATCATAAACTTTATTTTACAATTTATAATTTGTTTTGTTCCTGCATCAACCAAAATACTTTCAATCCCTTATTCCATTTTTGAGGGTTTAATGCTTGGTACAATCATTGGAATTGTTGAACTAGTATTACCGGGAGAGGGGTTTCAATTAGCGGGACTTGCGTTAATTTTAACTATCGCCATATTCCTTGCGGCAACAATTCTTTATACAACTGGAGTAATCAAGGTGGGACATTTCTTTAGAGGCTTTATGCTTTCAGTTTTGCTTGGGATAATGATCTCATCACTTGTAATTAGTGTTATTGGTATATTTAATCCATCTATTTACACTTTATTATTTTCTAGTAAATTAGGTATTATTATATCAGTTGTAATGATTATAGTGGCAGGATTATATGTTGTTATAAGCCTAGATAATGCAACCCAAATTGTGCTAAGTGGTTGTGATAAAAAGTATGAATGGTATGCTGCATTTGGAATATTATTAAATATAGAATGGTTATTTATTGAAATATTTAGATTATTGTTGTATCTAAAACAATCAAGTGACAAATAATCTATATCAAAATAGTTGTAATATTAAGAAAAAAGTGATAAAATAATATAGTAAAAATTCAACAGAAATTTAGGAGGATTATAAAATGGCTGTAAGAATTGCAATTAATGGATTTGGCAGAATTGGACGTTTAGCATTCCGTCAAATGTTTGGACAAAAAGACTTTGATATCGTAGCAATCAATGACTTAACTGGTGCTGCAGACCTTGCTTATTTATTAAAGTATGATACTGCACAAGGTCGTTATAAAGACCACGAAGTAAGTAGTACTGATCATTCAATTATTGTTGATGGTCATGAAATTGAAGTTTATGCTATTAAAGATGCTAATGAATGTCCTTGGAAAGAATTAAATGTTGATGTAGTAATCGAATGTACTGGTTTCTATGTAAGCAAAGAAAAATCAATGGCACACATCAATGCTGGTGCTAAGAAAGTTATCATTTCTGCTCCTGCAAAAGGTGTTGACATGACTGTTGTTTACAATGTTAACCACACTAAATTAACTGGTGATGAACAAGTTATTTCTGCTGCTTCATGCACAACTAACTGTTTAGCACCTATCGCTAAAGTATTAAATGACAAATTTGGTATCGTTAAAGGCTTCATGACTACTGTTCACGCTTATACTGGTGACCAAAATGTTCTTGACGCTCCTCATAAAAAAGGTATTCAATCTCGTCGTGCAAGAGCTGCTGCTGCAAACATCGTACCTACTACTACTGGTGCTGCTGTTGCTGTTGGTGAAGTTTTACCTGAATTAAAAGGCAAACTTGATGGTATGGCACTACGTGTTCCTACAATCACTGGTTCAGTTGTTGACCTAGTTTGGGAACCTGCTCGTCCTGTAACTGTAGAAGAAGTTAATGCTGCTGTTAAAGAAGCAGTAAATGAGACTATTTATTATACTGAAGATCCTATCGTTTCATCAGACGTTATTGGTCAAACTTGTGGTACATTATTTGACGCAAAATGCACAAAGATTATGAATGTTGATGGCAAACAATTAGTTAAGATCATCTCTTGGTACGATAACGAAATGAGTTATACTGCTCAAATGGTTCGTACTGCCAAATATTTAATTTCTAAATAAATCAAAATCATAAGAAGGCTGAGAAAATCAGCCTTTTTTGTTTAGTTTTCAGTTTTTTCCATAAAATATAAATATAGTTAGATAATAGAAAGGTATAAAAAATATGGATAAAAAACTGAATAAATTACTAAAAATTTTATTATTGTTATTGATTACTTGGATAGTTTTTAATATATATCAAGAACTAATAACATTATTAAAAGTTGTAATTAACTTTTTACTACCATTTATTTTGGGGTTTACAATCGCTTTTTTATTAAATCCATTAGTTGATAAGTTAGAAACAAAAGGCTGTAATCGAAAATCTACTTCATGCGTCTTAGTATTTGGAATAATGATGATCATTTTTAGTGTTATTTTGTTTATTACACCAAGCGTAGTAGAAGAAGGAAATAAACTATTTGATAATCTCCCTTCATACGTTCAAAATGTGAAGGATTTGATTAACAAATTTTTTGGTAAAATCTTAAAAACACAAATTAATATAGATTTTAAGAAAGAATATTTTCCTATTGTTTTAAAGTATTTTGGTAAAATTATTCAATCCACTTTTTCCTATGTTGTTTCTGTAATTATTGGTTTTGTTTTGTCGTTATATTTTTTAATAGATTATCATAAAATTATTACGAAATTAAAGGATTACTTGGTCTTGAAAGGTAAAGAAAACGTACTTTTTTTATTGAGAGAATTAAATAAAACGATGTATGCATATTTTAAAGGGGTAGTTTTTGTGATAATAATTTTATCAATTTCCAGTACATTGTGTTTTGTATTGTTAGGAATAGAGTTACCAATTCTTTGGGGAATAATAATTGGGTTAACAAATGTTATTCCTTATGTAGGACCATACATTGGAGGATTTATCGTTGGACTATTTACTCTTGGTTCGGCCCCTAATAAACTACTCTATGTAATCCTTGTGGTTGTAGTATTACAACTCATAGAAAGTAATTTTATTACGCCAGCTGTTGAAAGTAAAACTGTTAATACACACCCAATAATTGTGATTCTATTTATGATGCTTTTTAGTGAAATGTTAGGGGTTGTAGGTATGTTATTAGCTGTACCAATTTTATCAATTTTGCAAGCTACCATAAAATGGCAAAAATCAAACTAAAATAAAGAAAAAAATGCAAAAAAAAGTATTAATCATTTTACAATAATGATACTTTATGGTATAATAGGTGTATAAAATGCTAAAAAATATAGTAAAATCGGCTGATTTTTCAAGGGAGTGAATGTATGTTATCAAAAGGTCAAAAAGTTTACATGTACATTAGTGCAATTTTGTCAATGTTAATTGGAATTGTTGTCTTTGTTCCATTTAGAACATTACCATTTTTGTGCAACATGGAAAATGTAGAAACTATTATGAAAGCAGAAATGCTAATTAAATTTGCAATTTTACCTGTTGTAATTATTGCATTATCTATTTATGCAAATGTAAAAAAATATCGTGATATACAAGAGTGCTTAGATAGATCTAAAGTAGTAAATGTAATGAGCTATTTTCCAATTGTTTCTTACTTATGTGCTATTTTAGTATTTGTTACTCACACATTAGCTTATAGCTGTGAACCTCTTGGATTTGGTCCATGGGCTGTAATAATGGTATTACTAATCTTATATTTAGCTTTCTTAGTTGTTGGATTCCATTGTTTTTCTAACTTATTATTTAAGTTAAATATTACTACAACTATAATATTAGACTGCGTTATATTAGCAGTAACAGCATGTTTTGTTATAGTTGCATGGAGAGTTGACGTAAATTACCTTGATGTATTTAAAGCAGAAGAAGCATTCGTTGGACATGGTGACCCAGTCTTATTCTTCCTATACATTATTACAGTTATTTCATTCATTGTTATTTGTGCAAGACTTGCAAGAATCTTTAAAAAAGACAATCGCAGCATTTATGTATGTGATGAAGCATTTGAAAGAGATTATGATCGTATTGTAAAAAGAGAATATAATCGTGCTTACAATGACATTATGGATGATTTTGAAATTTATTTTAAACATCATTTTGAAGATGAGTTTGATCCAAAAGGAAAAAAACCAGAAACCGAAAATGAAAATGAAGAAACATTAGATGAAGAACAAGCACCAGCACATTGTGCTAACTGTGGTGCTGAATTAATTCCAGGAAATGATTTCTGTACTAATTGTGGTACAAAAGTTGAAACTCCAGTAGAAGAGCAAACTGAAACTGAAGAATCAGAAGAAAACACAGAATCTACTGAGACTGTTGAAGAATAAGTAGTAGAAAGGAAAAATATTATGTTAAATAGTAGAGAGAAGAAAATAATGTTTATAAATAGTATGATTTCCGTTGCTATTGCTTTAGCAATTTGCATTCCTTGGGGATTAAATGGTGTTCCTCGTGTTGAAATAATTTTGAAAGTAATAGTTTTACCAATTATTGCATTAGTTTTATTTTTATTAAATTTATCAACAAAGTATCGTAACTACCGTCCATCATTACGTTACACAACTGTAGCTTGCTATATGCCGATTTTTACTGCAATGGCTGCGTTGTTATTCAATGGTTTAATGATGCTTGTAAGATCTGCTGATCCTTATACAACAACTCATTGGATTGTTAATGTAATGGTTTGTTCATTATTATTTGTTAGTATTGCGGTTGTATCTCATCAATTTTATAAATTTGTGGTAACATTTAGTAAAAATGAAATGATGTTAATTGATACAGCTATTGCGGTATTATTCGTAGGATTATTATTCTACATGAATAATATTGGAAATAAATATGTTGATTTAGCCGCAAACAATAATGCGACATTTAACTCATCTGTATTTTTCTTAATTGTCCCAATCGTATTTGGTGCTTTAATTACAGGTTTACATGTGTTATCAATGGTTAAACTATATAAATTAAATCCTGAATATTCAGTTGATTCAAGAGAACGTTTAATTAAAGAATTTATTGCAGCTCACAAGAGAGAATATGATAAAGCTGAACAACACATTCTTGAACAATTATTTACTTATACAAGAGACCAACTAGGATTATGTGGCTTAGAAAACGATGAATTAGAAACATTAAGACATGAGATTGAGGTGATTGAAGGTATGAAAACAGCACTTGAAGCAGAAATTGCAGAATTAAAGAAAAGTATCGCTGAAGAACAAGAAAATGCTCCAGCCGTTGATGCTAGAGTAATTGCATTACAAGATAAATTAGCTCATTTACAAGTTTTACTTGCACAAATGCAATTAGAATATGTTAATGAACAAAATAAAGTAACTCAAGAAAGAGCAGTGCTTGAAAATGAAAAGGCAACATTAAATGCTGAAAAAATTGCTTTCGCAAAAGAAAAAGCTGAATACGTTCCTGAAGTAATTGAGAAAGTAGTTGAAGTTGAAAAACAAGTTGAAGTTATGAGTCCAGAAGATAAAGCTGAACTTGAAACTTTAAGAAAATCTGAAGGTGAACGTCGAGCAGAACATGCTGAACTTGAATATTTAAGAACTTCAGAAGCAGAACGCCGTGCTGATCGTGCTGAACTTGATGCTTTAAGAAGAGCAGAAGCACAACGTATCGCTGAGCGCATAGAACTTGAAAAATTACGTGAAGCTGAAAAAGCACATGAAGCTGAACTTGCAAGACTTGAAGAAGAAGCAAAAGCTGCTGAAGAAGCACACCAAGCAGAAGTTGCAAGACTAGCTGAAGAAGCAAAAGCTGCTGAAGAAGCACACCAAGTAGAAGTTACAAGACTTGAAGAAGAAGCAAAAGCAGCTGAAGAAGCACATCAAGCAGAAGTTGCAAGACTTGAAGAAGAAGCAAAAGCTGCTGAAGAAGCACACCAAGCAGAAGTTGCAAGACTAGCTGAAGAAGCAAAAGCTGCTGAAGAAGCACACCAAGCAGAAGTTGCAAGACTTGAAGAAGAAGCAAAAACTATTGAAGCAGAACGTCAAGCCGAAAAAGAAGAATTAGCAACATTAAGAGAAGCTGAAGAAAAACGTCGTGCTGATCATGCCGCAGAACTTGCAAGACTTGAAGAAGAAGCAAAAGCAACTGAAGAAGCGCACCAAGCAGAACTTGCAAGACTTGAAGAAGAAGCAAAAGCAGTTGAAGAAGCAAGATTAGCTGAAGAAGCAAGAGCAGCTGAAGAAGCAAAAGCAGCTGAAATTGCAAGATTAGCTGAAGAAGCAAGAGTTGCAAAAGAATTAGAAGAACTTGATGCACTTAGAAAAGCTGAAGCTGAAAGAGAAGCTGAAAGAATCGCTAAAGAAAAAGAAAAAGAAGCAAGAGAAAAATTAAAGAAGAAAAAAGTATTTAAACCTTCTTATGAAAAAGTTGTTAAATATGCATCAACTATTCCTAATAAAGAAATTAGAGTTGTTCCAAATGCAAAAGGCAACATTAGTAGATATTTCTACGGCAAGAGATTATTCTTAATCACAATGTCAACAAATAATGATTACCGTATCACTTTCTGCAGTAATCAAGAAAAAGCTTTCCCACTAATCGTTGAATATCCTGGTACTATCGTTAAAGCTACAAGTCCTAAAGGTGAACAATGGTTTAGATTAGTTAATAAAGGCGAATTAGATGAAAAACTAATTAAGAATATTGTTAAAAATTCAATCGCATATTATGACGAAATAGATGCTGAAAAACAAAGATTAATCGAAGAAGAAAAAGCTCGTAAACAAGCTGAAAAAGATGCTATTAAAGCTGAAAAACAAAGATTAATCGAAGAAGAAAAAGCTCGTAAACAAGCTGAAAAAGATGCTATTAAAGCTGAAAAACAAAAGGCAATCGAAGAAGAAAGAGCTCGTAAACAAGCAGAAAAAGACGCTGCAATGTCTGCAGTTCAAGCTGAAAAAGATGCTAAATTACAAGCTGTAGCAGAAGAAAAAGCTCGTAAAGAAGCTGCATTAGCTGCCGAAAAAGCAGAAAAAGCAAAAGCTCTTGAAAAAGAGAAACTAGCAAAACAAAAAGCTGCTGAAAAAGAAAAAGAAAAACTAGCAAAACAAAAAGCCGCTGAAAAAGAGAAACTAGCAAAACAAAAAGCTGCTGAAAAAGAAAAAGAAAAGCTAGCAAAACAAAAAGCCGCTGAAAAAGAAAAACTAGCAAAACAAAAAGCTGCTGAAAAAGAAAAAGAAAAGCTAGCAAAACAAAAAGCCGCTGAAAAAGAAAAGTTAGCAAAACAAAAAGCTGCTGAAAAAGAAAAAGCTGCTCAAGCTTCTGCTGAAGAACAAGCAGCATAATATAAATCGTTGATAAAGATTAGTAAATATAGAGCAAATTTTAGAGACTAGTTGGTTGGTGAAAAACTAGATTGCTCGTATTGAAGCTCCTTTTGAGAGGAATTAACAATTCCCGGTAGTTACGTTATAGCTAATTAAGTGTGTAGTTATGGTAATTACAAATTAGGATGGTACCGCGATTTTATTCGTTCCTATGCTTAGGCATGGGAACTTTTTATTTTGTATGAATGGAGAAAGATGACATGAAAAAATTAAAAAGTTATGAAATTAGACAAATGTGGCTTGATTTTTTCGCAAGTAAAGGCCATAAAATAGTGCCAAGTGCATCACTAATTCCTGTAGATGATCCTACTTTGCTATGGATCAATGCTGGTGTTGCCCCTTTAAAAAAATATTTTGATGGTCGCGAAAAACCAGAAAATCCACGTTTATGTAATGCACAAAAGTCATTACGTACCAATGATATTGAAAATGTAGGGAAAACTGCACGTCACCACACCTTTTTTGAAATGTTAGGTAATTTTTCAATTGGTGATTACTTCAGAAATGAAGCCTTGGAATTCGCAAATGAATTATTATTTGATGAAAAATGGTTTGGAATTCCTCGTGAATTAATTTATATTACTTATTATCCCGAAGATAAAGATACCTTCAATAAATGGGTTAGTTTAGGTGTTAACCCAACTCATTTAGTTCCAATTGCTGATAATTTTTGGGAAATAGGTGAAGGACCTTGTGGACCCGATACTGAAATTTTCTTTGACCGTGGTGAAAAATATGATCCAGATGGTTTAGGTATTAAATTACTTGCTGAAGATATTGAAAATGATAGATATATTGAAATTTGGAATATCGTATTTAGCCAATTTAATTCTACTGCTGGTTTAAAACGTGAAGATTATCCCGAATTACCTAGCAAAAACATTGATACTGGAGGTGGACTAGAAAGATTTGCCTGTGTTTTCCAAGGTGTCGAAACTAACTATGAAACTGACTTATTTATGCCAATGATAAAATATGTCGAAACTTTATCAGGTATTAAATATGATGAATGTTCAGAATCACAAAAAATGGCCTTTAGAGTTATTGTTGATCATATCAGAAGTGTTGTATTCGCTCTTGCTGATGGGGCAATTTTATCAAACGAAGGTCGTGGTTATGTATTAAGAAGAATTCTTAGACGTGCGGTTAGAATGGGAAAACGTTTAGGTATTAATGAACCTTTCTTATATAAAATTGTTTCAGTAGTTATAGAAAATATGAAAAGTTTCTACACTTATTTAGTTGAAAAAGAAACAATTATTACTAAATTAATTAAAATAGAAGAAGAAAATTTCTTAAAGACACTTGAATCTGGTGAAAAGAAACTTAATGATATAATGGAAAATGCAAAAACTAATATTATTAGTGGTAGTGACGCTTTCTTACTATATGACACTTTTGGCTTTCCAATTGAATTAACTGTTGAAGCAGCTGAGGATAAAGGTTTCTCTGTTGATATTGACGCTTTCAACAATGAACTTCAAAAACAAAAAGAAAGAGCTCGTAAAGCTCGTAATAGTGAACAATCAATGAATACTCAAAATGAAGAATACATGAATTTTCAAAAAGAATCAGTATTTGTTGGTTATGACGCATTAAATTGTGATGCCAAAGTAATAGGAATTTTCAAAAATGGTCATGAAGTAAAAGAAGCTACGGGTGAAGCGATTGTATTATTTGATAAAACACCTTTTTATGGTGAAAGTGGCGGCCAAAATGGTGATCAAGGTCGTTTGATAATTAATAATGAAACTTTCAATATTTTAAATACAATGAAATTTCCTAATGGACAACATGCTCATATTGTAAATATGAAAGATTCTATCCTACATGAAGGAGATTTAGTTTCTCTAGAAGTAGATGAAGCATTTAGAGCAGATACTGCCGCGAACCATTCAGCAACACATTTATTAAATGAAGCTTTGAGAATGGTATTAGGTAAACACGTTATTCAACAAGGTAGCCAAGTAACTAATGAAGGCCTACGTTTTGACTTTAATAATTATGAAAATTTAACTTCTGATCAAATCATTGAAATAGAACAAATTGTTAATAGAGCAATTAAAGATAGTAATATTGTGACTACAACTATTACAACAATAGACCAAGCTAAGGCTCTTGGTGCCCAAGCTGTGTTTGGCGAAAAGTATGGTTCAGCCGTTAGATTAGTAGAAATGGCATATAGCAAGGAACTTTGTGGTGGCACACATGTTAAAAACACTAGTGAAATAGAAAAGTTTGCCATTTTGGGCGTTGAATCAAAAGGATCAGGTATCTTTAGAATTGAAGCTGCTACTAAAAATAATATAATAACAGCTGAAAAAGAAAAATTAAATAGTATAATTGAAGATTTGAAAAATTTGGAAGAAAAAAGAAAAGCAATTATGGATAAAGCAGCTGATGAAAAGATAAATCTAGTATCTAATCCTATTATCTTACCACGCCTTACAGGTAGTTATCAAGATATTTTAAATTATCGCGAAGTGTTAACTCAAACTAGAAATGTAATAAAAGACCTAGACAAAGAATTTGATAATATTTATCGTGCTCATAAATCCTCCGATTATGCATCTTTACTTAACGATAAATATCAAGTAAATGGTACTGACGTTGTAATTGCGAAAGTTGTTGATTATGAAATTGATGTAGTAAAAGATATTATTGATAAGATTAGTGCAACAATGTCTAATTGTGTTGTGTTTATAGCTAGTGTAAATCATGAAAAAATAGTGTTTATTGCTAAATCAAAGGGCAATTCAAATCGATGTGGCGATCTAGTTAAAGCTGCTGCTATCATAACAGGTGGTAACGGTGGTGGCAGACCAGATTTTGCTCAAGCCGGCGGTAAGGATGTAAATAAGATCGATGAAGCTCTTGCTAAAGTAAAGGAAATGATAAAATAATGAGAATCATGGGACTTGATTTAGGTAATCGTACATGTGGAGTGGCGTTTAGCGATTTATCAGAAACTATTGCTACATCATATAATACAATACGTTTTAGAGAGAAAGATTTGCAAAAATGTTTAGAATGTGTTATAATGTTAATCGCTGAAAGAAAAGTAGATAAGATTGTTCTTGGACATCCAATTAATATGAATGGAACGATTGGTCCACAAGCAGAATACGTTTATGAATTCAAAGCAATGTTAGAAAAAAGTACTAATTTAGAAGTTATCTTATATGATGAAAGACTTACTTCAGTTGAGGTTAACAACTTAATGATTTCGGCTGATTTGAGTAGGGCTAAACGCAAAACCAAAGTTGACACTTTAGCTGCAACTTTAATCTTACAATCTTATTTAGACAGTAAAAAAAGAAATTAAAGGAGATATTAAAATGAGTGAAATCAAACCAACTGATGGTCAATTAACAGTAATTGATGCTGAAGGCAATGAAAAATTATGTCAAATTTTATTTACATTAGATTCAGAAGAATTCAACAAGAAATATGTTGTATTCTATCCAATTGAAGCATTAAATGATGATGATTCTGAACAAATTTCATTAATGGCTGCAATTTATACTGAAGGTGAAGATGGTAATGGTGAATTAAGCGAAATTGAATCTGATGAAGAATGGTCAATGATCGAAGATGCTGTTGCTGACTATGAAGAACAAATGGGTGATGAATGTGAATGTGATGATGATTGCAAGTGTCATCATGAAGAACATCATTGCTGCTGCCATAATCACGAAGAAGAATAAATATACTTGAATAATTTTACTAATAAATGCTCTAACCGTATTTAATGGTTAGAGTTTTTTCTAATTATATTAAATGTTATATAAAAAATAAAAAACCATATCTTTTTGATATGGCTTTTGAAAGTCTGTAAAGTTTTTGTAAAAACTATATTATAGAATGTAAAATCGTTTAGTTTTGATTTCGATGAATTGCCATTAAAATATAGTCTAAGGCATCGTCATATATTTTACCATTTTTCTCATCTATTTCAAATAAATCTGTGTCATTACTTGGTCTTGCAATTGGAATTTTGGTGATAAGCTCAGTATTAAGTTCATTTGCGACTTTTTCTCCACCACCATGGCCAAAAATGTAATCTTTCTCATGATTTATTGGATTTTCATAATATGACATATTTTCAATTACACCTAAAATTTCATGTCCTAACTTAGTTGCTGCATGTCCTGCTTTTACTGCTACATGTGAAGCAGATGGATGAGGGGTAGTTACTAAAATCATTTTGCATTCAGGCACAATATTTTTTATGTCAAGAGTAATATCACCAGTTCCAGGTGGAAAATCAATAATGATAAAATCAGTATCGTCTGCCCATTTAACATCGTAGAAGAAGTGATTTAGCATACTGTTAAGCATTCCACCTCGCCATATCACTGGTTGAGATGGCTCAGTAAAAAATTCAGTTGAAATAATTTCTAAGTTTCCTGCTTTAATAGGAATTATTTTTTTGTTTTCATCATATTTTGGATATTGGTGTTCAAAACCTAAGATGGTAGGAAGACTAGAACCATAGATATCTGCATCGATTACTCCAACTTTAAAATTACGTTTTACCATACGATATGCTATGTTAGCCGCAACACTGCTTTTTCCAACACCACCTTTACCACTAATAATGCCAATGTAGGTAATTTGTTTATTAACGGATGGTTTTGCTCCTTTTTCTTGTTCAATTTCTAGGCGAAGTCCTTTATATCCTGCTGTAATTTTAACAGTTTTAGCAATTTCTCTTTTGAGGATTTTTTCATAAACTTTATCAGAGTTATGCATAGATACAATTAAAGTGATAAGGTCATTATCATCGTTATATGCAAGGTGCTTAATTGCGTTATTTTCCTTTAAGGTATTACCGTTACTAGGATCAACGATAGCATCTAGCAATTGTCTAAGTTCATGTAATGTCATTTTATTCCTTCTTTCTAATTGGTAATTTGTATTCATTTAAATAAATATTTGGGTTGTTTGTCAATATTCCATATAATTTACTTGCGATAATTTCATAATGCAATGATTCAGGTATTTTATTTAATTCATTCGGTGATGAAAATATCATTTTTTTAGTTGTTTTGTCTAAAGCATTAAGATAGCTAAGGCCTATTTCATTTATACCTAAGATTCGTAGATAATTTATTTTTGAAAAGTCAACTGTCTTTAATTGAATTAAAAGTGAAATAAGCAGACGTCTAATTCTATTAACTGAGTACTTTTTATTTTTTAAAGAGTCAAGCAAATTAGAATAAGTGTGAGTAAAGTCACCATTTTTCATAATATAGTTATCAATACCCTCTTTGTTTCCATTTATTTCTTTAAAAGGATTAATAAACGGAAATTGGAGAGTTTGAAAACTAATTATTCTAAGTAAATTATTTTCAGCCGTTGTTAGGTCAATAAAATGAGGCTTATAAGGTATATATTTCGTAATATCTTCATTTTTTTGAAAAGTTTCGCGAATATAAGACGCACTAGCGATATTAGAATTAGTGTTTTCTTTTTGATAATAATCGTTAGTTCTTTTGATTAAATGAAGCTTAATGTTTAGATTTTGATCTCTGATTACGCGGTAGTACTGAAAGCCTAAAGTAAAATTAGGCTTATTAAACTCTTCGATTTCTGATATGCTAATTCCCATATTCTTTAAGACTTCTGTAAAAATCTTTTTGTGGCTAGTTTGCCTAGACGAGTAGTCTTTTAAAATTTGAGAAAATTCATTTGATGTGATTAGATCGTAAAATTTTTCAAATTGCTTAATATCAGTAGTTTCACACCCAATAACAATGTCAGTAACACCTATTTGATTTAAAATAGAAACGGTACTAGCCGCAAAGTAATTAGCACTTTGGAGGGTGTAACAAATGGGTAGTTCAAGTATAATATCAATATTTTGGTCTTGCAAAATCTTAATTTTATCAAATTTGTTAATAATGGAAATTTCTCCACGCATTGTAAACGAAGTAGAAGTAATACATATAAAAGGAGAATCAGGAAATATGGCTTTTGCAGAATTGATTAGATGTTTATGCCCATTATGAAAAGGATTAGCTTCAAAAATTAAACCAACTACATGCATAATGTACTCCTTTCTTAATTACTTTTACTATTATACCAAAAAACACATTTTTTCGCAATTCTTTTATGTTATAATTTACTAAATGAGGTGAATTATGAATAAAAAAATAAGTTGTGATGAGTTAAATGAGTTAATTGATGTAAAGAAACAGGTAATTGTAAGAATAGTCTCTCGTGCAAGTTATTTGGAATTATTGTCACAGGCGTTGACAGAAAGAATTGTAAAAGAAACTTCGGTGGGATATGGAATAATGGAAAAAACTGAATTCGAAAGATATTTAAAAAATAATAAACAAAAGACAAATTGTGTGTTTTCTGGCACTATTTATTTAATAAATAAAAATAAAAGTGTAAAAAATTTACCATATTTTTGTGGCTATAAGAAAATGTTATCCATAATAACAGAGTAATAATAATGTATTCATATACTACTTGATGCATAACATTCATTATGTATTATATTTTATAAAACTATTAATACAGTATTTGTCCTTTAGCTTTTAGATTGTGTTTTGCTTTAATAATTAGTCAAAATATGGTATAATATACAAGTTGGAGGGAGATTATGGATAATCAAAAAGACAAAAAAATAACGAAAGTATTCTATAAAATCAGTGTAATTTTATCAAATCGTAAAAAGGAATCTAGTAAGGTTTATTTTAGTAAGCCTTCTTTAAAATCAATATTTTTATCAATATTTTCATCACTACTAGTTGTTGATTTTATATTTAGGTTTATGAAATTATTTGATTACGAAAATGTGAATGTAACTGAAAACATTTATCAATTAGGTGGAATTGCTGGTGGAGTGATGCTAGCAATTGTTATAATGATTGTTGTTTCAAAACAAATAATTTTAAAATATTTTAAATATATTTCCGCTCCCTTAGTTATTATTGGTATTTTATTTAGTTATTATTCCTTTAATAATTTTAGTTTAGCCCTAGGTTCAACCCTACTTGGTTTTGGATATGGAATTATTTTTGGATTAATTGTCAATTTATTTCTGTATTCATTTGGAATGTCAGAACGATTAATTTTTAGTTTAGTGCTTATAATGTTATTTTTTAGTTATTCTTTCTATTTTAATGTTTTTATTGGTGATATGGTGAAGCGTATTTATATTCCTTCGTGTTTAGCCATCATTGTTTACCTATTGTTCATCTTTTGTAATGATTATTTCGTAATAAATGATAGAAGTGAAAAAGTTCCAACTTATTCGTTGGTATTACTTATCGCAATGTTGTTTATCGTTTGTATGAATCAAGCTTTTGTAGGTGCAATTGAATTAAGTGTTCATACTAGTGGAATTCAAGCGTCAAAATCATATTATTCTACGACCTATTATATAGGATTTGTGATTTGTTGCTTAGTTACTGTTTTTGCATTCTTGTATTCTAAAAAAGCAATGATCTTATTAATTATAATTTATTTTATGTCCGTTTTTGGAGCTCATCAATTAACGATATTTAATACAGCTTTTGATGGTGATGTTGTATTTTGGCGTCAAGCAGCGGATGTAGCATATGGTTTTTCTAATTCTTTAGGTTATATAACCATTTTTATGCTGATTGCGAAAATATTAGATGATAAAGCATCACGTTTTAACCTTTTATATGTATCACTATGTACTATTTGCTTTACCTTTTCAAGTGTTTTTTTACGTAAATATTTAATGAATATCGATATAAGAGCCCTTGCGATTGCATTAATGATAATCAATTTTGTGATAGGTGTTATTATTATTATTATTAATGTACTTGAATACATTAGAATAATAAGCACAAATAATGTAGTGACAGAAATTGCCGATAAAGTAGAAGAAAATGATGTGGTGGTTGATCCAAATGAAGTTTTAACCCCTAAAGAAAAAGTCGTTTTTGAACTTTTAATTGAAGGACTTACTTTAAGACAAATTGCTGGTGAACTTAGCATGAAGTATGATTCAGTAAATTTTCACTATAAAAACATTTACCGAAAATTAGGTGTTAATTCAAAAATTGAGTTAATTCTAAGATATGGTGATCTAAATAAATAACGTATTTTCAGATGAAAATACGTTTTTTTTATTATTAAAATGGAAATTAAAAATTATTAACGTAATATATGGTTGGTGATGTTAAAATGAAAAGAGAAAAAGGAATCACTATTTTGGAGGTAATACTTGCTATATTAATGATTGGTTTAGCAAGTACGATGGTTATTAAAGTTATCAACCTTTATAATAGTCAAAATGGTAAATATGAGACGGATCGAGCCTATTACTGCGAAGTTATAAAGGCATATCATTTATTAATGGTCACTAATAATATAAAAACTGAAAATAAAGTTTTTAAATATGAAAATAATCAATATGAAGTATATGTTGATGATATTTTAGTAATGTGGGTAAAAGATAATTCTATTTGTGCAATTGAAAATAATGAACAATATGAGTTTGAACTAATCTATAATTTTTCATGTAAAATTGAAAATAATTATTTATTACTGTCATTTGATGGGATTAAAGGAAAAGATAGTTTATTTGTGAGGTGGATATATGAGTGAAGTTTATGTTGTAGTTATAAGAAATCGAGTGAAGTGGGAAGTAAGGGTAATTAGCCAAAATAATCAATGTTGTTTTGAAAATGACAATCTAATTTCGCTATATGATGATGTTATACGTAGCTTATTGATTTATTATCAAAATAAAAACAAAATAATTTGGTTATTTCACTTTTATAACCAAGCTTATATAAGAAGTGAAAGTAGTAAAAAAAATAATATTAAAAATGTTTTACAAAATAATGTAATTGTAGTATAGTATAGCTTGATATAGCGAATATCAAATAAACTATGTGAGGAGGTCAAAGAAAATGAAGTCAAGAATCTTAAAGACAGTTGGTCTTATTGCAGCTATGGTA
>OLWN01000118.1_pt1 | contig 53450 bp, 42 predicted proteins | sample 1644151 | NCBI WGS metagenome assembly OLWN01 (sample SAMEA103958121, study PRJEB25191) | human gut metagenome
TTATTTTTAATTTATAATTACGATAATATTCTACCTGTTTAACTATTAAAAATAAAATAATAATACCAAAAGATAGACTTCTAAAAATTAATAATGATAAAAATAAAATGACTAAGAAAAACATAGATATAATCGCTAACAAATGATAACAGTATTCATCATCATATATTTTTGACAAAAAAAGATTAATAAGGCGGTACCCATCAAGGGGGTAAATGGGAATAATATTAAAAATTATCATCATGTTATTAAATTGATAATAAATTGTACTAGTAAGTTTTAATTTTTTAAATACGAAAAGCAAAATTAAATTATTAGCGAGGCCGACCACAAATTACAAGAAAATTTGGTAATATTTTATTTGTAGGAAGTTCAATATTCATTAGTCCACCAATCAAAGAAAATGAAAGTTTTTTTATTTTTCCTTTAAACAAATAAATCCATAATATGTGTCCTAATTCATGAAAGATTAAAATTCCAAAAATTGTTAAAAAATCTTTTAAAAAACCAGCATACAAACAAATTATAAAATAAATAATTATTGAATAATGAAATTTAAGATTTGGCATTTTGGTAGTAGTCATAATAAACCCCTTCTTTTTCAATTGTTAATTTAAATGAATAACTCTTTAAATTTTTATCATATGGAGCTACACCGATAATTGCTTCATTACTTACAAAACTATATATTCGGTAATCAATGCTTTCTAAATCACAATATGTGTAATTGTAGCCATCATATCCCTTAATTGTAATATCATAATAACCATTTTGTTTATGGTAAATTTTAGTTACAATTCCATTTTCTAAATTTGTAATTCCGTCAAATCCATAATTATAAACCGTATTAACCCTAGTTTCTGGATCATAAAATACTTCATCATAAGTATTAGAAACATATGCGTGTTCATCTATTTTAGGAGTTATAAAATTACCAAAATTACCATTGAAAATTTTTGCGATTTTTAAAAAGTTTAAGTTATCTTTAAATATTTTTGTGCTTTTATTTATTTTTGTATGATCGATAATAATAAGAGTTAAAATTAAAATAGAAGATAAAAAAATTCTTAAAAAAAGTTTGTCAATATAACTTAGTTTTCGCTTTTTTACTCCATCAATATTATTTTTTTCTTTCTTTCGCTTCAATAAAAAGAAATTTGACTTCATTATATCACCATAATATTTTATGACAATAGACAATAAATTAGAACATTTTAAAAATTTTGCATTCCTTTTTCATACTAAAGTAACCTTCGCCTATTATTATGTGATCAATAATCATAAATTCCGTTAACTTAGCTTGTTTTAAAACTACTTCCGTATACTTTATATCATAAATACTAGGTGTTGGATCGCCACTAGGGTGATTATGCACAAGAATTATTGCGGCGGCAGATAATTTATAAGCCCATTTAAATATTAATTTACCATCTATTATGGTTGAACTGACGTTGCCTTTAGTTAGCATTTTGGTTTCAATGTGATTGCCTTTAACGTCTAAATATATGGCATATAGTTGTTCTTCTTTTAATTTTGAAAATTTTGGCTTCATGTATTCATATACGGACTTAGAAGTTGGAAAAGTTAATTTTTCAGAATTATCATTCATAATGCGATAGCCAAGTTCAACAGCTGATAGCAACATTAAAGCTTTGGTTAAACCTATTCCACTAATTTTAGTCAGTTCACTAATTGATAAATTTTGTAAATCTTTAATGCTACTAATTTCTTTAAGTAAGTTTAAAGCAACATTAACAGCATTTTCATTTTGTTTTCCTGTTCTAAAGATTATGGCGATTAATTCAGCATTACTTAAATTTTCAATTCCATATTTTAAAGCTTTTTCTCTTGGTCTTTCATCTAATGGCATTTCTTTTAAAAGCATCCTTCCAACTCCTATAAAAAAACTACTTACACAAAAATATTACGTGCAAGTAGTTAAAATTACATTTATTTATTCATTTTATTTCTGATGTCACAGACCAAATAAAGACTACCGAGAAAAACAGTTAAATCTGCTGGTACTTTTTTGATATAATTTAAAATTTCATCTAATGAATTAAGAACTTTTTTATTATAACAATTACTTAATGCGAATAATTCCTCAGCTGTAGCACTACGTTCATAAGAATATTTAGTAAATATTATTTCATCAAAAGTTTGATCTAGAATTTTTACCATTGATTCTTTTTCTTTATCTTTGGAGATTGAAACAATTGCACGTTTTGATGCGTATCTTTGATTTTTGATGAAGTCACATACTCTAGTTATACCATCAATATTATGAGCACCATCAACCAAAATTAAAGGCATTGTGCTAATAATCTCCAAGCGACCAGGCCATTTAGCATTTTTGAGTCCATAAGGAATCGATGCAAATAACCTAGAATAAAGTTCGGGGTGAATTTTACAAAATTCTTCAATTGTTGAAACAGCCGTTAAAGCATTATCTATTTGATGATTACCCGCAAGTCCAATTGTTAAGGGTTCATCAAAGCCTTCTAAGATGAGTTCGGTTCCATAAATGGTCGACTTTATTATTTCAAACGCTCTGTTTAAAGCGAAAGTAACTGAAATGTGATTAGCCTCACAATAAGATTTTACAAATGTTTGTAGCTTTTTATCACTTATTCCTGTAACTAATGGTTCATTATTTTTTACAATTCCTAATTTTTCATAGGCAATTTGTTCCAAAGTATTGCCTAGAACATTCATATGATCATAAGCAACATTACTGATAACCGCAACTTCACTATTAATTACATTAGTTGCGTCAAGTCTACCACCCATTCCCACTTCAATTATTGCATAGTCTAATTCTTTTATTTCACTAAAATATATAAATGCAAGCAAAGTAATAAATTCAAAAAATGATGGAAGTTCGTAACCTGAATTTGTAATAATCTCATATTTTTCAGTTATGCGATTAGCGTATTTTAATAAGTCTTCATCACTAATGAACTTACCGTTATACTCAATTCTTTCATTAAAATATGTAATATATGGTGAAGTGTATGTAGCAACGTTTAAACCTGCTGATTGCATAATGCTATTAATAAAAGCTACAGTGCTACCTTTACCATTAGTTCCAGTAACATGAATTGATTTAAATTTATCCTGTGGATTATCAAATAGTTGACAATAATACTTCATTTTATTTAAGCTAACTTTTTTGGAAAATCTTCTTTGTCTTTCTACCCAATAAATAAAATCTTGTACATTAGTAAATTTATTCATATTTATCACTATTTCATTTTTGATAATAAATTTTTTACTTCCTCTAATTGAGATTGGTAATTTGCAAGTTTGGTTCTTTCCGCATCTATTTTTGAAGCAGGTGCTTTTGATACAAAGTTAGGATTGTTAAGCATTTTTTCACATCTTTCAACTTCTTGAGTTAACTTTATTTCGAGAGTAGTTAGGCGTTTAAGCTCTTCTTCCATATTTATTAATTCTTTCATAGGAATTATTACTTTAGTATTCTTTAATACAGAAACTAATGAGTCATCACTATTAATGTTTTCATCTATTAATAAATGATCAGGATTACAGAATTTTTCTAGATAACTAATATGACCTTGATAAAAATCAATAAGACTTGCATCACTAGTTTCTAGACCTATGGTTAATTTTTTGCTCATTGGTACATTCTTTTCATTACGAATATTACGTACTGCTGTAATTACTTCTAGTAAATCATTCATTTTATCAAGAGATTGGAATGAATTCTTATCATTTTCTTCAGGCCAATCACTTACCATAATTGAACCATCATAGAAATGTTGAAATATTTCTTCAGTAACAAATGGCATAAAAGGATGTAATAATTTAATAACCGTTGTAAGTACTGTTTTTAATACCGCACATGTATTTATTTGTTGAACTTTTGTTCCATTATTAAATGTAACTTTGGTAAGTTCCAAGTACCAACTTGCGAAATCATCCCATGTGAAGTTATAAATTAGTTTAGATGCTTCACCTAGTTCAAAACTATCATATAGTTTATTAACACCACGAATTAAGTCATTCATTTTTGATAGTATCCATTTGTCAATTGTTAGTAAAGTTTGATAATTGATTTCTTCATCAGCATAGCCAACATTATTAAGATTCATTTGAATGAAACGCGAAATGTTCCAAATTTTATTAATATAATTCCATGATGAACCCATTTTTTCCTCAGAATAACGCAAATCTTGACCAGGTGTAGCATTAGTAGTTAAGAAATAACGCATTGCATCACAACCATATTTATCGATTAAATCAAATGGATCAACACCATTGCCTAGTGATTTACTCATTTTACGGCCTTGTTCGTCACGAATTAAACCATGAATAAAACATTTTTTAAATGGGCGTTTACCCATAAAATGCTTTGATTGAATTGCCATACGTGCAACCCAGAAAAAGATTATATCATAACCTGTTACAAGACAATCTGTTGGGAAATATCTTTCAAGATCTTTTGTTTTTTCAGGCCAACCAAGAGTAGAGAAAGGCCATAATGCACTTGAGAACCAAGTATCTAGAACGTCTTCGTCTTGTTTCCATTCAGCAGATGGAGCATTTACCCCAACATAAACTTCATCACCTTTATACCAAGCTGGAATACGGTGTCCCCACCATAATTGACGAGAAATACACCAATCTTGAAGATTTTCAGGATCTAACCATCCAGTTAAGGTTTTATTAAATCTACTTGGAACAAATTCAATTGGTTCGTTACTTTCTTGCATCGCAAGAACATCTCTGGCAAGAACATCCATTTTAACGAACCATTGTTTTGAAAGACGAGGTTCAACTATTACACCAGTTCTTTCAGAATGACCTACTGAATGGATCATTTTTTCAATTGATGGACAAAGATTCATTGCTTGTAAGTCCTCAACGACTTTTGCGCGACAAACAAAACGATCTAATCCCTCATATTTTCCCGCAAGACTATTCATCGTTCCATCTTCATTCATACAAATTAAACGAGGAAGTTTATGTCTATTACCAACTTCAAAATCATTAGGATCATGAGCAGGAGTAACTTTTACAACACCTGTACCAAATTCAATATCAACATATTCATCACTTATAACGGGAATTTGACGTTTGGTACCGGGAATATAAACCATCTTACCAATGTATTTTTGATATCTTTCATCTTTAGGGTGAACCATTAAAGCAGTATCGCCAAACATTGTTTCGGGTCTAGTTGTGGCAATTTCAAGCATACCACTGCCATCCACTAATGGATATAATAAATGATAAAAGGCACCTTCAATATCTTTATATTCAACTTCAATATTAGATAAAGCGGTTTTTGCCTCAATATCCCAGTTTATGATTCTTTCACCACGATAAATTAATCCTTCGTTATACATCGTTATAAACACTTCTGCAACGGCTTTTTGTAATCCTTCATCTAAAGTGAAACGTTCTTTTGTATAATCTAGTGAAAGACCAAGTGCTGCCCATTGTGAACGAATGTATGTAGCATATTCTTTTTTCCATTCCCAAGCAACTTCTAAAAACTTTTCACGACCCAAATCATAACGGCTGATTCCTTGTGCTTTAAGTTTAGCATCTACTTTTGCTTGTGTCGCAATACCAGCATGATCCATACCGGGAAGATATAATGCATCATATCCTTGCATTCTTTTACGTCTAATTAAAATATCTTGCAAAGTTGTATCCCAAGCATGACCAAGATGCAATTTGCCAGTTACATTTGGGGGTGGAATAACAATTGTATATGGTATTTTAGTATTATCACCACTAGTAAAAAAGCCTTCTTTTAGCCAGTAGTCATACTTACCATTTTCTACTTCTTTATGGTTGTATTTTGGTTCCATAATTTTAAATTCTTTCATTTTAACTTATAACCTCCTTTAAAAAATAAAAAAGCCCATCCTATAAAGGACGAGCATAATTTCCCGTGGTACCACCTTTGTTATTGACTTTGTCAATCACTCATTATTTGTTAACACAGGTGTTTCTGCGGATAAACTTACATCCTAAAGCAACCTGATTAATAATTACCTTAGTTTTTTCAGTTCATCTTCTCCTAGGCTACCTTCAAAAAAGTCCAATGAAGTTTTTCACCAACCAACTTCTCTCTAAAATTTTTCTTTTTTTACTCTTCCTATTCACTGAATTTCTAAAAATAGTATAGCAAAAATTACTTTTTTTTGCAATAGCAATGCTTTTCTAATGTTTCATATCACCAGGAAAATGAAGATCAGAACGGCATGCAAATGAGAATTCAAAAATCTTAACACTTTCGGGACCAGTCAAACGCTTAAATTGATTACGGCAGAAACGACGCATAAAATTATCATAATAATTAGCGGCAGCAGTGCTATTTAAATTATAAGCTATATTTAATAAGTAACAAACTCTAGCTTTTGATGCACCACGTACAAAAATATGGTACATAATAAAATCATTAATTTCATACTTACCAATAATATCTTCTGTCTTTTGATCACTACCTGTAAGTTCAGGGGAAATTGGTAAATCTAAAACATCTTGTAATACATCATTATGATTACTATGTCTTGTTTTAAAATAACCAACTAATTCTTTAATTGTGGTTTTAGGTAGACCACCATTTAAATTGTACATTGACATTTGATCGCCATTAAAGGTAGACCATCCAAGGGCAATTTCACTCATATCAGATGTACCACAAACAATTGCATTTTCTTTATTCGCAATATTCATTAATACCAAGGTGCGATATCTTGCTTGAATATTTTCAAATGTTACATCTTTATTTTTATCATCTTTACCGATTAAATTAAAATGATGTAAAACTTCTTCTTTAATGTCAACTGTTTCTAGTTTTATTCCCAAATATTCAGCAAGTTTACTTGCATTGTTTTTAGATTTTTCACCAGTTCCAAGTCCAGGCATTGTGTACGCTAAAATGCCTTTTTTGTCAAGTCCATATTTTTCAAAACATTCATTAATCATAAGTAAAGCAAGAGTTGAATCAAGTCCACCACTTACACCCAAAACCACCTTTTTAATACCTATATGCATTAAACGGTGATATAAAGCATAAGCAACGGCACTTATAACTTCTTCTTTAGCTTCATCAGTCTTAAGGGTGAATGGAAGGGGATCAATCGTGCGGTTAATACTTAATTTTTGATTATTAGTAAATACTATATTATATGGTATTTGGCCTATGCTTGCATTACGACGATAATTAATATTGGTAGTACGTCTTGCATAGTTAATATTTTCTAAATCTATATCAACTGTATCAATGTATTCTTCAGTATCTAAAGCAGATTTATTGTACAATAATTCACCATTTTCACAAACAATACTATGTCCAGACATAATAACATCACTTGATGTTTCGCTTATACTTGAAGAAACATAAACATAGGCACCTTTCCCCAAATATGATGCGTTTTCACAGATGCTTACGCGTCTTTTGGCTTTATTTACATGAAAAGTACTAGCACTTAAGTTAAACATAATATGCGCACCAGCTGTATATAATAATTCATTTGGAGCGTTAATATGCCATAAATCTTCACATATTTCAATTCCAAACTTGCAATAGTCATTTTCAAAAATACATTCACCAAATGTTACTATTTCACCATTAACATTCACTTTTACTATTTTGTCAAGAAAAGCAAGGCCTTCATGAAAAATACGTTTTTCAAAAAATTCACGATATTCTGGTAAATGCATTTTAGGAACAATTCCTAGAATTTTTTTATTTTGAATAACGTAGGCACAATTATAATTATGGTTATTGTAGATACAAGGCGCACCAACAATCCATACTTGTTTGGTTGAATTTTCAACCAAATATTTTATAGCTTCGTTTGTTTCATCAATTAACTGTTGATTATTAAACCAATCACCAATGCTGTAACCTGTAAGTGCAAGTTCAGGAAAACAAATAATTGAAGCATCTTGAGCTTGTTTTGCAAGTTCAACTATTCTTTGGACATTTTTAATTGGATTACCTAAAAAGACTTTTGGCACAGCTATTCCAACTCTAATAAAACCATTATTAATCATTTTTTCACCTCATATAAGTTATTCTTTATAATGTAGTCAAAAACACTCTCACTAAGCATTTTTTTATCTAATTTTTGACGAAATGTTGTTGAAGATATTTGACTCATTTTTAGATTAATAAACATAAAGTTTTGTTTATAATTGGCCAGTATCTTCTCTGAATTGAGATAATCAATCATTTTTTTTATATTTCTTTCTCTAGAAAAAACGATAAAATAATTATCACGTACTAATTCTTCATAGTGTTGCCATTTAGGAAAATCAAATAAACAATCAGACCCTAAAATAAACGCTGGATGATTAAGTTCATTAAGAGTATAATAAGTTCCCTTAAAAGCATGATTATTTTCAAGTTTTAGAACCTTACAATTTTGAAGTTTACTATCTTTAATCATTTCCTCGCACATTTTAACACGTTCACCAAATGAATCAAGGGTCTTGTCACTATAGCTTAAATGGTAATTATCACCATTGGGAAGTATTATTATTTCACTTGGATTAAAGCGGTTAATTGTTTTAATCATTTCTAAATGGGCTTTAGTGGGGGGATTAAATGATCCACCAAGAACAGCTCTTTGATTTGTAATTTTGGAATTATAATAATATTTTTTTAAAAGAACTTTACTAATTATCTCACTACTACTTAGAGCAGTATTAAAATCTTTGGCACCTGTATAGAAGTCTCCTCCCACATACAAGTGATTAATTGGTGTTTGACAATCATCACCTGCAATGATATAGCCATTATCATCAAAAATGTTAGGATAAACTTTTTTAAGATAATTGTAATCAGGAGTGGACCCTAATGCTTCTATTATGACATCAGTCTTGATCGTATCATATATTCCAGTCTTCTTAAAGTTGAGACGTCCGGTTCCATCATCGAATAATTCCATTTGTTCTACTTTTAGACCTAAAATTTCATTATCCTTCTTAATCACCTCAATCGGACTAACACATTCTTTAATTTTTACTTGTTCATTTAAAGTATCATTAATCTCATCAGTTGATGCGGGAGCCGAAGCTAAATTACGCCGATAAGCAATCGTAACATTATTTTCAAGTTTTTTCATTGTTCTAGCAATATCAAAAGCAACATTACCACCACCAAGCACTATTACGCTTTTATTTTTAATTTTTTCACGCAAATTTTTGTCTTCAAGTAAATTAAGTGCTTGGTATACAGCCTCATCATTTAATGAAGAACGCGCTAAAGAACTACCTAAAGCTATTACGACATCATCATAACCTTTTAAGTCTTCAATAAAAAGATTGTTACCTAATTCTTTTTGGTAGTAAACATCCGCGTGTTTTTCAACAAACTTAATTACTTTTTGATAATCTGTTTTATCGTATCTAAAATCAGGCAAAGAATTACTTAAAACCCCACCTAAATTTGATGTTTTTTCATAAATTGTAGGTCTAATACCATTATTTATCAATCTAACCGCAATAGCTAAGGCAGTGATTCCGCCACCTATTATCGCGGGTTTAACATTTAAGGTAAATGGTGGAACCACAAATAATTTCTTTATATATTTATGTCCCAAATAAGCTTCAACTGAAGAAAACTTAACCGCACCATTCATTTTTGACTTAACGCAGTGACCATAGCATTTACGGTTAACATCACAAAGTTTTCCACAAACAAAAGGAAAAACTGTATTATTATATAATAAGGTAGCAGCATCTTCTTCACTACCTTCTTGTAGCAATTTCATAATATCATTAATTGGTAAATGAAGCATACAATACTTACTACAAGTAGGGACTTTACAAGTAATGCATGAATTCACAATCTTTAATAACTTAGTATGCATACTAACACCTCAATAATTTGTACATTAAATTTTACCATAAATTAAGACATTTATACCAAAATATGATAAATTTTTTAATTTTATGATAATAACCCAGTACCTTAAAAAACTATCACATATAATAAATTGGTGATATAATGACTCTAAATAGTACTTTATTAACAATATTACTAACAACTATTACTTGGGGATTAACAGCTCTTGGTGCAAGTGTTATTTTCTTATTTAAACAAGTAAATCATAAAATCATGTCAATTATGTTTGGTTTTGGAGCAGGAGTAATGATTGCGGCGTCATTCTTTAGTTTAATTATGCCAGGCATTGAACTTACTGAAGAATTAAATCAAAATACATGGTTAATTATTGGACTTGGTTTCTTTGTAGGCAGTACTTTTATTTTACTAATCGATCTTTTTATGCCTCATTTACACATCGATAAAACTAGTCCAGAGGGCGTAAAATCAAATTTAAGTAGGAAATTTTTACTTATACTTGCGATAACACTACACAATATACCTGAGGGGATGGCTATTGGCGTGGCAGTTGGAGCAGCTAGTCAAGGAATTGATGGGACATCAGTTATGAGTGCTGTAATTTTGGCAATTGGAATAGGCCTTCAAAATATTCCGGAAGGAATGGCTGTAAGTTTACCTCTAGTAAGTGATGGTATGAAAAAGAAAAAAGCCTTTTTTTATGGGCAAGCCAGTGGATTTGTTGAGCCTCTTAGCGCATTAGTTGGACTTTTCCTCGTTTATATTGTTCGTAATATTCTCCCATTTATTCTTAGTTTTGCAAGCGGAGCTATGATATACGTAGTTGTTGAAGAATTAATTCCATCAGGTAAAGCTAGTAATTCTGAAAGTAAGTTAGGTACCATAGGTGCAATCCTTGGTTTTACGCTTATGATGATTTTAGACTTAGCACTATCATAAAACTGAGCTATCAACATTTAATAAAAGGATTTTGAAGTTATTTATAATGACATTCAGTATCCTTTTATTTATTAATTTCAAAAACGTAAGCTCTCGCTTACGTTTTATCATACAAATTTATTAATTCTTTAAATGCTTTACCCCGTTCTTCAAATGATCTATATTGATCAAAACTTGGAGAACTAGGAGAAAATAAAATAATCTTTTTCCTCAAATTTTCTTTATAAATTGCTTTTATTATTTCTTCTAAACTCGGAAATAATTGAATATCAAAAATATCTTTATTTAGTATTTTACTTAAATTTTGTTTGTTTTCACCAAAAAGGTAAGTTTTAACATTTTTAATATCAACATTATTAATAACTTTATAATCATCCATAGTTAGCTTGCCACCTGCAATCCAAAGCGGTTCAAATTCTTTAAACTGGGTTTTTATATATTCAAACGCTTGGAGAGTAGCGGTGGGACTAGTTGCTTTAGAATCATTAATTATTACGATGTCTTTAGTTTCTCTTACAATTTCACAACGATGTTCTAATGTTTGAAAATTAATTAACACATCATTAATTACTGATTTCGAAATTTGATACAGTTCACCAACAATTATTGTGGGCATAAAGTCAAGATTAATAGTTTTATTTTTGGTTTTACAGCAACTTAAATTCAAATATTCTTGATTATGATAAAAAATTTTATTTTCATGAATATAAATATCAGCAGCTTTATTTCCTAAAGAAAATGAAAACTTTCGAATGTTGTATCTTTTAATGAATTCTCGTAAATTTAAATCATCATAATTATAAATTACGATATCATCACTCTTCATTTGATCTAAACATTTAGTCTTTGTGTTAAAATAATTTTCAAAACTTTGGTGGTAATCTAAATGATGCTTTTCAATATTTAAAATTACCCAAACATGAGGTTTAAAGGATTTAGTGCCATCTAGTTCAAAACTTGAACATTCAATAATTGAGCCATCTTTAGGTTTATCAATTAAGGAAAATAGTGGAATTCCGATATTTCCACCTTTTACAAAATGGTATGTTGAATTTAATATTTTGTCTATTAACGTAACAACGGTAGTTTTACCATTACTACCTGTAACCCCAATGATTGGTGAAGATTCATTAAGCAAATAATATAACTCTAAATCTGTAATAATTTGAATATTTAAACTTTTCGCTTTTTCAATTATTTTAGATGCAGGTTTAATACCTGGGGTTTTGATAATAAGATTATATTTTTCTAATTCTACTTCTTTCTTCATGGAATCAATATATAAATCATAGTTTATACCTATCTTATCTAAATAGTCCATCACTGCTTGATTGGTGATTCCAATTCCATATATTAAAATATTTCTACTTTTTAAATTAATCAAAATATTTTCACTCCTAAGTAAATTCCTATTATTACCATAACTAAGTTTATTAACATAAATAATATGTCAATTTTATTTTCACTTAAACCACTAAGTTCAAAATGATGGTGTAATGGCGCCATTTTTAAAATTCTTTGTCCTTTGGTGCGTTTAAAATACCAAACTTGTAACATTACTGATAAAATCTCAACTAAGTAAATGAAGCCAAAAAAGATAATTAATATTTCACATTTCAATACAATCAACATAGAAACAATTAACGCACCTAAAGCAAGTGAGCCTGTATCTCCCATAAATATTTTGGCTTTTGGTAAATTGAAAATCAAAAAACCAATTATTACACTTATTATGGTAATTGTAAAGTAACAAATTAACATTTCACCTTTCAAATAAGCTAATATACCAATACCAATAAAACTAGTTAGTGATACCATCCCAAGTAATCCGTCAAGTCCATCAGTAAAATTAGTAGCATTAGTAAATCCCGTTAATAAAAGGACAATAAAACAGCCATAGAAAAAGCTTAATTTTGTACTTACTCCAAAAAAATTCAAACTATTTTCATAACCAAGCTCTAAATATAGAAAGTAAAACCCGGCAGCAATAACTAGTTCCAAAATAAATTTTATACTAGGTTTTAATCCTTCATTGTTATGACGTTTAATTATTAAATAATCATCAAAAAAGCCAACTAAACCATAACCAATAAAAGGAATAATGAGTAACATAAGTTTTTTTATTTCATAATTAAAATGGAATAGTCTTGTGAAAATCAAATAGCCAATAATACTACAAATTATTATTATAATTCCCCCCATAGTTGGAGTTCCGGCTTTCCTTAAATGATTTCTAGGCCCTTCTGTTCTGATATTTTGTCCCCATTTTTTTCTTTTTATTAAGGGAATAAAGACAAGGTATGCTGCTGTAGTAATGATAACTAAGAATAATATAAACAAATCATAGTAAATATTCATAGTTGTTACCTAAACTATTGATAGCATCTAATTCACTATAAGGAATTTTAACATTATTTTTTCCTATTTGATACTTCTCTATGCCTTTACCCAAAAGTAAAATAGTATCATTTTTATTACTTAATTTATAGGCTTCTTCGACTGCTACTTTTCTATCTAGAATCACTCTATAATTATTTGTGTTTAAATCTTTCGTTATTTCTTCAATGATATCCATTGTATTTTCATCCCGACTGTTATCCTCAGTGAAAATAACATAATCACTATAAGTACATGCTAAACTACCAATTATTGGTCTTTTTAACCGATCTCGCATTCCACCACAGCCTATAACTGTTATAATCATATTATTATTTTTAATGTTATTAATTGCCTTTAAGACATTTTCGACAGCTTTAATCGTATGAGCAAAATCAATAATAAATGTTCTGTCATTCTTCTTAACAACTTGCATTCGGCCCGGTATTTCAATTTTTTTATTTAAAAATTGCATTAAATCTTTTTTTCTAAGGTGTAAGGCCTTATTAAGACTCCATACCATTAAAATATTATAGACATTAAATTTACCGACTAAATTTGTGTGAATTTCATACTTTTCATTTTGATCTACTATTATAAAGTTTGATTCATCATGGTCTACATTTAAGTTTATTGCCTTAATCATTCCCGAATTAATCCCATAAGTAAGTAATTTTCCTAAGCACTTGTCTTTGTAATAATTAAAACTATCATCATCTTCATTTAATATACAATAACTTTCCCATGAGGGATTATTAATTTGTTTAAACAACTTACTTTTAACCGTTCTATACTCTGTTAGAGTATGATGGTAATCTAAATGTTCAGCACTTAAATTAGTTAATCCTACAACATTAAAATTTAATCCTTCAATCCGGCCTTCTTCAATACCTTGAGATGAAATTTCCATAATAACGTAATCATACTCATTTTCCGTATTTCTTAAGTATTTATATAATAATGAAAGTGATGGAGTCGTGTTATTAGTTTCTTCGGTTTTTTCTTCCATTTTAAAATATGAGTAAATCCAATTAGTTCCGATTAATAAAACATCGTAATTTTGATACTTTAAATATTGATATAAAATGTATGTTGTTGTTGTTTTTCCGTTTGTTCCAGTAATTCCTATAAAAATTGGTTTTTTATCAAAAGCATCATTTTCAAATTTCAAAAGTCTTGCAAGCTCCATCTTAGGACTTTCAACCGTTATTACTGGTATTTTATCCTTTAAAGATAGTTTTTTGCCTTTTTCCACAAAAATAGCTGCAGGTTTTTTATTTATTGCTTCTACAATATTATTTAATTCACAACTTGATTTTCCATTTATACTGACAAAAACTCCATCTTCTTTTAAGTCTTGATAAATGTCAGTAATGTTCCTTAAATTAGCCTTAATTTTCGGACTTTTTCCATAATACTTATTCATATATTCATTAATATTCATATTTACTTTATGTATATAAAATTACATATCCTCCCTCTATAATTTTACTACCAGCCTCAGGAATCTGATCACGTACCTTTATTCCATCACCATAAATCAAATAGCGGTAATTAGGAGTTGGTAGTATTTTGCCGACATTCATTCCAACATAATTAGAAACGGTATAAATGTTCTTGTCTATCCAGTATCGAGGAGAAAGTGGTACTTCATGGTCACGTTTAGCTATTTTTTTAATACTTAGTGATTCCGTTAACACTTCTTTTACAAGTGGCGCAGCAACAACACCTCCATATTGAATCGTATTTTTAGGAGAGTCTAAAGCAATGATTACCGCAAGTTCAGGGTCATCCATCGGGGCAATTCCTAAAAATGATAGGATATATCTTCCAGCAACGTAATGCCCGTTTTCTGCAATTTGAGCTGTCCCTGTTATACCCGATTAAGTCCATATAAACAAGTGTTTTATTTAAAAAAACACCTAAGACTTTGTCTTAAGTGTAATTTTATTAATATATTTAAATAACAATTCAAAACAATATACTTACTTTGTCATACCAGTAATACAAAACACTGCGTATAATGGAACTGATTTTATTCCATTTTCAAAACCAAAATTTTTGAAAGATAATCTAAGCGCATATTTTGGTGAATATTTATTGGTATAAACAGATAGACTTCTAGAACGAGTGTTAGCTGATGATTTTACTTCAATAGGAATAATATCATCATTTAGTCGTGAAATGAAATCAATCTCTGCTTGATTTCCACTTGTCCAATAATATAAGGAAAGTCCACTTGCTGTAAGCTGATTAAATACATAATTTTCGGTTAAGCCACCCTTAAAGTTTGTAAGTAAAGCATTATCTCTTTGTATATCATCAAAATGAATGTCTTGACTAGCACAACAAAGGCCTACATCATTCATATAAAATTTAAAATCTGTTAAAGACCTGTAAGCATTAAGCGGCAAAGCAACCTGTTCAATTCGATATAACTGACTCGCAATTCCAGCTAGGCATAACCATTCTATGGCAGATTCAAATTCTGAAGCACGGCCTCCTGATTTTATGTATTTATATTGAAACTTTTTATTCTCTTTAGCAAGTTGTGTGCTTATGTTTTTGTAAACTACTTTAGTCTTGGGGATTTCTGAGTGCTTATTATATTTTCCCATGTCATTTTGATATGCTTCTAAAATAGTTAGTTGAGCTATTCTTACCATTTCCGTGTTTTTATTTTTAATATAATTTTCCACTACTTCTGGCATTCCCCCTACATACAAATATTCCTTATATCGTTCTATTGCCCGTTCATGAAATAAAATATCTAAAGGTTTATCAGAACTAAAACATTTTTTTATTTGGTCAATTAAATATTCTTCATTATTAGCAAGTAAATATTCTTCAAAATCCATGGGATACATATTTAAAAGCTGTACTTTACCTACGGGAAAAGAGAAATTTTCACGATTAACACTAACACCCAATAATGAACCTAGGGCAATAACATGATATTCGCTTGCATCTTCACAAAAATATTTAAGTGAGGTTATAGCCTTAGGTGATGCTTGAATTTCATCAAATATAATTAACGTGTTTTTAGGTAGGATTTCTTTGCGTTTATAGTTTTCTAATTTATGAAGTATTGTTAAAGGATTTAAATCATTAAAGAACTCATCAAGTCCTTTTTCTTTTTCAAAATTACAATAAACATAATTTACGTACTCTTTTCCTGCAAAATAATTAACTATGTAGGTTTTACCAACTTGTCTTGCACCTTGCAAAATTAAAGGCTTTCGAGAATTGCTGTTTTTCCAGTCTAACAATTTTTGATAAATTTTACGTTCCATATTTTATCCTCCTAATGATACTATTATAACATTTTAGTGCAATTAAGTCAATATATTTAACACTTTTTAATAGATAAAATTTATAGTTTTTTACACTTTTTTACACTTAATGCATTTTGTTTTAATATTTACCAAATTTATAGTTAATAATTATTATTCCTTTTTCATGATTTATTATAACAGTTGATATCATTTTTCTTATCAATTCTATTCTTTCAGTATCATTATCAAATACTTCTAAAAAAACCTTAAGTTTACTTCTTACTTCCAATGTTTTAGTAAATAGCGTTTGGTAATTATTTATATTGTTTTCAGTAGTATTAATCTGATTAGATATTACCTTAGATTTTTCCTCAAATTTAAATCTATTAATTTGGTTGTTAAAAAACTGTTCTGATAAGTCAGTAAATTTATTTTTTAATATTTCTAGTTGTTTTTTTAAATTGTCTATATCTAAACTATCGCGTTGTAAGATTCTTTTTCTGCATATTTCAGTTAAAACTTGATCATTTTTAATATAATCTTTCAATATTTTTATGCATTCATAATATAGAAACATTTTTAGTTTCTTTACTTTAATTGAATATTTTGATATTCTACTATAATAATAATCTTCATTTTCCTTAGATTTGCTAGTTACATATGTTAATGTTTTACCTGAATTTGCGTCCATTAAAATCTTAGTCAGTCGGTCATAATTATTATTTTTAATCTTTCTTTTTATTTTTTCATTAGCCTTTTTAAACATTTCTTCACTTATAATTGCGTGATGAGTGTTTTTAAGTAAAATAGGGGGATTTTCCTTTCTGACTAGATTAAGTGAATGACCTACGTATTCATAATCTTTAAGAATTTCCCAAACATTTCCAGCCTTCCATTTTAAAGATGGGTGCCTTTTAAGTGGGTTTAATCCTAAAATTTCCACCGCATACCGAGAGCGAGTTAATACGCCATTTTCATTTAGTGTTGCCGCAATCTCCGAGGTACTTTTACCATCTATAGCATAATAAAAAATCTGCTTTACTATTTTAGATGCATAGGGATCTACTTGTTCTTTTCTTTCACTATCGAAATAATACCCATATTTAGGATAGTAATTTAGATGGATGGTATGAGCCCGGTATAATAAGGCATTATGACATTTTCTTTTGAAATCTTTTAAATAATAGTCATTTAAAAAATTTTTAATAACAATTGATTCACCATGATAGGTTTTACTATTGTAATCATCATTAACAGAAATTACTTGAATGGAATTATTAGGAAAAACATCTTCAAGTAAATGACCAACTTGATGCATTACTCTACCAAGTCGTGAAATGTCTTTTATAAGCAAAATATTAAATTTATGTTTGTACATATCATTTAGCAGTTCTATTAAGCCAGGTCTATTCAAGTTACCACCAGTAAATCCGTCATCTGAATAAACTTTTAAAATTTTTATTTTATGCTCTTTCGCATAATCTAGTAATCCTTGAATTTGGTTTTCAATACTTAGAGACTTTTTATTCAGTTCCGAGTCTTCTTCACGGGATAGTCTTGCATAAATCACACCAATTTCATTCATAAATAGTTGAAAACTCCCTTAGTTGTTGATTTAAGGCATGATAGCTTATGGTAATTTTATATTCATATTTTCTTTTTTGGTTATTTCTAGAAGTTGATGAAATAACAATGTGATTAATTACTGAATTTATTAACTCTTGTTTTAAAATATCATCTTCGCTGATATCTTCAAATAATTTAAATATTTTATTTTTTCTTTCTTCACTTGTTAGATCAATATCTTCATAGTTTATTTGATTCCTAAGTTCCGAAATGTGTAATTCAATTAATTGTTTTTCCTTATTATATTTAGTCATCATTGATGTAAATAACGAATTCGGGATTAATCCGTTTACATTTTGTTCAAATGTTTTGGTAATGTAATTATCTATTTTTTTACTTTTTCTCAAATATGTCGCAATTTCCTTTTTAACATTTATTTTAATAGTCCGACCACTATAGTCATAATTATCAATATATGCCATAAAACTAGCACGTTCTTTTAGTATAGTGTCTTTTAAAAATAATAATTCTTGCTTAATTATCTCATTAAGATATTTTTTTTGAACTCCATTAATATGCGAACAATTTTTTTTAGAACAATAATAACGATAAAAATTAAATCTTTTTGTTTTAGAATCTCGTTTACGGTCATACTTCATAAGTTTGCCACAATCACCACAAAAAACTAGTCCCTTATACTCATTATCTTCTAGTGATATCCTGCCAGCTCTAGTTTTACATAAAAGTTTATTAGCTTTTAACCATGTATCTTTATCAATTAATGGTTCATATCTTGATTCAAAAACATAAGGATTTTCATTAATTAGTCTTTTTTTCATTTTATAATTAATAGATTTAGAACGAGCAGTGGTGTAGGTACCCAAATAATCAGTGTTAGTGATAATATCTCTAATTGTATCTGTACTCCAGGTTATTAATTTATCATTAGAATATGTCAAAATTTTTTTGTTATTGTATCCATATTTAATGGCGTTATAATATGAAGGAATTTTAATTTTTTTAAGTCTTAACGATTTCACAACTTCAGTTGTTGAGCCTAATTTGATAAACTCTTCAAAAATATACCTAACGATTGGAGCTGTCTCAGAATCAGGAATTCGTTCATAATTTTCGTTATACGCGTATCCAAAAATGGGAAAAACGGTATTTCGTGGTTCCCCCTTTTTAGCTTTATTGTCTAGAGTAAACCGTATTTTTTTGGAAATATCCTTGGCGTACCATTCATTAATTATATTTTTAAAGGGAACAAAATCACTATTTTCAGCATTATTTGTATCAAAACTATCGTTGACCGCAATATACCTAATCCCATGACTTGGGAAATATTCTTCAGTATAATAGCCCGTTTGAATATAATTTCTACCAAGTCTTGATAAATCTTTAGTAATTACAATATTAATTTTATCATTTTCAATATCATCTAAAAGATTCTTAAAGGCAGGTCGATTGAAATCTGTCCCACTATATCCATCATCAACATAATAATTAACTAAATTCCAACTTTGTTGCTTAGCATAATTTGTTAAAAACTCTTTTTGAAATTGGATTGACTGACTTTCATCAACATTTCCATCATCTCTTGATAATCTACAGTAAATTGCCACATTAGCTGATGTTTTAAGCACAATATCACCTCAACTTAATTGTGATAATTTTTTTCTTGTTCTTCCATTTTATCAAGCAACATGCTAATAATCCCATCTAAAATAGTCATACCACTACTAGAAAATTCTCTTTTAATGATAAAAATATTACCATCTATTTCCACAGTTCTAGTATTTTCTTGATAATTTTTTGAAAGAATGTTTTTTACATTTTCATCATTCATTATAAATAACTCCTTTTAATTAACGTACCTTACCGGTGATAACTCCTGTCTTTCCGCCTACCCGGTATCCTTCAATGTAGCTACCACGACCTGTACCTAAGGCTACCACACACTCTAGTGACTCAGCTACTTTCCGTGATGTTTCACTACTTATTACTCTTCTTATTACTTTAGGGGTATTTTCTAAAAGTACCTCATCACCTTTTTTTATGCTCTTTAGCACATAAGGTTGGTGTAAAACTCCTCCATTTACCGCTGCGCTTGCGGCATTGATTAGTTGTAACATCGTTACGGCATTACCTTGCCCAAAGGCTGAAGTTGCCAGTTCAACATTACCAATGTTATCAGGATTAAAAATAATACCGCTACTTTCTCCTAGTAAATCTATACCAGTTTTTGAGCCAAATCCAAATTCTTTCATATAATGAAAAAACTTATCTTTACCAAGTCTAAGTCCAATTGTCACAAATCCAGGATTACATGAATTTTGAAGAACCTCTCTAAATGTTTCTTTACCATGCCCGCCAAGTTTCCAGTCGCGAAGTCTCGCCCCATCAACTAGAGCATAACCAGGATCATAGAATATCTCATCTAAAGAAAAAACATTTTCCTCAAGTCCAGCAGCGAATGTGCATATTTTAAAGGTACTACCTGGTTCGTAAACTTTCCAGATGGGAATGTTTCGGTTATATAAACTTTGATCATACTCTTGATACCTTGCCGGATCAAAAGTCGGCAAACACGCCATAGCCAGTACTTCACTAGTTTTAGGATTAATAACAATACCTGATACTTCCTTGGCTTGATAATTTTCCATCGCATTACTAAGGACCCGTTCTAATGATAATTGAATGTTTAAGTCAATAGTTAGATAAATATCACATCCGCTTTCAGCTTTAGCATATAAACTAGTAAGATCAATTATATCATTACCATGAGCATCCGTAAAAACTTGGAGGGCTCCATATTCACCTTTTAATTTTTGATCGTAAATGGCTTCTAGTCCGGTTATTCCCTGATTGTCAATTCCGGTTATACCAATTACTTGAGATAAAGTAGACTGATATGGATAGTACCTTGAAGTATCACCCACTACATAAATACCTTTTAAATTAAGCCTTGCGACCTTAATTGCAGTAGTAACATCAAGTTTTTGACCTTCTGGCTTGATAATTTCAACCGATACATTTTTAGTTAAATGCTTTAATATCTTATTGCTGTCAACATGTAAAATATTAGCTATTGCACTTGCTGTACGTGCAGGATTATCAATTTGTTTAGGAATGGAAACTATTGTCGGTGTAATATAATTCCCAACAATTAATTCACCATTACAATCATAAATACTCCCTCTTGCTCCTCTAATGGGAGCACTTCGTGTCCATAGGTCAATAGCTTTGTCATAATATTCTTCGCTTTTAATAATTTTAATATATGTAAGTTTAGTTATAATCGCAAAAAGTAATATAATCATGATAATTATTGTAATTAGAAGTCTTGTTCTTTTCTTTTTCAAGAATATCACCCATTTAAAGATATGAATTAACTAACTAAATTATTATAAAATTAGAAAAAAAGAAAGTTACCTTCAGAAGAAAGTAACTTCTATTTCAATATTCATTCTAATTTATATCGCCTAATAGCCAGTCTAGAGCATTTAAACGTCTAATTCCATCATAATCAGCCTCTGGGTCTTCATCTAATGTAAGAATTAACTTTGGATAATGATCCTTAATGCTTTTAAGGGATTTTAATTCTCTTGCTAATGTATTTTCATCTCTAACGGTTGCGGCTACTTGAATGTAGGTAATTCCCTTTTCGTTCATTGCCACAAAATCAATTTCCGTATCGTTTACTTTACCAACATATACTATATATCATCTTATGTGCAACTAAAATAAACAAAATTTTCTAACACAATTAACTTTTCTATGTTTTCTTTTTCAATTAGCATAAATATATTTACTTAAATTAATACATCATACTTTAAATTTGTCAATACTTTTAGCACTTTAATCCAAAAACTTTATATAATACCATATTTTTTGGATTAGAATCCAAAAACTTTATGTTTTAATATACTTTTTTAAATTATTAAATATTACCAAATACAATATATTTTAAATATTAGTTTGCTTTAAACAGCCAATAATTTTGAAAATGTAGTATAATTATATTGTAAATTAGTTGAAAGGATAAAATTATGTTATACACTATTGAAAATAAACATATTAGACTTACTGTTAGCAACCATGGAGCTGAGATTAAAAGCCTTGTATTTGACAATGTAGAAAGAATACATGACAGCAATCCTGCTTTTTGGAACCGTAGTGCACCACTACTTTTTCCATGCATTGGTACAATTACTAATAAAGAAACAATAATTAATGATAAAGCTTATGCCTTAAGTAAACATGGTTTTTTGCGTGATCAAGATTTTGAACTTGTAAGTATTGATGACCATACAATTGTTTTGAAGTTTCACAGCAATGAAACGACACTTGCAATGTACCCATTTACATTTGAAGTTATTGTTAAATATGAAATTGAAAACAAAAAAATGTTAAGTTCAGTTAATATCACAAATTTATCGCACGAGCCAATGCCATTCAATTTTGGCCTTCATCCAGCATTTAAAACCCCTATCAGCGAAGATGAAAAGTTTGAAGACTATGAATTAGTCGTTCACTCTTCCAAGGACCACCCTATTTACAAGGTTGAGCTATCAAATGGCACAATTAACTTCGATGAAGTAGTAAGAACAATCAATTTCAGTGAACCACTTCCATTAAACTATGATGACTATCTAGGTGATGCTCTAGTATTTGATAACATTGACTTTGATGAAATAACTCTTCAAGATAGTAAAGGCACTCACGGTGTAAGTTTTACTTTTCCTGGTTTTCCAATGCTTGGAATTTGGACCCCTTCACCTAAACGTGCTCCATTTATTTGTTTAGAGCCTTGGATTGGTTGTGCCGATCCTACTACTCACGATGGTATGTTTATACATAAAAAACATATGATAGTATTAAATACTAGTGAAAGTAAAGAAATCACTTATACATGGCGTTTCTTCTAGAATCAATCTTAGACACATTTTGTATTGAAATGTGTCTTTTTTTATAAAAAAAGTAAGCTTGAACAAATGTCTAGCTTACGCTTTTATTCTTTTTATTGCTCTTAGTTTAGCACTATGAGATCTATTATTTTCTTTTAGTTCTTCATCACTTGGTAAAATTATTTTAGAATTAATTAGTTCGCATTTGACTTCATAACCATCGGGAACAAAAGGTATACCTTTTGGAAGATTTAAAGTAGAAACTTTTTTAAACAATTGTTTTACAATTCTGTCTTCTAATGAATGAAAAGTAATTACAACTAAAACGCCTTCAACTTTTAAAGCATTTAAAGCAGCTTGTAAAGATTTTTCCAAATATTCAAGTTCATGATTAACCTCAATTCTTAAAGCTTGAAAAACTTGTTTAGCTGGATGGCCTGGCTTTCTCAATTCTTTAGCCGGCATACTAGCTTTTATAATATCTACAAGTTCAAATGTTGTTTCAATTTTTTTCTCAGCACGCTTTCTAATAATTCTTTTTGCAATCGAAGAAGCATACTTTTCCTCTCCATAGTGATGAAATATTTTAATCAAATCACTTTCGGAATAGGTATTAACAATATCCGCGGCCGTTAAGACAGAATCTTGGTTCATTCTCATATCTAGAGGGCCATCAAAACGATAACTAAATCCTCTTTCAGGTAAGTCAAACTGAAAACTTGAAACGCCTAAATCATAAATTATGCCATCCAAACTCTCATTTTCAAAATAATTAGCTAAATTAGTAAAATTATCTTTATATATTTTAAAGTTTTGGCCAATTTCTTCTAATCTTTTAGTAGCCTTTTCTACCGCAAATTCATCTTGATCAAAGCCATATAAAAATCCGTGAGGAATACGTTTAAGAATTTCTGATGAGTGACCACCACCACCAACAGTGCAATCTAAATATGTTTTACCATCTTCTACTTCAAGTAAAGAAATTGACTCATTTAATAGTACTGAATAATGCTTCAAATCACTCATGAATTTTCTCCTTTATTTTTTCACTTACTAAAAATGAAACATTAATAATAGTAGAGTAAATAACTAAAATGAAAATTCCAAAAATTAAATAGAAAAACTCTATAGGAAGGAATTTCCAAAATAATTCCAGAATGGAAATACCTTCAGGTTCAATTACATAAAAGTAATTAGCTTTGGTATGTGTTAAAACTAATATAATATTATTTAAATCATATGCAAATACTGCTAACACAAGCAAAACTCCGACTAATAACGGAATATCTTCAAATGAAGGCTTTAAAAAGCCTAATGTCACGAGCAAAATTCCAACTACAATAATTAATCCATGAGTACCATAAAATCCAATATTGTGAAGTCCTAAAATACTAGTATTGTAAAAACCTAAACTTGGAAAAGATACAGCCATAAAAGCTCCTAGTACCGCTACATAAAAGCCATAGGCATATAACCATTTTTTTCTTAATGCTAAACCAATAGGAACTAAAATTAAACTTATATTACATAAATGAAACGGGAGCTCACGCCAAAAGTTAAATTCGTACCCTGTACTTGCAAGGTCCTTATTACCAATAAAAAGCACTACTTTATATAGAATCCAAAAAACAACGTTAAAAAGGCAAATTGACATAAGCACATTATATTTAGTTTTTTCAGATTTATTCTTTAATAATAATGTAATAATAATTATTAATAAAACATTTAGTGCTAAATATCCGAAATAGACTAAATTAAAAGGGTTAATAATTAGCATAGTGCACCTCACAAACACATAAATTATAACAAAAATTGTCGAAAAAGTAAAGTAAAGCGAAAGAAAAAACGCATCCTGTGACGCGTTTTCTTACTTAGATTCTTTGTCTTCTTTAACTTTGATATCTAAAACTTTTTGATCTTTGTTGTAATAACCACAAACTGGACATACACGGTGGCTTAATTTTAATTCGCCACAATTAGGGCAAACTGACATGCCAGGTACTTCAATTTTGTAGTGAGTACGACGTTTTAGTTTACGAGTTTTAGAAACACGGCGTTGTTGAGCTATAGCTCCCATAATCTCACTCCTATCTATTCTTCATCGTCAAATGATTCATTTAAGTCAATTCCTCTTGCTTTTAAGATTTCATACGCATCTTCTCTTCTTACAGCTATGGGTTTATCAATAATTATATTAGACCAAACAGCAGCATCAAGGTCAATGGTATTATTTTCTATTAAAAATTCATCATCAGTTGGTTCATTACTAAAGATTTCATCATAATCTCCAGTAAACTTGTAATCAACTGGTTCAAGAGTTAATGAACACTCTAAAACAAGGTTTGCCTCAACTGAATATTTAATACGATAGCTTCCATATTTAACATATGAAATAAACCCTTTTACATGAACGGGTTTTATCTCGATTATATCAGAAACTTCTTTTGCAAGATCTGTATAATCAACATCGTAAGAAAATTCATAAGGCTTTGTTGTTAACTTTTGGAGTTGTTGAATTGACCACTTCATAAATATCACCTATACGACTAATCTATTATACCAAAAAACGCTTTTTTTTGCAAAAGTAATGCGTAAATATTTACTAGCCAAACTTGAAAAAAGTGTAGGCTCATCTACACTTCTTCATTTGTATCTTCATAATCAGAAAAGTTTTTAAAATACTTTTTAATCGAATTACTAGTTGTTATAAATTCACCTGCACTTATATATTCATCAGTACTAATATTAAGTCTAGCTATATAAATAAGTAAAACCATATAACGAAAATAATCATAGTAAAACGGATTACTATTCTTATATCTTCTTGAGATAATACTTTTATAATCGACGTTAAGATCTTCATTTTCAACATAATATTTCGCCAGATCAAGACTTTCCACACCAATTTTACCATTATCAATACTGACAAGAAAACTACCACCATCTATATTTAATAAATGATCAAGTTTCGGATTATTATGAATAAAACTATAATCTACTGATTCTTTTGCTTTAATCGTGCTTATTATTCTTTTTTGTAAACGTACTAATTCCTTTTTGGCATCCAAAAAGTACTGATAATTAGCTAAAATCGGCATTGAATAAATATCTAAAGGCTTCGCTTCAACACTACGAACATAATTTTCAAGCATTTTATACTTATAATCTAAGCGATTAGTTATTTCTTCAAACTTCGGTCTTGACGTACTTGGATTTAATTGTCTTGAATAAGCTGTTTTATCGTGAATATTATTTAACTCATTAAATAATTGCTGTGCTTTAGCTTCTTTCACAATGGTATAATCATCATAATAATTATTTAAATAAAAAGCTTGTGACATAGTTCTAGTCACATAATCATTTTTGCGGTTCTTAATTGGATAAATAACATTATGAACACCTTGACTTTCCAAAAATCGGTACTTTTCTAAAGCATTTATTTTTGTTTCTTTAAGAAAGTATGCATTACCTTTACTGTCATACAATTTAACAGTTTTATCAGATATGGGATTTAGATCATTAATCGATATTTCATAATATTTAACTAAGTCTTGATTAAATGCTCTTACTTTATTAATTATGTCCATTATTTTATAATAACGCGTTGATATTTAGAAATATCATTATTTTTATTATCTTTAAAGACTTTGTCTAATGAAATATCATTTTTTGCACATACATTTTCAAGTTCTTTATCATTTGAATAATAACATACCTTAATTTTTGATCGTTTTTCTTCTAAATTATCTAAGAAATTTTCTGTTTCCGTGGGTAAATTGTCGTCTTTAAACTTTAAAGTTTCTTCTAATTTAGATGATACCTTTTCTGTTATTTCATCTTTGATTTCTTCAAGTTCTGTACTTTCAATAGTAGGAACAGTTTCCTCTTGTTCTTCCACAGTTCTTTCACCAATTGTTTCAATAGCATCAGGTGCATCTTCAAGTTCATTATACTCAACCTTAATGTCAAAAGAAACTTCAATTCCTCTTCCCTCAACTAAATCATAATCCAAATTAACACAATCTAAATCAATAAGTTCAAATTTCGGTGTTGTAAAAACAATATTAAAGGGTATACTCTCATTAAATTGATTTTCCTTTTCTAAATCATTTTTATAATATTTACCATTAATTCCCAAACTTCCTACCACACCATCTTCTGTGACTCTATAATCTAAAATTTCACCACAAATATCATTAATTCTACTGGCATCTTTTATTTTAATAAAACTAGTAAAGTTCATTCTTAATTCCATAATCATCATCCTTTCGTAATACTATATGTAAAACAAGGATAAAATATGAAAATATTTTTTAAATTAATACTGCATTATTTTCATACTTTGCGTTTTTGTACCTATATGGCTTTTTCATACTTTGCGTTTTTGTACCTATATGGCATTTTCGTACTTTGCGTTTTTGTGGTAATTTAATGTTTTTAGATTGATTTTTTCTTATTATTTTGTTATAATTGTTATATCTATGGAGGTTGCTATGTTCTTTAAAAGAAAGATTTATGAAAAAATTCTTGAATGGAAAAACAAATCAAATGGAACTGAAGCTTTATTAATTGAAGGAGCAAGGCGAATTGGTAAATCTACAGTTGTAGAAGAATTCGGGAAAAATAACTATAAAAGCTACGTGGTTATTGATTTTTCTAACGTTTCTAACGTAATTAAAGAGGCATTTAATAATTACTTGAACAACCTAGATACCCTTTTTATGATTATTTCATTAGAATATGGTGTTTCACTATATCAAAGAGAGTCATTACTCATATTTGATGAAGTTCAAAGTTTCCCAAGAGCTCGTGAAGCTATAAAACACTTAGTAAAAGATGGAAGATATGATTATATTGAAACTGGTTCTTTAATATCAATTAGAGAAAATACTAAAAATATCTTGATTCCATCTGAAGAAACATCAATAAAAATGTATCCGATGGATTTTGAAGAATTTGCATGGGCACTCGGTGAAGAAAAGCTTATCGATTATATCAAAACTTGTTTTAATGACAAGAAACCACTATTACAATCATTACATAAAAAAGCAATGATTTTATTAAAGCAATACCTACTAGTAGGAGGAATGCCAAAAGTTGTCGATGCTTTCGTAAGTAATAATAAGCAACTTGAAAATTGTGAAAACGAAAAGCGAAAAATACTTCAAATATATCGCAGTGATATAAGAAAAATTGAACAACGCTATCAAGCTAAAGTTTTATCTATTTTTGATCAAATACCTGGCTTTTTATCTTCTCATGAAAAAAGAGTCAAAATTAATTCAATAGATTCTAATAGTCGTGCCATAGATTATGAGGAAACATTTTTTTGGCTTTCCGATTCAATGATTTGTAATGAATGTTTTCTATGTAATGATCCAAATATAGGGTTATCGTTAAATGAAGCACGCTCATACATAAAATGTTATATGGCAGATACAGGTTTATTATTTTCACATGCATTTGATGAAGATCCAGATATTGCAAAATCAATTTATTCTGCCATTATCGGTGACAAATTATCAATCAACAAGGGTATGCTTTATGAAAACCTAATCGCACAAATGTTAGTTGCTAATAACCACAAATTATATTTTTACACACGCTATAATGAAGAAAAACGGAGAAATGATATTGAAATTGATTTTTTAATTACAAGTGGTGATAAAACAAATGTTAAAATTTCACCAATTGAAGTTAAATCATCTAAAAACTATACCACAATTTCGTTAGAACGCTTTATACAAATTTACAAAAAGAGAGTAAAAAACGCCTATATAATTCATCCTAAAAACCTTGTTATTCGCGAAGACGGCATAATTTGTATTCCTGCATATATGACATTTTGTTTGTAATTTTAATTTGATAATTCTTAATAAAAAGCACTTCATATCTCTTAAATGAGATTGAAGTGCTTTTTATTATTTTACAACTATTTCATTATTTTCATATGTTACAGTATATTCTTTATTAGGTACAACTTTTGATGCTACTATGTCTTTCGCAATTAATGTTTCGACATTCTTTTGGATGAAACGTTTAATAGGACGGGCACCATAAATTGTATTATAACTTTGATCAAGAACATATTGACATAATTCATCGGTGAAAGTCATTTTAATGTTATTATTTTCAAGTCTAGCTTTAAGTTCATTCAATAATTTATGAACTATCTTCATTTGAACATCACGGTCAAGAGGTTTGAACATAATAATTTCATCAATACGATTTAAAAATTCAGGTTTAAATGAAGCTCTTAATAATTGGTTAACTTGGTTCTTAGCTTCTTCAGTTACACCATCCATTAGGAATTCACTACCTAAATTAGATGTCATAATGATAATTGTATTTTTGAAGTCTACAGTACGACCTTGACCATCAGTTATACGACCATCATCAAGGATTTGAAGTAACACATTAAAGATGTCTCGATGAGCCTTTTCAATTTCATCAAATAAGACAATTGAATAAGGTTTTCTTCTTACTGCTTCAGTTAATTGGCCACCTTCATCATAGCCAACGTATCCTGGAGGAGCTCCGATTAAACGAGCCACTGAATGAGGCTCCATATATTCACTCATATCAAAACGTACAATGTGAGATTCGCTATCAAACAACGCTTCTGCAAGACTCTTGCATACTTCTGTCTTACCAACACCAGTAGGACCTAAGAATAAGAATGAACCGATTGGTCTATTTTCATCCTTAATACCAGCACGTTGTCTGATAATTGCATCACTAACAAGTTCAAGAGCTTCATCTTGACCGATTACTCTTTTGCTTAAAGTTTCTTTTAAGTTAAGTAATTTTTCACGATCTCCTTTTACTAATTTAGATACTGGAATATTAGTGGCTTTGGAAACTATTTCAGCAATATCTTCTTCAGTTACAACCTCAGATATTAACTTATCATTTTTATTTTCATTACGGTAAGTTTCTAATTCTTTTTCAAGCTTAGGAATAATACCATATTGAAGCTCAGCAGCCTTGTTAAGGTCACCACGATATGTTGCTTGTTCATAATCGTAACGAGCCTTCTCAAGTTGTTTTTGTTTTTCCTTAGTTTCTTCGATTGCGGCTTTCTCATGTTGCCATTTTTCAGTTAAATCTTTTTCCTCTTGATGCTTTGTTTCAAGTTCTTCTTCAATTTTCTTTAAACGATCCTTACTTAATTCATCAGTTTCCTTAGTTAATGCGGCTTTCTCAATTTCAAGTTGCATAATATGACGCTTTAATGTATCAAGTTCTGTTGGCATAGAATCCATCTCAGTTCTTAAAGATGCACAAGCTTCATCAATTAAGTCAATTGCTTTATCTGGTAAGAAACGATCTGTAATATATCGATTAGAAAGAATTGCACTGGCGACAATAGCGTTATCGCTAATTCTAACACCATGATGGACTTCAAATCTTTCTTTTAGTCCTCTCAAAATACTGATTGTATCTTCAACACTTGGTTCATTAATCATTACCTTTTGAAAACGTCTTTCAAGAGCACTATCTTTTTCAATATATTTACGGTATTCATTTAATGTTGTTGCACCTATACAATGAAGTTCACCACGTGCAAGCATAGGCTTTAACATATTACCTGCATCTAGTGCTCCTTCGGCATTACCAGCACCAACAATCAAGTGAATTTCATCAATGAATAAAATTATTTCACCATTGCTTTCCTTAATTTTATTAAGTACAGCCTTTAATCTTTCCTCAAATTCACCACGATACTTCGCACCAGCAACTAGTGCACCCATATCTAGTTCATATACGTGACATTTTTTAAGACTTGTAGGGACATCCTCTTTGACGATTCTCGCAGCAAGGCCTTCTATAATTGCGGTCTTACCTACGCCTGGTAAACCAATTAAGATTGGATTGTTCTTAGTCTTTCGGGCAAGAATTTTAATTATTCTTAAAATTTCTTCCTCACGACCAATTACTGGATCAACTTTACCTGCTCTTACAGCATCTGTGACATCTCGTCCAAACTTTTCTAGAATGTTTTTGTCGTTACTGTAATCTTGTTGAAATTCCATAATTATTCCCCCTTTAGCACTCTATCTATCTAAGTGCTAATATAATTATACTCTTTTTTTTCTAAATGTCAATACTTTTTAGAAAAGTTTTTTTATTTTTTTTCTAAAAGACCTAGTTAAATAATAACTATGCCTAACCATAAAATCTTTAGTCTTTTAAACAACTTATTGGGATTACTTTCACACCATCTTCGCGTTCATAGCTCATTGCTCCAGCCGTAATAATTAATAATAGATCAGGTTCACGTAATTTACATTGCGTTTCTTTTTCATTATATTTCGAGATTAGTTTTTTTAATTCTAATAAATGGCTGGCACCTTCTTCTATTTGTTGAGAACCCATTTTGATTTCTATTAATGCATATCTACCATCATCTAAATGTAAAACGCAATCAGCTTCTAGACCATATCTGTCCCTATAATATGAAAGTTTACCACCTAATGAAACCGAGTAAATACTTAAATCACGTATGACTAAATTTTCAAAAATAAAACCAAATGTTTTTAAATCCGTTTGTAAGTAATCAGGGGATAAGCCTAATGCTGCAACCGCAATACTAGGATCGATAAATTCTCTTTTTGGTGAAGATCTCATAGCTGATTTTGACCTTATATTAGGACACCAAGCATCAAGTTCATCTACTACATATAATTTTCTAAGTGCATCTAAATATGATGTCAAAGTGTTTATGGACATTTCTTCAGTGGTATTAACATCAGCAAGGATACTAGTATTTTTAACAATAGTTGATAAATTTTTGGCATATGATTTCATTAATAATTTAACTTTTTGAGAATTTCTATTAACTGAATCTAATACTATGACATCATTTTCACATATATTATTAAAATAATCTTTCGCAACAAATAGTTGTGCATCATGACTCTTTAGGTTTATAGCTGACGGCCAACCTCCCCTACATGCAGCAAATATAATTTCATTAACGTCCAATTTTGCAGGTATGCCATTAACATCTATTTTATGTTCAAATAATTCACGTAAAGAAATTAAACCATTGGATTCATTAGATTCATAAAGACTCATGGGCCTCATCAAAAGTCTTGAAATACGGCCTGTTCCACTGTGAATGATATTTTTAGTATCTACTATCGTTGATCCAGTTAAAATATACTGTCCTGGCAATCCAATTTCATCAACTGATGTCCTGACAGCATCCCATATAGAGGGAGCTTCTTGCCACTCATCAATTAATCGAGGTTTATCACCGATTAACAAATTGGATGGCTTGATTTTTGCAGTAATAGCATAATTTTCCCTCATATCTATGTCATTAAGCATTATATAACTTTTTGCCTGTTGCATTGCTGTAGTAGTTTTTCCACACCACTTAGGACCAACAATTAAAACAGCACCAACTGCAGATAATCTAAATTCTAATTCTTTATCTATAATCCTTTTTAAATAATTCATACAATCACCATAAGTATTTTGACACAATAATAAATAAAAGCCAAGTAAATTGTAGATTTTTGTGGCATTTCATTGTGAACTTTTGTGGTAATTTATTGTAGATTTTTGTGATAGTTTGTGGCAATTTATAATTTTAACAACACATTAAATATATCACAGTAGTTTTTTTCTACTATAGTAAAAATAGATGAACACAAATTGTCCATCTATTCTTCTATTTTAGTAGTTCTTTTTCTAGTTGCAGTAGTCTTAGTTGTTGTTTTTTTAGTCGTAGTTCTAGTTCTTTTTGGTTTTATTTCTAAGTCTTCTACATTCTGAGTAATAACTTTTGGAGTTTTTTTATTGTTATCGTCATCAAAGTCTTCTTGAGTAATTGAATATAATTCTTGAAATGATGTTACGCCTTTAAGAATAGCTTCAATACATGCGGCTTTAAGATTTTTGAAGTTTTTAGTCTCTAGATATTCATATAATTCTTCATTTGATTTTTTATTGACTATCAATTCTCTTAAATGTTCATCAATAACTAAAATTTCATGAATACCTATACGACCTTTATAACCTGTTCCGTGACATGCAGGACATCCTTTAGGTTCAAATATTTCGACTGATTCATCAATTCCTAAAGCTTGATTTTGAAGAGGGGTAGAAAGCACTCTACGTTTGCATTCAGGACAAAGTCTACGAACTAGACGTTGAGCAATTACCATTTCAAGGGCATCGGCAACAAGGTATGGTTCAACTCCCATATCAGATAAACGGGAAATTGCACCTGGAGCATCATTTGTATGTAAAGTTGAAAATACTAAGTGACCAGTAATAGCAGAACGAATCGCAATTGATGCAGTTTCTTCATCACGGATCTCACCAATCATAATAACGTTAGGGTCTTGACGCAAAATACTACGAAGTGCAACTGCAAATGTCATATTAGCCTTAGTGTTAACTTGAACTTGATTGATACCACTAATCGAATATTCAACTGGGTCTTCTACGCTTACAATGTTAGTACCAACATCGTTAATATCTCGGATAAAAGAATATAGAGTCGTAGATTTACCACAACCAGTAGGACCAGTAAGCAAAATGATTCCATGGGGAGTTCTTAAAGCAGGTTTTACAATTTTTAATGCTTCTTCAGTAAATCCAAGTTCTTCTAGTGAAAAACTAAATGCGGAATTATCGAGAATACGAATAACGATTTTTTCACCATGTACAGTCGGTAAAGTTGACAAACGGAAATCATAAGTTGTATCGTTAAAATCAAGACTAAAACGACCATCTTGAGGAATACGACGCTCTGTTATATTCAATCCACTAATTACTTTAAAACGTGTTACAACAGCATAATAAAGCTTAGGATCAAATGTTGTTCTTTCATACAAAACACCATCAATACGGTTTCTAACTCTTACTATATCTTCATATGGTTCAATGTGAATATCACTTGCTTTAGAAGCAATTGCTTCTTTTAAAATGCTTTCAGCAAGTTTTACAGCTGGAGCAGTCGTAACGGATGCATCTTCCATTGCTTTGTCACTAGTATCATCTACTACTTTTTCCTTGCCATATTCATGAATAGCTTCACTAACTTTTGATTTAGTATGAACTAAAGAATATAGGCTTTGTATTTTGGCCATTGTTGTATAGTAAATAGTTGCGTTATTTCCATATAATGAGCGAGCCATTGCTTCAACATTATAGTTTAATAGATCTCCTATTGCAACAGTGTATACTTCTTTACCTTCAACAACATCCATACGAAGTGGTAACAAATAATTACGTTCAACAAATGCTTCCGGAACTTGGTTAATAACTGCTTCATCATATTCAATTAAATCAATATTATATGGTTCTATTAGGGTCAGTCTTGAGTATATAGTAGTGATTTGAGCTTCTGTTAAAACCCCACTATCAAGTAAATACTTATCAAGTCTAATATTCGCATTAGCAATTTTTTCAATATTACGAGTAACTTCATCACTATTCAATAAATTAAGTTGTCTAATAATTTGGCCAATTTTAATATTTAATTCTTGAATAATTTGCATAAGTCCTCCTATTCTGCGCCTTCAATCGCTGACATTAATTCTAACATTGGTAAGAAAATGGCAAGTAATACTACTACAACGATTAAACCAATAAAAATAATCATTACCGGTTCTATTGCTGCAGTCATACTTTTAATCTCTATATCCAATTGTTCTTCAAAATAATCTGTGATTTTGTTCAACACTTCTTCTAAGTTACCAGTTGATTCACCAACTGAAATCATTTCAATCAACATATCGGGGAATAAATTAATTGTTTCCAAACTTTTCGCAACAGTTCTACCTGAACTAATTTCATTCTTTACAACTTGAAGTTTTTCTTCAACTATTTTATTACCTAGTAATTTACTTATTGTATTTACACATGAAAGGAGTGGAATACCACTATTTAATAATACGGAAAATCCATTCGCAAATCTTGATGTAATACTAGCTATTGTTAAATTCTTAAAAAACGGCATGTTAAGTTTTATTTTATCATATAGTCTTCGAACTGATTTTAATTTACCAAGTAAAATAAAAATTACAATTATCAAGAAAACATACAAAATTATGTTCAAGATGTTGTCCTGAATAAAGGTCGAGACATTTATTACGGCTTTAGATATTCCAGGTAGATCTGCGCCAAACTGGTCAAACATCGATGAGAAGTTAGGCATAACAAATACTGCAATAACCGCCAGTGCCGCAAAAGCAATAATTAAAAGAAAGATCGGATAAGAAAGTGCAGATTTAATTTTTCTTTTTGTTTTTGCCTCTTTCTCATAATAATCTGCAAGTCGTTCAAAAATTAAATCAAGTTTACCACTTGTTTCACCTATTTCAACCATGTTTCTAAAAAACACCGGGAATGTTTTAGGATATTTTGCGAAAGACTCAGATAGCATCTTACCCTTCATAAGGTCGTTATAAACAACTTCTAAAATACTCTTTAATTTTTGATTCTTACATGAGTTTTTAAGAATAAAAACTGATTTATCGATATTTAATCCCGCTTTTAACATTATCGCAAATTGTCGACAAAATAATGTAAAATCACGAGTTTTAATTTTTTCTAAGAATGCAAATAACTGACTACTTTCAGCTATTTTTTTATATGATATTAGATAATAATTTTGATTGGTTAATATTGTTTTCAAATCATCATCATCTTGTGCAATGAAAATGCCTTTTATTTTTTTGTTGTTAATATCCATTGCTTTAAATTTATATTTAGGCATTTACCTTCCTCCATTATCTAAAAAGTGAACTGTACCAATCTAATATGTTATTTCCAAAAAAGAGCATTAACGTAAACCCAACCGCAAGGTAAGGCCCAAAGGGAATTGGCTTATCTTTCTTTCTTAATATTATTACTTCAACTATAACCGCAATAACCGCTGCCACAAAAATACCCAAAAGTAATAATTTAAATCCTATTAATAATCCAATTACACCAAATAATTTAAAGTCACCAAATCCCATTAAATCTTTTTTGATTATTTTTCCAAGTAATAATAGTAATAAAATTGCACCTACAACTACTGCTAGACTCCATAAACGGTCAGAAATACTAGCAATTATGTTAGTATCTTTGATAAAGAAACATGCAACACTAACAATTAATATACCAATAATCATTGAATCAGGGATAATAAAATGTCTTAAGTCAATAAAGAAAATGACAATTAAACATGATATGACTAAACACGATGCAATTGTAAGTAATGAATTGCGATATTTTACATAACTTAAGACGTACATTGTTGCAGTGAAAAGTTCAATCAAAAAATATTGACATGAATAATGCTTTTTACAATTTCTACATTTACCACCTAATATTAAATAGGAAATAATAGGAATATTATCGTACCACTTAATTGGTGCTCCACAATTAAAACAATGAGAACCAGGTTTTATAATGGACATTTTATTTGGTAAACGGTAAATTAAAACATTTAAGAAACTACCAATTACTGCTCCGAAAACAAACAGAAAACTCATATAAAGTACATCAATTAAATCCATTTGGTCATACCCCACTTCTTTAGTTGATATCCTATTATTTTTGTATTATCACTACTATATTCATAAGTTGCTTCAACTAGTAGTGCATCTTCATCATCTTTATAACCAATTTTGAATCGCATAGTAAAAGCACCTTCAGCTTCTTCAAATTTTATTTGGTATTTATCATCTTCTAAAAATTTTTTATGAGTAGCCACGAACGTTTCTTTATATGTATCCATATTTAATGATGAACTTTCATTTAAGTCTTCAATATATAAATTTAAAACCTCATAGCCCTTATTTTGCAAAATAATCGTTTCATAATTTTTATGTGATTTGTCAAGTCTTGTTCTTGTAGTATAACTAATACTATAAACTAAAGCCATTGAAATAATGGAAACAATAATTAGTAAAATTAAAACAAATGATAATGTATTACCAGCTTTTAATTTATTTTTCATATTACTCACCATGATAGATCCTTCTTTCATAGCTTTTTTCACCATTTAATTCATAAAGTTTGCCATCTGCATATACTTCTACTATTAATATGTAATAGTTATTCTCATCTTTATAGGTAAGATGTAAATAGTTATTTTTGTTTTCATCTTCAATATAATATGTATTAGTCCATACATTACCATTACTAACAAAGCCCTCACTATATAAAGATTTTATAGTAAAGGTATCAGGCATACTAGAAAAGTTATTAAAAACAGCTGTAACCGTATTACTTATTTTTACATTTCGTGCACTTTTTCTGTCAATTCTTACTTTATATGCGAAAAGATTAATTATACAAACTCCAATAACACCAAGTATTACAATTGAAACCATTACTTCACTAATTGTAAAACCTTTATTTCTTTTCATATTTCACCTTAAGTGGTAATGTTTTAAAGTATTTTTGGTTATTGTAAAATGCATCCGCATAAATTTTAAATTTATTGGTTGCCGTTTTGTCATATATTTCAAATCTTTTACGCATTTCAAGTGGAAATACGGAAATAATATCAACTACTGAACCATATAAAGTGTGAATATAAACTTTATCAACATTAGTAACATAATCATTTTTATTATTTTCATTATCACAAAGTAATAAAATATAAAGTTCATCAAATATACGTCTTATTGCATGGTAAATAACACGTTTTAATGATAATTTACCAATATTTTCATGACAAAAGCGATCAACATTACTACGTTCAATATTATATTTTTCCATAACATCATGAGCAATATTATTATAACCAGTTTTAACAATACGATATTCTTCAAGTTTATATTTACGCATTACAAAAAGATAAGTACAATCATCACTCATAATAATACCAATATTTTTAGCGTTAGGTGATGCTGGTAAAGTCGGTAAAGTGCTTGGTAAATAAACACATTTGTCTACTTTTAACTTACCTAAATGAAAAATATCAATAATATTACGATAATGTGTACTATTAATTACTAATAAATTAAAGTCATAACCTTTATTACTATTAACCTCCGTATCAACAAGTTCAATATAATCAGTTAATAAATCACCGAATTGTCGCTTTTCTTCTTTATCAAATGAATCTTGTAAAACTTTACCAGTAAGTTTAGGAAGAGATATTCTAGTTTTAAAAACATTCATAATGTCAACAGAAACATCTACTGGTGATTCTTCGTATCCATATTCTTTTAACTTTTCAAATAGCACATCACCGTATGATTTTAGTCTATCTTTAGAAATATCATCAGACATAGGGAAATTCAATTTAAACTGAGCATCAATTTGATAATTAGTTTTATAATTTTGTTTAAAGAAATGTGATAAAGCTGTTTTGATAACGCCAACATTTTCAGTACGAATACAAAACACATAAACATCAACATTATCAGCAGATTCAATAGCAGCACAAAATACTCGCTTCATATTAGTTTCCTCCCTCTTGTGAAATTATAAAAATAGGAAATTCATAAGTTTTTTCATTATCAAAGGTAATAGTTACAACATAAGTTTTTGGATTATTTGTATCTTGTACAACATTAATTGAAGTAATTTTTTCAAAAGTATAAGGATTAGCATTATATCTAAGCATATGCTTTTCATTATCGATGAATAGTAAATTCACATTTTCTGCTTCACCTGTTCTAATGGTAATATTGCCATTTTCACTTCTAATTATTTCAACTGATTTTCCTTCTAAATTTACAGTATTAGTAAATTTTTCAAAACATTTTACTACAACGTTTTGTTCATATGTTCTCTCTTGTAAAGCTTTAACATCTTTTGAAGTATTGGTAAAAGAAACTAGAAAATACCCCGCAGTAGCAAGCACAATACTAGAAATTACCATCGCTACAATTAATTCAGTTAATGTAAAACCTTGTTTATACTTATTATTATTCATAATCATAACGTACATCAATTGAGTGCTACTCAAAGTATACTTTCCTTTCTTAAAATTTTTCGACACTATATCTATATTATTATATTACATTACTAAATAAAAATCAAAACATTTGACTTTTCAAAATAATAAAGCAAAAATACTCTAATTTTTAAACTAAAATAAGGAAAAATTAACTAAATTAAAGGACAATAAATGTACTAAAGAAAAAAGTGCTGGCCACTAATCCAGCACTTCAAAGGAAGTAATAATGAGACTATAAAAAACTAATTTAATAATTCATTATTATAAGAAAAAACAAAAAATCTACAAAAAATGCCATAGAATTTTTCGTAATGAATGATTGCACAAGTAGAAATAAAAAACAATCAATCACTACACAATAATTTTATCACAACTTTTATGTAATTGCAAATATTTAGATAAAGATTTAAAAAGAGCCCTAAGGCTCTTCTATCATATCATAATATGATTGATTGTTTTTGATGCAATCCTAAATATTTGTGGAAAAAATATAGTACAAATAATTGATAAACTTCAAATAGCCATCTATTAATTAAAATAATTTCATACTTTTAACAGCATTTTCAACATTATTCATATCTGTTTGATATGGACTGATGTCAATATCATCCGCATTAGTATAGTGAATTTCTTTAAGTTTTTCAACCATAGGAAATAATAATACTACTTTACGAGCTGATGTTTTTTTCTGATAAACATACATTTGATAAATATCACTATTTGAAACATCTGGTTTACCACTATCATCTAGTAATGTTTTCCATTTTGTATCTAGAATTACCTTATCATTTCTCTCTTTTGAATATATGATAATATCAGGTTTAATTTTGTACTTTTGTTCATTTTCAAATAAATATATTTTATTACTTTGTAAAACGACATTATAACCTTTCTTAGTATAAATTTGATGTACTTTTAGACTAATATATTTCTCAAACAGTTTTTCTAGTGTTTCATCTTCAGACATCTCTTTCAGTGCTTCTAGACATATTCTTTTGTAAATTCTTTTTGTTTTTCATCAAACTCTGGTTTTATTTTATTGTATGCATCGTACATTTTTCAGTTATTTTTTTAATTTCTTCTCTTCTCATTACTTCGTCTCCTTCTTAATTTTTATCAATACTAGTCCATTATACTAAAAATATGGCTTCCAAGCATTTATTTAGCAAATTAAAAAGAGCTCATGGCTCTTATTTTTATATGTGATTATAAAAATCTTTTATTTTGCAAACCATATTTCATTTGCATTATTTGGTAATTTTGGTGGCTGAACAAATTTTATGGTTTTATCACGGGGTTGTTTTAAAGCTTTAATAATTTCTTCTGCTTTTTTGGGATCACGTACAATTAAATTTTCTCTAAAAGAACTTGATGCCATAATTTCACCTCCTAATTAAAATATAGCATAAATACATTTTATCTATAGTTTAATTATACACTATTCTTAATAAATTTTGCAAATTGTTTGATGATTATTAAATATTTTCAAAAACATTTATCTTAAAGAACAAATAACGTTATATAAGGCTCTCCAATTTTATAGAGAGCCTTATTTTATGGATACGTTAAATATAAAATATTTGACAACTATTTTCTTTATCCTATCATTTTTACTTCTTTTACACCAACATACCACTCAGAATTCCATCTTACAGGGACTGAAACATAATTACATTCAATAATTAAATTCAAACACTCATAGAAGCCTTTATTAGCTACTTTCTTGATGTTTTCTGTTAAAATTATCGATTCTAACCATTTATTATGTTGGAAAGCTTTATATTCAATCGATCTTACTGTATCTGGAATTGCAAAGGTTGAGCTTTGCTTATTAGACGGATAAAGATATAGGATGGTTTGATCTTTATTATATAAAACTCCATCAACTGAAGCATAATATTGATTATCACTAGCTACTTCAACTTTATTTAAGTTAGTACAATTATCAATAAAGGAAAGTCCAAGGGATGTAACACTACTTGAAATACTGACTGTTTCTAAGGCATTACATGAAGAAATACTATTAGATGAAATAAATTTTAAGGATTCGTTTGTAATGATTTCTTTTATGTAATTATTACCAGAAAAAGCATTTGTGCTAATTTCCTTAACCATTGTACTAATATTTAGGATTTCCTCTTCTTTTCCACTTGCATAATAAATTAAGATTGTTTGATCTTGATTGTAAAGGACATTATCAATAACTTTAAAGTAATCATTGTTACTTAAATTAAGGTTTGATAAACTTACACAGTCTTTAAAGACGTCATATCCTAAGTCCTTTAAATTATTTGGTAAATTAAGAGTTACTAAGGCTTTACAGCCTGAAAAAGACATGTTACCAATTGATGTAATATTATTAGATAATTCAATATTTTCTAATTTTTCACAATCTTTAAAGGCAAATGAAGCAATACTTGTAATATGTTTTGATAAAGAAAGAGAAGTAATATCTTTATTATAAAAAGCGCCACTAGCGATACCAACTACAGGAAGTCCGTTATGGCCATTACTGATAATAACTTCAGGATCAGTCCCTGTAAAACCAGTAACAATATAACCGTCTTCATCTTCGTTTAGTTGATATTCAATTCCAGTACTTCCTGGATAAATTAATTCAACATCGCCATAAATGTTAATACCACCAGGTAACATTGTTTCGTAATCAATCTCTCCCGTAAAATCTGGATTTTTATACCAACCACTAATGAACGCTTCACCAACAAGTTCTTCAAATGCTTTATTTGATAAGAACTTGACAGGATCACCCCATGTAACTGGGTCTGACTCGTAACATACTTGATCATTAATATAGTATTTAACCGTGTATTTACGTCTATTATAACGCACTTCAATAACGGTTCCCCCATCTCCTCTAATGGTTTCACTATTACTAACTGGTTCATAGTAATCTTTGTTTTCGATAGTTTCATACACGTCACTAGCATCAGGCGTAACTGTGCTTCCTGTGGTGCCTATAAATGTTATCGTATTTATTAATTTATATGAAGTATCCGTTTGTAAGTAATATTTAACAACATATCTAGTATCAGTACGAGGTGTGAAGTTAGCATAAATAGATACGTCTTTGGTAACTGTTTCATTTCCTACTTTTACTTTAAAGGTTTTATCTAAATACCATCCTTCAAAATCATAACCTTTAACATATGGCGTATCAAGTTTTCTTATGACATCAGTAAGTAAAGTATTCTCTCTTACAACTTGACTTAAGTATTTTGAACTTCCATAGCTTGTTGTTGTATCACTATATACTTTAACCGTATAATATGGTACAGCTTCAAGTTTAGCATAAATTGTAATGCTATCCATAAATACATAATTATTAGGAACAGCATTTTTAAATTCACTATCAAAATACCATCCAATAAATCTATAATCATATAAATCAGGAACCTTAATTTTCGAAATATCATCTTCGGTTAAAAGTTTTGTCGTTGTTGATTCATTATTAACAACTGAAGTTATTGTTATATATTTGTTCATTTTCACAAATATTTCTAAATCACTTTCAATTTTCTTATTTAAATCAAGTTTAGATTTAAGCGTGGAATCACTAAACCAACCACTAAATACATAACCTGAAACTACTGGGGTTTTAAGGGCACCAATTAATGTTCCTTTTAACACTTTTTGCGTAGTTTCACTACCTAAAGTATTAATTTTAACAGTATAATATGGAGTCTTACCAAATATTGCATAAACTGTTACATCAGTTTCAGTAAATGTATCAGAATCCTTTAACACCATACTTCCATCTTCAGTCAAACTCCAATATTTAAACACATATTGATAATTATCATCACCGTAAGTTGCAGGTTTTGTAAGTTTGGAAATAATGTTATTTGGATCAACTAAAGTAGTTACTATTTCGCTTTCACCTATAATTTGTTTAATGTAATAATTACGTTTAACGTTAAATGATGCATATAAATTTATATTTTTAGTAATTTTTAGCGTAGTTAAAGCTTTATCTGTAAAGTTTTCATCTAAATACCATGCATTAAAAGTATAAGTTCCATATCTGTCAGCTACTTTTGTAGGCGTATCTAGGGATGAAATTGAAGTTTGATCTTTTACATTAATAGTTTTAACAATTACACCATCAGCATAAATCGTCACATCAAAATATGGAATGGTCATAAGTTTACCATAAATGGTTATATCACCATTTACACTTATTTTAGATAAATCTAGACTACTACCACTAAAAGTATCAGTATCAAAGAAACCTTCAAAATAATAATCATTAAAGCTTGGAGTTTTAATAATACTAGATAAAATAGTAGCTTCTCTTATCTTTAATAGGTCAATAGAATCAACCGTTTCTTTATTTTCATTTAGGTAAATCACATTAACAGCATAATAATTAATCTTTGTCATTTTTGCATATAATACAAGATCACTTGTGATGCCCGTTGTCGTTTTAAATACGGTTTCAAATGCTTCGTCTTTATACCAGCCTTCAAAAATGTAGTCAGCAACTAGTGGACTATTTAAGAAACTAGAAATTATAGTACCTTCTTCTTTATTACTATAAATGGTTTCTTTACCTAATACTATCGTTTTTAAAGTATAATAGTTAATTTTATCCATTTTCGCATATACTTTTAAATTGCTATTAACTAATGTTGTTTCATTTACTTTTATACTATAACTACTATCTAAATACCAACCTCTAAAATAGTATCCACTAACACTAGGGGTAGTAAGTAAACTCAATAACACAGTATTTTCTTTTATTTTATTTTTTATTGTTAAATCTTTTAAAACATTAATTTCAACATCATAATAATTAATTTTTGTCATTTTTGCGTACACATCAAAATCACTAGTTACTTTTTGGTTAAGATCTGCAAGTAGTGTATAACTACTATCTAAATACCAACCTTCAAAAATGTAATCTGCAATATTTGGATTTACAAGTATTTGTTTTAACAATGTATCTTCAGTAATTTTATTCTTAACTTGTATTTCATCAAGAATATGAACCTTAACTACATGATATGGAATAGGTAAATATCTACCATAAATAGTAATATTTGAAGTAATCTTGGTATTATCATTTAATTTAGTACTATAACTAGAATCACGATACCAACCATCAAAATAATAATCAACAACGTCAAGCACAGTAATTTGACTAATTTTAGTGTTTTTTGGAGTACTTCGTATTTCACTATTTCCATCAATTATAATAGTTACATCGTAATATGTTTCTACATATGTAAACTTTGCATATAAATCAATATTTGAGTCTATTTTTGTTTCTTTATTAAAGGCGCTAGTAAAGTCACTATCTAAATACCAACCATTGAATAAATAATCATCTTTTACAGGATCATTTATTTTATTTTCTAAAATTGTTGTTAATTCTTTAACTGTAATAGTATTTATGATACCATCAACATGAGTAGTAACAGTATAATACATTATTTTATGTAAATCACCATAAATAATATCATCTTCACAAAATACATAATCACTTGGTATTTCATTTGTGTATGCTTCATCAAAATACCAACCTCTAAATTCATATCCTTCTTTTATGGTGTTATATGGTGATACAACCTCACTTAAGGTAACGCGTTCAATCCATCTATTTTCATATTTCGCTCCATCAAAATAAACTGTAATATAGCAATATGGAATTTTAGTAAATTTAGCATAAATATCACAAGTATGATCAAATAAATAATCATCTGGTACAATATTTTCATATTCTTCATCAAAGTACCAACCATTAAAGATGTAATCAGTTTTTACAGGATTCGTAATAGTTGTAATACTTACTTTATCTAACCATTCAAAAGTTTCAGTCTTTCCATCAATATGAAATGTTACATAATAATATGGAATTGGTTCAAACTTAGGATATAGGTCACAAGTTGTATTAATACTATAAACACTTGGTACAGCTTTTGTTAATGCTTCATCAAAATACCAACCTACAAATGTGTGTTTTTCTTTTGAAGGAATTGTAATAGTTGTTACATCAAGTGGTTCTAAATATCTTACAGGTTTTGCATCACCAACATGAATGGTTACATAAAAATAAGGAAGCGGATCAAATTTTGGATATACATCACATGTATATGTAAAATTAAAATCATTTGGTATTTCTTCTGTTAATGCTTCATCAAAACACCAACATACAAAGTTATAATCTTCTTTTGATGGTTCTTGAAGCGTTGTAATTGACACCTTATCTAACCATTTATAAATAATTGGTGTATCTCCAACATGAACAGTTACATAAAAATATGGAATTGGCGTAAATTTAGCATATATTGTAACATCAGTTGTAAATATATCAGATGTTAAAACTTCATGTTCAAACTTTTCATCAAAATACCAGCCATCAAACGTATAATCTTCTTTTGATGGATTTTCAAGCTTTGAAATATCCGTTACATCTTTAATATTATATTTAGTAACAGCGCCATCAATATTAACACCTACAAATCTATCAATATATTTAACATCCTTAACTTCAGCATTAATCATGGCAAGTCCATTTAAATAGGTAAGTAATGCTCTTAACTTAATAATATCACCAACTTGAAGATTTAAAGTGTTAAATTCTTTATCTACGCCTTGTACTAGAATACTTAAATCATTAAGTTTTATTCTAAATGTACCATTTGTTTTATCAATTATTTCCGTGATTGGACAATTAATAACATAGTAATCAAAGGTATTTTCATAAGCTTTTTTATTTTCAACTAATTTATTAACTTCTTCTATTTTTAACAGTTCATTACTATCATTTATGGTTATATCTTTTGGTTTAATAATAATCGGTTCCACATATTTCCAACCTGCATAAAGAGAAAAACTTGCGGTTACACTGATATTAAAATCAAAAGGTACTGTGCAGTCTTCATCTATATACCAACCTAAAAATTTATGATCAACTTTAGTTACTTCAATTGATTTAACTTTTTTACCTTTTTCAACTTTTACTACTTCATTTGGTTTGTCATTATTACCAACAAATGTAACTTCACAAGTTAAATCATTAATGTAATTTGATTCTTCATTTACGCAACTACTAATAAAGATAAAGGATAAAGCAATGATTAAAACAATAAATATTCTTTTACGCATTTTTACCTTTCTCCTTTCTACTTCTTAATAAGTAAATAACAAAACCTATAAATAAGCCAGCTACATAACTGATAATATTTGTAATCATATCATATTTTTCATAGCCTAATGGCTTAATACTCATTCTAAGAACATTACATAAAATAAGTAAAACTAAAATACCACAAATAACGACTACATAATTTAATACACTATTAAGTTTTAGTGGTTTTTTATTTGCGATAACGAACGCTAAAATACCAATAATTAAAGCACAAATTACTTGACTAATAATTCTTACAATAAAATTACCATAACCATATCGTTCAAGTCTAACGCCTGTACTATGGTCAAATGCCTCTATATTAAGTGTTTGAACATAACTTACTGTATTATCATCATTATCATCGATAATAAATGATACATAAGTTTTACCAGCTTTTTTAATAACTAGATAATCATCCTCAACGCTCACCATTGAATCATCACCAATAATAATATCAACATTACTATATGTTGCTCGCCAGTCAATCAAATAACCAAACTGATATCGATCTTCTACATACATTACCTTATCAGGTACACTAACAAACATAAATTTAGGCATAATATTTGCGATGGCAACAGTATATTCAACTGAAAAATCAGGATTTGCGTAAGGATAAACAGTAACTTTAGTTGTTCCACTCTTTAAGCATTTAAACGTATACTTATTGTTATTTTTATCAACACTTAAAATTTCAGGTTTTTCTATTTTTACTTCATGATATTTTCCAAAAGGATGATTACTTGGAGTAAATGATACATCAATAGTAAAACTATCACCAATATACATTAATTTTTCATTTAAATTAATTTCTTCATCATTCATTTTAACAATTGTTTTAAAAGTGTTTAAAGCATCATATAAACTATGTTCTTTGACACATTCAACTTCAAATGATTCATCAAAACTTGTTACACCATCAGTTGCATGAATACTAATAGTGGCAGTACCATATCCTAAACCTATAAATAATCCATCTTGGCTAACCTTTATAACTTTTTCGTTACTAGAACTATATGTAAAATTAACACCTCTTAGTTCTTCATCTATTTCTGTTCTAATAGATGCGGTTTGACCTCTTTCAATCAAATTTACAGCTGTATAAGCAAAGGTTACATCCTTACTATTTGTAACAACAAAATCATATTCAAGATTTAAAACTTCATTTTCCAAAACAATAATATTTAAACTTACATATCCTATATTTACAAATTCAAGTTTAACAATTAATTTATTTTCTATAATTGATTTAGTCACTTTGGCTATAGCATCATTACTAAGCTGAACAATAACATTATTTATGTTAGTAGCATAATATGGATAAATGTCAAATTCTAAATCTATTACTTGATTGACTTTAACCTCATTATCCTCATAGTCATTAACATTGCTAGTTTTATTAGACAAAGTAATATTTTCAATTTTAGAAAATAGTTCCATATCATTTTCAACTTTAACTAAAAAATTAATCTCACACATTTTATTTGTTTCATGAGTAATTTTTATATTAGTAATACCAGGCTTTAAGGCTTTTAAATAACCATCTTCAACAGTTACTACATTTTCATCACTTGATGTAATTATCAGACTATTCTTTAATTCGAAATCACGAGAAAAGACTTGAACTTGTTCTAATTGACCAGAAGACATAATTAAATATTTTTTAGAATCAATTTCCTTAAATTTATCATTAGTTGGACTAACTAATCTAAAAAAGCTCTTTGGGTCAATCGGAAAAATCTTAAAACTAATTTCATCCTTAAGTTCTGAGTCAAACTTAGAGGTAGCACTAACCTTCAAGTCCCCAGTTTTCAAACAAACAAAAGTAATAGAAGTATTAGTAATAGATGTTACTTTAACTAAAGTATCATCATTAAATTCAAAATCTACTTGTTCAGTACCATTACCATTACCTTTTGCGGTTAAAGTAATAGTATAGCCTTCATGCATACTAGTTGATAAAAAATCTTTTTTATTGAAGTTAATACCACCGGCTGTAATAGCATCAGTAAAAGAAACACTAGTTGTTTCTTCAGCATCATAACCTCCAACAACTTTTATGTCAATACTTGCATAAATACTAGGATCTATGACGCTTTGAATTTTAATAGTTGATTCACCTATTGAACTCGCATATAAATAATTATCCTTAAAATAAGCTACATCCTCATTACTTGATGTAAGTTCAATTTCTCCTAATGTAATTGGTCCATAAGCATAATAATCTATCGGTACTATTTGTCCTACACTATATAGCTGCTTATTATAAACTAAATTATTATTAAACCTTAATTCATTATTACTTCTTATTACCATCACATTTATAGTTTTAGTTACATCGCTATTATCATTAGAAATTAATTTAACCGTAGCTTTTCCTTCTTTCAATCCCTTGAATTTTCCTTTATAATCAATTGAAAGACAATTAGAGTTACTATTTTGATATGTTATAGACTTTTGATAATATGATAAATTTTCTGGATAAAACTTAATTGTAGGGGTAAATTCCTCATTAATCTTAATGACATAATAGTCATTATAATAATTATCACCAGTCTCAATATCAAAATTTTCCACATGACTAAGCTCAGTTACAACAACACTATCATCAAAATACTTAACAATCTTATTATATATAAATGGCCCAACAAAACATATTATAACTAAAAATACAACTAAAACGACTTTTTCATATTTTTTATTCTTAGAGATTTTTGAAAGCATCATAGTTCTCCTTTAAATTATTTATAATTTGAAAAACAAAATCTTTATTGACACTACATAATAAGAAATTAACTATAAGAAAACAGATAGAAATTAAAACACTAACAATTATCAATATTATTTTATGCTTACCACATAAATAAAACAAAATAAAATACAAAACAAAAAAACACAAAATCAATAAATATGGTAATTTTAATCCTATCTCATCTATTTGTTTAACAACCATTGTTATAATCTCATTATCAGTAAACAACCCAATAATTGGAACAAGATTTTTAATGATAATAAATAACAATAATGTTAAACCCAAAGTGATGGAACAGCTATATAATAAACTATAAAGTAGTTTCTTCATATTATTTCCTCTTTTCTTAAAATAATGGCATCCCTATAGAGATGCCATTAATAGACTAATAATTAATGTATTATTTTGAACTATAATTTATTTTTCTATGCCCGTACCACCACAAACATTACCATCCTCGTCTAATGCAACGATTGAAATGAAAGAGATTGTATTATTATCTTTTGTCGCATATCCATTACTTTCACAAGGAACAACAACATATGCAAGATTTCCTCCATAAGTCACTTCATATAAACACTCTGATAGTCGTTTAGCATTAGTTGGTAATTCTCCAGTCCAAGTAGTACCAACAATTGTCCAAGAACGGTCACCTAAGAAATTAAATATTTGTGTAGGTTCGAATAATCCAAGTTTATTTGCTTCTTCTAAAGTAGTACATTCAATTGTAGCAAAAGTTGAGTTAGCTGAGCGTAAGCCTGGCTTTCCTTCTTCATCATGTTTAGTAGAACCACCAGAAAGAGAAATAACAAATTTAGCAATTCTAGTTTGGCTGTCATTACCTTTAGTAATAGCAAATTCATATTTACCAACATTATTTTTTTCAATACTAAAATTATAAGTTAATACACTCATATCCTTAACATCAACTACAGCCATTTGTTTATACTCTTCAGAACCAAATTTTTTCATGCCACTAGTTTTAACTTCATCTATTGAAATAATACCTTTAGCAGCATCATACATATAGTATTGTCCAAATACAGTTTCCATTGTTGCGCCACCTTTATTAAATGCGCAAAGTAAGCTTGACAAATTTGCGGTACTTACATTTTCAAGATTTGATTTATTATAAACACTTTCTTTGCTTGCAGAAATTGAAATCAAATCGCCAAAATTTTTAGTATTTTCATCTAAAACATAATAAGCTTTTACATTTAAGAAGTAATTGTAGTTAGGGTTAATTAAACCAACATATGTTGCGATATATTCACCGTAGTTTTTACAATTTAACACATACCAACATGAGTTACTATCTTTGCTTGTTACTTCATCTACCTTACCAACACCACTAGTAAATACTGCCCCATATGTTCCTAAGTTTGTAAAAGAAGCATAATTATTACAATTTCTTAATACTGCAATATTTTTTGCTCCTGTTTCTTCAACCAATATTTGACCAAATATTGAAGCGTTTGATGTTTTAAAATCAATTTTTCCAAATGTTTTAATATTTTCAAAAGTAACAGTGCCCACTAAATATTCAAATATAGCTCCTCTTTTTTTGTAAGTAAATTCACCTTTTTCACCTTCAGAGAAATGAATATCAATATTTTTAATAGTTGAATCTACCAATCTATAACCTAATATACCATTTACATTTCTCAAAGCATAACCTTGACCATTGATTTCTACATTTTCAGTTACATGTGTTTCAGCAGTACGATCTTCAAGTGCGCCTTTAAAATCAATGTCATTAACTAGTGTATAATATGTTCTTTCAGTTTTTCCTTGTTGTCCTAAAGCAACTTTAAATTGTTCAACAGTAGAAACTTGATAAGGAGCAGTTGCAGTACCATTACCATTCGCAAAATAAGAATCTAATACAGTGTATTGGAAAGATGCATTAAGCCCATTATAAGTTACCTTAACCGTGAATGTACCTGCTTTAGATGTACTTGGATCATTTTCAGGGAAATTAACTTTTGATTTTGCAGCTTCATAATCATAAGATTTATTATCGATTTTTACAGAAAATCCTGTCCAATCAAATTCTTCTCCTAAAACGTAAGTAGTTTTTGGATAGCCATCAATTTCAAAACTAGTAGTTGAACCTCCATTTTCAAAACAACTTGCTAGCGTAAATATGGCTATTGCCATTAAAAATAAATTTAAAATTTTTTTCATAATTTCCTCCATAATTTTTTTTATATAATAAGGGCACACTATCTGAAATATCTAACAAATAGTACATTGCCTTCATTATCCGTAATTTGTATTTTTGTAATCTCGATTTGATTACAACTTTCTTCTTTTTCACCTGTTTTATATTTATAATTGTCAATGCCATTAACATCTAGTGTAAAGCCATCATAAATATTTCCTTGTAATTCTCCACTTCTAATAATTTCAGTCTGTGGTGTAGAGTTAGAGCCAGACATGTTACCACCATACTTATTACCAGTTTGAATTCTTAATGTTTGTCCTGCTAACCATTTTGAATCAATATATTCATAATACACTGGTTTATAATCAACTGTAACTTTTACGTTACTAAAATTAACAAATTTATTTGCGGTATAAGGGACATTAACAGTAATTTTAGCACTAGTATTACCATCCATTGTATATGTAATGGCGCCAGTTGCATCAGTCACAGTTCTTAATTGATCAATACCATATAGTATATCAGTAATATAACCAACATTATCTAGTTTGTAACCAACATTATTAGAATTAACCATTGCACCTGAGAATTTTACTGAGTAAGGTGCTACGACAGAACTCATTGAAATTTGACCATTAATCTTACCACCAGATATAAAGTCAGAGAAATTAACTTGGTTTACTTGAATTGTAGGAATTAAATATTCTGAAATAAGCACTTTTTCTAATTCAGTCTTACTAAATTCTGTAGGTTTAATAACAGTTGTCTCTACTTTTGCTCTGCCATTAGCATCTATATTAGCATCTATATAGTAAGTATAATATCCAGAAGTTCCAGGAACGTATCCATCACTAGGTTTATATGGCTTAATTTTATCATCATCATTTTCAGCTTTAGCATCATAAATCCAAAGTGTTCCTTTATCACCAACAAATAATTCTTTATTCGCATCTATAACAAACACAGTACCAGTAACAAATCTATAAGCGCGTTTAGTATAATTTAAAGTATAAGGTAAAGCGTTATAAGTAATAAGATTTAAGGAAGCTAGATTACCAACTTCAACAGTACCGTTCTTGTGACCTAGATTATCAACAGAATCTAAATTACTAGCAACTACTAAGACTTGACCTTTGATTAAAGTAGAAAGAGCCATATTGACACGTGTTACAGTTGTAGGAATTAAAACTGGGGCGTCTATAATTATAGCTAAATTTTTAAATTCATCTGTTAATTTTAACTCATTAACGCCTTTTGTTATCACACCATGTTCAAATACTAAGGCAGTTGCCTCATCAGGTGTTGCTTCTGCCAAAATCGAAGAACCTGATGCATAGCCAGCATTACCATTCCAATTTTCACAAAGTCTTGTATTAAACATACCGTCTTCAGTATAGTAAATGGTTTTATCAACACTAAAACTTTTAACATAATTCACTATATCATTTTTAACTTGTGAATTTTTACTTTTATTTAAAAATTTCATTTTTTCTAAGTTATTAACTAACTCATTAAATTTAGTTTCCATTTGATTTAAAATATTTTCATATGCATCTTGATCGCTAGGCGCTGCACTTTCACCCTTTGCAAGCGCATAAAGATTGTTTACGCCATCAATAGCTTCTTTAATTGCATTAGGAGTTTGGTCAATATAGAACCAGTTAGGACGAGCTTCCGATAAGCATTCAACTCTTGAACGAGGAGTTGATGTTGCGGCTGAAACTGAATTCATTGCATCCGCAATCTTAACATATTCAATTCTATTATGTTCCGTATCATACCAATAAGCATATTCCTCTAACTCAGAAATTAAATCATAACCACTTTTCTTAACTATTTCTACAACTTCATCAGGCATTAAGAATTCTTTATCATTAAGAAGTACTTCACCAACAATTAACGATGTCATATTTCTTGCATTTTGTTCACCTTTAGAAACTTTAGCTTTTTTAATGTAGCTAGATAGTGAAGGGATTAAAACTGCGGCTAAGATACCGATAATAACAATAACAATTATTAGCTCGGTAAGTGTAAAGCCTTTTTTATTTTTATTAATTTTCATATTTCTTCTGGTCTCCTTTATAGTTTATTATGATCTAACATAAGCTACTGGAAGTGAAGCATCCATAGTATATACAGTATCATCTTTTATATATATAAAATTCCATTTTGGGGTTGCACCAACCTCAACTGTTGCAGAAGTGATTTTAGCACTAAAGGTTTCAATTGTTTCTTCCTTAAAAATTTTCTTATCTGATCCTTCCACTTCTTCTTTTAGAGGAACACTTGCTACATTTGTATTTTTTTGAATTTTGTATGTTCCATCTTTTTCACCAAAAGGTATTGAAGCAACAACAGAGCCTTTTTGAATAATAACTTGATGTTTATTAACTTCAACAACATAATTTAATTCAGACATAGTTCCATAATCTTCAGAAGATACATCAAGTACTTTTTGTAGGAATTCTTTATAAACGCCTAAAGCATCTTGTTCAGCGGCCGATTTTTTAGCCTTTTTGATATAGGAAGAAAGA
>OLWN01000120.1_pt1 | contig 53402 bp, 44 predicted proteins | sample 1644151 | NCBI WGS metagenome assembly OLWN01 (sample SAMEA103958121, study PRJEB25191) | human gut metagenome
TTTTACTTTAATATCATATCTATTTAATATTTCTTCTAGTAATTTTTTATTTAACATTTTATCCCCCTAATCAAGTTCTGTCATTTTCATTAAGTAATGATTATGAACATATTCATATAGTGATTTATATTCATCACTTTCAAATAATTCTTTTTTTGTAAGTATTTCTTCAGAATCATCATTCGCCACATTTAATAAATCACTATCTTCTAGTAAATTACAATATTTAAAATTCATTGATCCTGATTGTTTTTCACCAAAGAATTCACCTGGGCCTCTAGTTTTTAAGTCATATTCGGCAAGAGCAAATCCATCTGTATTTTCTTCCACAAATTTTAATCTTTTTTCGCTGCTTTCACTTGGTGAATCTGATAAATAAAAACAATATGGTGTTGCATCACTACGCATTACTCTTCCTCTTAATTGATGAAGCGTAGCCACACCAAAGCGATCAGCACCAAGTACAACAATGGTTGTGGCATTTTTAACATTAACCCCAACTTCAATTACACTTGTTGCGACGAGGATACCTATTTTCTTATCTAAAAAGTCTTTCATGACTTGTTCTTTTTCTTCGGTTTTTAATCTACCATGAATTAATCCAACATTAGTAATGCCATCAAAATATTTTTTCATACGTTCAAAAATTTCCAATGCATTTGCAGAATCAATAGAATCTGATTCTTCTATTAATGGGGTTACAACATATATTTGATGACCTAGTGCTAATTCATTTTTCATATGGTCAATTACTAATTTTTTATCTTTTGGTTCTACATATTTTGTTATAACTTGTTTTCTGTTTTTAGGCATTGTTTTAATTACTGAAATATCAGTATCACCATAAACAGAAATAGCAAGAGTTCTAGGAATTGGAGTTGCACTCATTTTGAGGTAATTTACATCTAAACCTTTATTACGGATTAATACTCTTTGACGTACACCGAAACGATGTTCTTCATCCGCAATAACAACTCCTAAACTTGCATATTCAATATCTTTTTGAAATAAAGCATGTGTTCCAATAATGATATTGATTTCACCACTTGCTAGGCCTTCCATAATTTCCCTTCTCGTTTTACCTGAAGTAGAACCCGTAAGTAAGGAAATTTTAATATCTGGAAATTCCTTTAAAGCATGTGTAATCGTATCATAGTGTTGAGAAGATAGTATTTCAGTTGGGCACATTAATGCGGCTTGATATCCACCACTAACTGCAGCTAAAATGGTGATTAACGCAACTATTGTTTTACCACTACCAACCTCACCCTGTAATAAACGATTCATTGCATATGGTGATTTTAAATCACCTAAAATGTCTTCAATAGCTTTATTTTGATCAGGCGTAAGTTCATAAGGCAATAAACCAATAAGTTTATTTAACACTTTTTCATCATAACTGATAGCTGGAGCTTTATGATTTTCTTTACGCATAAACTTCAAATATTTCATTGATAATTGATAATTTAAAAGTTCTTCATATTTAATTCTTTTTCTAGCCTGATTAATTTCATTCATATCATCACCGAAATGAAGAATTTTAACAGTTGATGACATATCTAAAAGTTGCCTTTTAAGAATGTACTCCTTAGGTAAGGTCTCGGTTATTTTATTCTTATAACGTCGATATACCTTTTCAATTATCTCTAAATATTTATTTTCTGAGATATCTTTAATATGATAAACGGGAACAACATCACGATTTATTTCATCACAAATAATTAAATTAGCTACTGTAAAATTATTCATGTTTTGATAGAATCTTCCTTGTACTCTTAAAACAGTTCCATAATTTAGTTTACCTTTTAAGAAAACTCGGTTAAAGATGGTACATCTAATTTTTGTTCCTTCAACTTCAAGTTGAAATACCACAGTTGAAAGTTTTGTTTTCAAGTAGTTTACCGTAACTCTACTTACAATTGTTCCTTCTAGGGTGATTGTTTCATCAAGTTTGGCATCACTTATTGATGATACTTTATAGTTTTCATATCTAACTGGAAACTCATATAATAAATCATGAACAGTAGTAATATTTTGTTTTTTTAAGATATTTTGATATCTTGTTAATATGTAATCTTCATCTATTAACTTATAATTTTCTAGCATCATTATTTCTCCTCTTCATTTTATGAATAAAGTGGAGATTTAACTCCACTCTTTATTCTATTGAAAAAATATAACTATATACGTCTTGTTGTCCATTAATTGTATCTATTTCTAGATTACTATATTTTTCTTCAATATAAGATGTAAGATTAGCTAATTCTTCTTCTGTTACATCTTTACCATAAATTATCGTAATTATATCTTTTTCTTCGACTTTACCTTCTGCGAATAATTCTTTTACCGCATCAAGTCTTTCTTTTTGTGATGTAACAATACGGCCATTACATATACCAATGTAATCTCCTTCATTAATCTTTAATCCTTCAATTTCTGTATTTCTAACCGCATAAGTAATTAATCCAGTTGTTACATTAGAAATTACTTCACTAATTTCATTGATAATTCCCTCAGGATCATCTAAACTTAAATCAAGCATAGTAAGTGCTGAGTAACCTTGGGCAATTGTTTTAGTAGGTACTACAAAAACATTCGCACCTTTATAATATTTTGCGGCTTGTTCAGCAGTTAAAACAATATTACTATTGTTAGGGAACACTATTATATTTTGAGCATTTAATAAATCAAATCCTTTAGTAAAGTCTTCAGCTGAAGGATTCATGCTTTGACCGCCTTCAACAACATAATCAACGCCCATTTCTTTAAACGCGTTAATTAAGCCTTCGCCTGTTGCAACGGCAACTACTGCGAATTTTTTAGGAGTAGTTTGTTTACGCATTTCAACGCATTCAGGACAATTACAAGGTTGTACATCAACCTTAGCAGGGCCATCACTATGTTGAACTGACATGTTTTCAATCTTTAGGGTTACGTACTCACCAAATTGTTGACAATAGTTAAGCACATTACCTGGAGTTTTGGTGTGTACATGAATTTTAACAATATCTTCATCCTTTAAAGCGACAATACTATCACCTAAAGTTTCAAGATAATTTGTAATAACACTAATATCAAAGTCTTTGATATTAACTTTTTTATGTTGTAATTGTAGAATAAACTCTGTACAATATCCATACTCTAATTCACTATTTGCATTAAAGTTTTGATGAATTACAGTTTGTGAAGATGTATTTACTGCTTCTTCTTTAATAAATTCGCCATCTAAAGCTTTAGCCATACCTTCAAGTACATAAATTAAACCAGCACCACCACTATCAATTACGCCAGCTTCTTTTAAAACAGGAAGAAGTTCAGGGGTTCTTTCTAGTGAAGCTCTTGCTTCTTGTAATAAATGCTTGAAATATTCTTCAATTGAAGATCTACGGTTAACTTTCTTTTTTGCATATTCAGCTGACTCTCTAGCAACTGTTAGAATTGTTCCTTCAACAGGTTTTAATACAGCATGATAACCTTGTTTTACACCTGAAATAAAGGCATTAGCAAGTTCAACAGCGTTAACTTCATCATAACCAGCAAGGCCTTTATAAATACCTCTAAATAGTTGTGATAAGATAACACCCGAGTTTCCACGTGCACCCATTAACATGCCACGTGATAATTTTTTTGACATTTGATATATTGATTTCTCATCGTATTCACTAATTTCGTGTGCGCCTGCTTCAATTGTCATTTTCATATTTGTACCAGTATCTCCATCAGGAACTGGGAATACGTTTAGGGCATCAACTGTTTTATAGTTGGCCCGGAGGTTTGCGGCGCCATTGGTAACTATTTGCTTAAATAGTAAACCATCCATTTTATATGTTTGCATATTTTCCTCCTTGCATGCTTCTTAGCACGCTTTATCATTCTATCACATTTTATGACAAAATGCAAGTAATATAGTTTTAGCTAACCTCTTCATATTTTGTATTTTTACCTAAATATATTATTTCATTAATTCTTATTGCTTGCATTTATATCTTTTTTATGATATAATCTTCAAGGATTTAAATGTATTAAATATAAGGAGGAACTCATTATGGCTCGTAAATGTTATATAACAGGTATCGGATCAAAATCTGGAAATAATCGTTCCCACTCTTTACAAGCAACTCGTCGTACTTGGAAAGCAAACTTACAAAAAGTTCGTATTAAAGACGAAGATGGTCGCATTATTAGAGTGTACGTTTCTACTCGTGCTTTAAGAACTGGTGCTAAGAACGGAACTATCGAACGTGCATAATTAAATTATGAATGCAAAGTATGGTATAACAGTTTATTGTTATACCATTTTTTGTTGTTACTTTTTGTGAAAAAGGTTTTTGAAAAAACTAATAATCTGCCCAAATACTTTAGGTAACTTTATAACAATAAAACGCATATCCATACCTCCCCTGGTACAGTATATGCGTTTTTAATATTTCTTATTACTTACTTTTAATAATTATTACTTCACCATCTTCTAAAGTAAATATAAACTTACCATCAACAAACTGATTACTAGTAGTATATGTATCATAACTTGTAATTATGGCATGATTTAATAAATACTTTCCCTGAGTAATGCTGATTACAGCTTTACTTAATGTAATAATACCAATATAGTTGTAGTCATCTTGTAAGAAGGTATATGTACCTTTATGATGATAGTAACTAACTTCATTTAACATATCAAGAAACTTTAAGTTTAATTCCGGATATTTTTTTAATAATAAAATATTAACAAGTTCATGATCTAGTCTTCCCCCAAGACAGTCATAAACAATACATTCATCTGCTTTATTTAAATGCATTAAGACAAGTTCTAAATCCGTTTCATTTTTCATTGTTGGGTATTTAAACAAATATTTGGTGTGGTTCTTAATTTCTGTTAAATCTGTAGTAGTATCAAAGTCACCCCACGCCGCATCAAGCTTGTATCCCACATTAATGATTCGTAAAGCTCCTTCATCTAAACCAATTAGATAATCATTTTCAAGGGGATGGTATAATTCTTTAAAGGAAGAAACTGGAGATTTTCCTACAATTATATATCTCATATTCTTTTTAATTCCTCATAACATTCATGAAAGTTTTCACTATTCATTAGGTAAGTTCCTACTACTATAACATCACATCCAACATCTTTTACAAGTTTAGCAGTATTAACATTAATACCACCATCAACTTCAATTAGATACTGAAAGTTATGTTTATCTTTAATATCCTTTAAATATTTAATTTTATCAAGAGCAATAGGCATAAACTTTTGTCCACCAAATCCTGGTTCAACACTCATTACTAAAACTAAATCAAGATCTTTTAGATATGGATTTAAGACGTCTATCTTTGTGTTAGGCTTTACGGAAATTCCACATTTTACTCCGTGATTCTTAATTAGCTTAATTGTTTCTTTAATGTTTTTACAAGCTTCATAATGAAAAGTGATAATGTCACTACCCGCTAAAATATAACTCATAATTTCGGCTTCTGGAGTATTAATCATTAGGTGAGTATCTAAAATTGCGTTTGTTTGCTTATTGATTTTTTCCACTTCATTTGCGTCGTATGTTGTGTTTGGAACAAATTTTCCATCCATTACATCGAGGTGAATCATTGTAATACCATTATCTGTAAAGGTCTTAAAGACTTTTAAATAGTCTTCTTTTTTAACTGATAAGATTGATGGAGATATTAGCATTTTACCACTTCCTTCTGTTTCTTATTTCTTCTATAAATTGCTTGTAATTTTCATATCTTGTGCTTAATATTTCACCTTTTTCAAGAGCTTTTTTGACCGCACAATTTGGCTCATTAAGGTGTAAACAACCATTATATTTACAGTTAGAACTACGCTCAAAAAACTCAACAAAACTATGTGCAAGATCCAATTCTTCCATATCTAAATCCATAATACCAAATCCTGGTGTATCAGCAATCCAACCATCTTTAATGTTTATTAATTCAACATGTCTAGTTGTATGTTTACCACGATTTAAAGCTTTAGAAATATCATTTGTTTCAAGTTTCAAGTCTTCATCTAAGACATTTAAAAGACTGCTTTTTCCAACTCCACTTTGGCCAGTAATCACACTAATGTGATCTTTTATAAGGGGAGATAATTCATCTATTAATTTAGCTTTCGCACTAGTTTTAATGGTTTGGTATCCGATTGATTCATAGTAATTTTTAATTGTTTCAACTGTTTTTATTTCTTCATGTTCAAGTAAATCCCACTTATTAAACACAATAATTGGTGGTATTAGATTGTATTCTAGAATTGCTAAAAAACGGTCTAATAAATTTAAGTTTAGGTCTGGTTCCTTAACTGAAAAAACCACAAAAGCTTGTTCGATATTCGCAATCATTGGTCTAGTTAAATCATTAATTCTTTTATCAAGTTTTGTGATTACGGTGCTTCCATCTTTAATTTCATATTCAATGTGATCACCTACTTTTAGGGTTTCCGTTTTAATTCGAAAAATACCCCTTGGTTTGGCCTTTAAATAGATTTTAGAGGCATTATCATAAATTTTATATTCACCAGCAATGAGGCTTACAATAATTCCTTTATTCATGTTCAACCTCAATCTTTTTAGCTCTTAACTGACCACATGCGGCATCGATATCGGCGCCATGTTCCATTCGTAAAGTTGCTTGAATGTGATTAGTATCAAGGATATGATAAAAGGCTTCGGCTTTTTCTTTGGTAACTTTTTTATATGGTTTTGTAATAACCTCATTATAAGGTATTAAATTAACATACGCATTAATTCCTTTTATTAGTCTTGCAAGTTCTTTAGCACAAGCTTCACTATCATTAACATCACGGAGAAGAATATACTCAAATGTTACTCGGCGATTAGTTTTTTGAATGTAATACTTAACCGCATTCATAACTTCTTCTATTTTATATGCTTTGTTTATTTTCATAATTTCACTTCTTAACGCATCATTTGGAGCGTGTAAGCTAATCGCAAGATTAACTTGAAGTTCGAATTCTGCGAATTCATATATCTTAGGAACAATACCACATGTTGAAACAGTTATGTGTCTCGCACCTATTTCAAGGCCTTTAGGATAATTAACCACTCTTAGAAACTTTATGACATTATCATAATTATCAAAAGGTTCACCAATTCCCATTACCACAATATTAGTTACTCTTTCAAAATCTTTGTCTAAATCTTTTTGAACTTGAAGGACTTGTTCAATTAATTCTCCTGCTTCTAGGCTTCTTACTTTACCTAATTCGCCACTAGCACAAAAACTACACCCCATATTACAACCTACTTGGGTTGTAACACAAATACTATTACCATAGTTGTGTCTCATTAAAACTGTTTCAATTAATTTTCCATCTTTAAGTTTAAACAAATATTTAGTAGTACCATCACTTGATATTTGTTTGGTTACGATCTCTAGTTGTTCTAATTCAAAGTTTTCTTTTAGATGGCTAATTACATTTTTGGAGATGTTAGTCATTTCATCAAAAGAATTAATACGATTACGATATAACCACTCAAATACTTGAGTTGCTCTAAATTTCTTTTCATTAATACTTAAAAAATAATTTTCTAATTCTTCTAGTGAAAAGTTATAAATGTTCTTCATTTCATGCTCCTTTTTTTAATTTACAAATATAAAAGCCATCATTTCTATCTGTTGGAAGAAATGATTTTTCTTCAACTTTTTGATAATTTTTATGACTCTTTAAAAAGTTTCTTATTTGTTCTTCATTTTCTGATTTATTAATAGTACATGTGCTATATACTAATATACCATTTGGTTCTACATAATTATCAATATGATTTAATATATCTTTCTGTAATTTTTCTATTTCTTTTATTTTATTAATAGTTAATCTTAACTTTAAATCACCCTTATGTTTCATTGTTCCCATACCTGAACATGGAGCATCAACTAACACATAAGCATAGAACTTACCATAATCAAAATTTCTAGCATCTGCTTCTAGGGTTTTAATGTTCTTAATACCTTGTCTTAAAGCTTCATTTTCAATTAATTTAAGTTTATGGGGATATATATCACAAGAAGTAATTGACCCTGTATTTTTCATAATTGTGGCTAGGTGAAAGCTTTTAGAACCAGGGGCACTACAAGCATCAAGTACACACGCATTATACGGTGGATTTAGCACTTTACCAACCATCATACTAGATGCATCCTGGGGAATAACTAAAGCTTGTTCAAATAATGTAGTTTGAATAAGTGATACTTTTGTAATAATCATCTCTTCATCTTTTTCAAACCATATATCATTTTTATTTAAATAATCTATTACTTCTTCATCAGTTGTCTTTAAATAATTAATTCTATAAATATTAAATGTTTCTTCAACTGGTTTCAAAATATCAACATAATCATTTGGATATTGTTTCTTAATTAATTTTAAAACATCGACATCAATATTATAAATTATACTTTCTCTTTCATCACTAGCTATTTTCTTTATTTCTTCACAAGCCTTATTAAAGCGGTCTTCTTTAATATAATTTCTAAATACACCATTTACAAACTTAGAACCATTATAATCTTTCTTTTTTACAACACCAACTAATTCATTAACAACATAATGACTTGCAAGATTTAAATAACTTAAAGCATATACTCCAACTCTTAAAGGATTTTTAACATTTGGTTTAACCCTTTTACCACTAACATATGGCCTAAGTAAAAAGTCCAACCACTTTTTATTTTCAACTACACCATATAATATTTTAGTATAAAGTTTTCTATCATTTTCTGAAATAGTTCCAATTCTTTTATTTAATACTATATTTATAAAAGCATCATTATTTATTACTTCGGTGACATCTTCAATTAGTTTATCCCACATTAGTTATTACCTCCAGTTAAGATAATAAAGTAATAAACATTTAAAAAAGCAAAATCTTTCTTTAATTTATTGATTTCTTCATCATTATAGTTATTTACGTACTTCATAGCAGTATGAATATTTTTAAATAGTGTAATCCAGTCTTGTAAAGAGATGGTAATGATTGTTTCATGTGATTCTAAATAGCTTAAAGGTATTAATCTTTTATTAGGAATATCATGAGTATTTACATAATTAACAAGGCGAGTAATAAAACCAGACATTTCTTTACCACTATAATAAAAAATATCACTACTTGCTTGTTCTACTGTTTGATAGTTTGACATTATCTTAGTAAAGTTATCATAAAATATTGTAAGTTCATCTAGCTTTAAATTATCTAAAACTAAAACACTAGATATCCTAAAATTTTCAACAACATCTTCTTTTAATTCTCCAAGCATTGATTCAACCGTGCTGTAATCATTACATAAAATATTATAATCTATTGTTTCATTTGACTCTTCATACTTTGTTACCTTGTCACCTAAACTATCATATATTCTTTCAACAAATATTAATTTATTATAGTTTTCCTCATCATGCTTACATGCAAGTAAAATCTTTAATATATATATAGTTCGCTTAAATTGATTTTTATTTTTATTTACTAATTGAATGATATCCATAAGCCACCTCAATATAGATATTATACTATAATTTATGAAAAAATGCTAGAAAAATATTTCTATGTATTGAAATAAATTACAAAATATGATATAATCATTAAAGAATTTAAAAAAAGAGGTGAATATATGCATCCATATATAGAAATATTTGGACATAAAATTCCAACTTATGGAACAATGATTGGTATTGGGGTTTTATGTCTTGCAGGTCTTATGGTGTATTACTTTTATAAGTACAAAACAACAGACAAAAATATTGATCGTTTAATTATTTTAACAGCCTTAAGTGGTATGGTAATGTATTTGTCAGCAGCCTTCTTTGATGCCTTATGGCACAATCTAGACACATGGCGTGAAACTGGTACTTTCACTTGGAAATGGTGGGGAATAACATTTGCTGGTGGCCTTCTTGGTGGTTTACTATTTTATGTTATTGCATATTGGTTTATCTTTAGAAATGAACGCTACAAATTAACTTATTACCTTAACTTTATCATTGTAGGTGTTGTCATAGCTCATGCTTTTGGTCGAGTGGGCTGTTATTTTGGAGGATGTTGTTATGGTGGAGAAACTACCTCATGGTTAGGTGTTAACTACCCTGTAGAAACTTACGCCGATGGTACACAATTATTTAAAGTAGTTTACCCAACTCAATTATTTGAGGCAGGATTCCTCTTTATACTATTTGTTGTATTATTCTTCTTTGTAAGAAAAAATCAATTACGTGTCTACCTTATCTCTTATGGTATATTTAGATTTATTCTTGAATACTTTAGAGGAGATAGCCGTGGAGCAACAATCTTTGGTGTTATGTCACCATCACAACTTATAAGTGTAATTATGGTTATTGTAGGTGTACTACTAATATTCTTTGAAGATAAGTTAATATACTTAGTAAAGAAAAAGTATAATCCTGAATTATTATCAATAGACGCAAAATAGGAAGTATTGAACTTCCTATTTTTTATGTATTATTGTCGATGTGCTCCCCACGCAACTTCACCAGTACACCAATTATTATCCCATAAATCTGGTTTTTCAGTTGCTTCACAGTATACTGTTCCTGTATCGGTAAAAGCTCTTTTTTCTATCACAAGAACGCTCGAAGGAATATAAGGATTAAGACGTGAACAAGTACCAAATGCGTTATTAGCAATTATTCTAAGATTACTACTAAATTCTATTTTTTCTAAGTTATAACAAAGAGCAAATGCAGTTTCTTCTATTGTATGCACTGTATCTGGAAGTATTACTTCACGTAACTGTGAACAACTTGTAAATGTACTGGTTTCTATAATTCTAACACCAGATGGTATTTTAATTTTTGTTAATGCCGTACAGCAATTAAATGCCTGACTTTGAATAGCAGTTACAGTGTCTGGAATATCTATTGATGATAATTTTTCGCAGCACATAAATAGGCTATCAGATATTATAGAAATTTTTGAAGGAATATTTATACTCCTTAGATTTATACAATTGGCAAAAGCATAATCTGATAATTTTGTTAAAGTTTCCGGTAATACAAGTGATGTAAGACTTTGACATTCATAAAATGCATTTGTACCAATTTCAGTTGTATAAGGAGAAATTCTTATTTCACTTAAATACTTACAATCTTGAAATGCTGAATTTCCAATTTTTGTTGTTGCATCTCCAAGTTTTATTTGTGTTATTTTGGTATTACACAAGCAATATTCTGGTACATATTTTAAACTTTGAGGCATATTAATTTCTCTTAAGTTATAACAACAATTAAACATTTTGTAAGCTAGCATTTCTATATCATCTTCTAGAACTACTACTTCAAGGGATTTATAACCATCAAATGCTCCATAATTTTCATACGCATATTCAATGGTATGACTTTTTGATCCTAATTCTAGTTTTCTAAGTACTATTGGAATATAATAAAATCTACTGTTCGTTTCATCACCAGCTCTATATGAATTGTCATACTCTAAATTTCCAAACAAATCATTAATACTTTTAACATCAACATCTTCCATTTTTATGCTTTCAATGTTGTAACAACCACGTAAAATGGCTGTTCCGATAAACAGAATTGTTGATGGAATTTCTACACGTTTAACTTTAGTTTCATCCACAAATGCTGAATCCATGATTCCGATAACTGGTAATCCATTAATTGTTGATGGAACTGATATGGTTGTGCCATCACCAACATAATGTAAAAGAACTATATATGAATCATCTATAACTCTATACATAAAGCCTGCAGATTCAAAAAATACTTCCGGAGTGAAATTCCATTTTAAAACATTTTGTTTAAAATCTCCATTTTCAAGTTCTTCACTTGTAACACTATTTGTATATTCATATTTTTGTTCATTAATAGTCATTCCGTCTACCACGTATGTTGTGCTACTTGGAAGAGTAAATAAATGATCTCCAACTTTTCCGTTACTTTTGACATATATTACACCACTAATAAGAACATTTTTTATGACATATTTCAAATTATCACTAGTCCACTTGCAATTAAATAATTTAATATCCGAATAATACCAAGCAGTGGTATCAGTACTAAAATATATATCTTTAAAATAAACATTTTTGAAAACACTATATTCACTTAAAATCATAATTGATGTTGCATTTATATAGTTTTCAGCATCAACTGTCCAATTATCTTTATGGACATATGTTAAATTACTTATTGTATGTCCTTTTCCATCAAAATAACCAGTAAAGAAATACGGTTTCCACTTGTATCCTTTCATATCAATGTCATTCGCAAGTTCATAAATTTTTGATTCATTCATATTCATAAAATCTTCTGGTGTATATACCTTGATTACTTCACGACTACCAGTGGTATTTACCGAAAAGTTTAATGTTATTTTATCACTATAATTTCTTACGGTTTCATTGTTATTACTATCTACATATTTAATCCATTTAATATAAACATTATAATCATATGCGTGAATTTCTTTCACATACCAATTATTATCATTTATTCTTATTGGATAAACACTTACAGCACTACCTATAGAAAAGTCTTTAATTCCTATTTCAGTAATAGTATAACCATATGGATTATCAACTTTCATAATATAGCCATTGGATCTACTATTCATATCCATTGTAGTTCCATCCGCAAGAACAATATCAATAATATCTAGTCTAGACATTATTTCAACATCAATTGTATTATTACCAATCATCTTTTGTTCATAAAATTCATCCGGTAAATAATATTGGAATTTTTCTACTGTAATAGTCATGATGCCACTTACTTTTGGAGCAGGTATTAATACTACTAACCAAGTGTTTATTCCATCAGTAGGCCCAACACTACAGTCATAAGTTTTACCATTGATTGTAATACTTAAAAAACCTACTTGATACTTATTTTCGATATATATCTTAAGATTAATATCTTCATTTGTTTTTGGAGATTCCGTATTTAAAACTTCCATTTTAAGAATGTTAATTTCCGCAGAAAGTGTTGTACAAAGCCCCCAAGCAACATCTGTTATATCACTTTTTCCATCATTTAAATTATAACTATAATATAATCCAAGTTCATAATTAGTATGAGGAGTTAAATTTGTAATTGTTTGTTTATCATCAATTGGTAATGTTGTACTTTCATGTTGTGTTTTTAAATCTCTATATTGAATATATTCAAGTTTTACAATATTATCAACATCATCTTTATCCACTTCATAGTAAATACTATCTCTTGTAACTGTACACTTTAGTCTAACTGTTGGCATGGTTAAACTCTTAGTCCAAGTTGTTGCGGCGTACTCACTGATTATAGGGCTATTACCATCTCTAAAATCTTTTTTCACAACAAAGATTACACGATAGTTATTATTACTATAAAGATTATTAAAACTATTAATAGTTAATTCATTAATTGTTTGAACTAATTCATAACCATAATAAAGTTTTACCTCAATTATTGTAGCAATCAAATCTAAATCAGTTAGATTATATGTAAAACTAATTGACTTTTTATCGGGAATTAAATTAATTGTTAATTCAATATCATCAAGGGGTTTCGTTTTAATACTTGAATTATAATATTCAAGTTTTGGAGTTTTGCCATCATGATAATCGTTAAGTAACGCTATTCTTACTGTGTATAATGAATTACTAAGCAAGTTACTAAAGATTTGATTAACGTCTTCACTATCTACTTTTTTACCATTATAATATAATGTAGCTTCATAAAAACTTGCTATATCATTACTATCCAAAATCTTGTAATTATAAAGAATGCTTGTTTTTGTGCTATCCAACGTAATATCAAGTTCTGGTTTTTGATATTTATTAGTTGTGACATAATACGTATAAGCTATTTCTTCCATTCCATTATTTAAATCACGTTCAAATTTAACAACAACTTTATAAGTATTGTCAGCTAGTAAATTTTGAATAATTATATCATCCAAACTTGTTATCTCTTGGACTAATTTACTATTTAATAATATCTCTACTTTTTTAAAGTTCAATACTCCATCAACATCATCTAAATCATGACAAAGTTCAAAACTAGTATAATCAATATTACTGAATGTTAATTTGTATTTTGGTTCTTGTTTTAGAGTCTTAAAGGTATATTCTTCATTTATTTCTCTACTACCAAAGCCATCATCAAAATCATATATATAATTAACTTTTATCGTGTAACTAGTATCAGGTTTTAATCCATCAATTTTATTTGTTGTGGTACTTAATTTTTTAACAAAAGTAAGTCCCTCATATAAAGTAACCAAATTAACACGACCAGTTACGTTATTATCTAAAACGATTAAATCGTATTCTACGCTTTCTTGTAAAATATTATATGGATTAAATCTAAGTGTTGGAATCTGTTTACTAGTTGTTACTGTAAATTCCTTGGTTTCATCAATTATACCGGAGCCATCGTTTAAGTCATATTTATAACTTATTCTAAGCGCATAAGTATAATTTGATTTAGCATTTGCTAGTAAGTATTCTTTTTCGTTTATTTTATTTACCATAACACTAGCATCATCTAATTCAAGAGGAGCTATTAATTTAATAGTCTCATCAAAATCGGTAATTATTTCTTTTAAGAATATTTGATTATCAGTCGTTGTAGTTGTGATATCTATTTTAGGAATATTTAAGGCCTTAGTTTTAATGGTAACTTGTTGTTTTAATTCATGATCATCATTACCATCGTTAAGATTGTAATTGTAAATTATTTCAAATTCATATGTGTTATTTGAAAGTAAGTCTGTGAAATTATTTTGTGGTGTCGTTTTAATTTGAACTACTTGACCATCTTTTAATAATCTATAAGCTTGATTTGTTATTACATTGTCTGGATCAAATAATGTAACACTATATGCAACTTGTTTTTTATCTACTATTAGTGTATTAATTTCAAAAGTTGGTTCCTCGCATATTAAAGTTTTAACATCAATATTAAAACGTGAAGTTCTAGTAATACCTTTATAAATATATGTGTACACTACTTCAGCCACGTAAGCATGGTTTGATAGTAAGTTTTCAAAAACTACTTCCATTTTATCTTTAATAGTTTGTACTTTCAAATCACCATCATATAAGTTAACCTCTTGTACTAAAACATCACTACTAGAACTAGCAAGATTTATTTTAGTGCTCCTTTTAAAGTTTTCTTGGCTCGTTACGACAATACCATTTGGAGTTTCAAGTTCACCACTCATAAGATCAACTGCTTTATTACCATCACCTGAGCAATCATCATATACACCTATTACCATATACTCATATTTTGAACCCATTTGAATGCCATCATACTTTATGATATTAATGCCAATTTGTAAGGCTTGTTTATATACAATATTAGTACCATCATATAAAAAGAAAAATAAACTATTTTTATTAGTAATTAAATTACTAGGATCTTGAATCTCTAGTACTTGTTCATAACTAGTTAACGTAAGTTCTTCACTTATTAGACTTGCGGTTGGGGTTGCATCATATTTTACTCCAACTTTAATTGTCTTTTGACCATCCATTTGAACATCTTTAATTTCCGTTTTATCAATATATTTAATCGCATCAATAGTATATTCTTTAATACCAGGATTTTTATCTGCCTCTACTTCAATTACAAGTTCCGTTGATGTTGATCCTTCTTTAAATTGGTACGATTGATATTTTTGATTGTTTAGTGTAAATGATAATATTTCAAAACTTGATGGGTTATATAAATGAATTACAATATTAAATTTTTCACCTTTAGTTGTGTAATATTCTACTTTTTCAGTTGTAATAATTTCTAGAAAATCATCAATCGCATCTTTTATTTTCATATTAAGATAACGTTTCTTTTTTTCTTGTGGTTTGTTTTTTGTAGATGATGTTGCGGTCATGCCTTGATATACTGGTACTATATTATCTTCTAGTGGACCTAAATTAATTCTTTCTCCGTTTGCAAGAATGATAATTAGTTCACCATTTTCGTTAGTTACATCAGTAATACTTCCTTCATCAATTCCCTCAATTAATTTTTTCCATTTCTCATATGTACCGGTAAAACCTGATGTTTGAGCCTGGATATAGGCTTCACGACTTGGGGTAGTACCTTCCGTATAATTTTCACATGAAATACATAACATAAGTAGGATTAGTGGCATAATAATTAAGAATACTATCTTTTTTAGTTTCATATCGTTCTCCTTAAGTTTTATTTAAAAAAGCAGTCTATTACTTTTATTAGACTGCTTATTCTTTAGATATTTTACCTAACTTCTACTGTTATTTTATTTGTAGTAGTTGGATTGCTGTTTCTGTCAACAAGGATATTTCCATTTGTATCATTTAGATTATATTCATAAACAAAGACCAATTGATAGCTATTTGGTGTTAAATCTGATATCGTTAAATCTAAAATATTATCCGTAGCATCTTTTAAATTTAGATTTATTGTTTGTACTAATTCATCACCAGAATATACTTCAACTTTCAAACTTGTTAACACACTATCTTTATCATCAATTAATAGAGATAAATAGATAATACCCGTTCCACCAATAGAAAGAGGTGGTTCATTAAATGTCACAGTTGGTATTTGTGGTTCTTTTGTTTTTACTAGATGTGACATTGTTTTTTTAACTGTTTGATTGTTGTTTGTTATAAACTCATATGTCAAAACCACTTTATATTCTACATTAGATAATAACCCTGCAAAACTAATTTGGTTTTGAATATCTTTAATAGTTGACACCAGCATATCATTATAATACAATTCAGCCATTAATATTTTACCACTAAAGTTTTCTTTTTTCAATAGTTTGATACTAAATTCATCTGTACCTACTGCTTCTTCACCAAAAGTATAACCATCTTCTATTTCAAAAGTATCACTATATAATACACTAGCTTTCATTCCTTCACCATCTAAAAGATCATATACTCCAATTACTACATATGAGTATGTTGTTGAATAATTTAGATTTTCAAACTTGATATTATCAATTCCTATTTTTAGTTTTGATTTAGCTACTACTTGATTATTGTCAATTAGATATATATATAAGCCTCTATTAGCATCAATAAGATTATCTAGATCTTTAGTTTCCAAAATTAAGTTATATGTATTTCCATTTGTATCATCATCAAGTTTAGTTACGGTTGGAACATTTTGGTAGGTTACCCCTATCTTAATTGTTTTATCACCACTAAAACGCACACTCTTAATGTTTTTACCATCAATATATTTAATCTCATCAATCGTTATTTCTTCAATTCCTGATTCACCTCTAGTTTGATATTTGACAAGAATTTGAGTTGAATCTGACCCCTTTTCAAATTGATATGATTGATATTTATTACCATTTAAAGTAAATGATAATATTTCATAGGATTTTGGATTAGTAATATTGATAGTTATAATAATATCTGTATTTGGTTTTTCATAGCATGATATTCCATCTAGTTTTGTAACCCCTATTTCATCAATCAATTCATTTTCTATTTCCCCTGATAATCTTTTTCCTGATAAGATTTTTGAACTTTCAATTTTGCTAGCGAACATACCTTGATATACTGGTACATTATTATAATTTGTTACCATAACAAGTGTAATAATTATTGCTAAACAAGTAAGAGCTAAAGCACATGAGTACGCGATAGGCTTAAAATGGCACTTAAACCATGGTGTTTTATGTTCTGCACTTGATGTAGTTTCATCTATTCCTAGACTATGTTTAATTTCTTGTTTTGTACCATCAGTTAATTTTGATAAATCTTGGAGAAATTCTTTTTTAAACTTGTTAAATTTTTTACTCATTTTGTATTTCCTCCACAATCGTTTTTAAGTTCTTCAATGACACTTTATATTTTAGACTTATATATTTGGGAGATTTTTCCATTATTTCAGCAATTTCTTTAAACTTATATCCAAACACAACATGATAAACAATAATATCTTTTTCCTCTGGTAAAAAGTTTTCTGCCAATATCTCATCGTATTTACCAAGTCCAACATTAGTATTATCAGTAATTTCATAAATCATTTCATTATCTTTGATAATACGTCGTTCTTTTATCATATCGCGTGTTGCATAATTTTTAGCTAAGTTTTTCGCAATTGTTAAAATCCAGTATTTAAAATTGCCACCGGCATATTGGTCAATTTTATTATAAACTGTTAGAAAAGTATCTTGTAATAATCTACTTGATGCGTCATTATTTTTAACGATTTGGTATATAACATAATAAACAAGGTTTTTATACTCGGCATATAATGCTTCAAATGCTTCTTCGTCTCTTTGTTTTATTAGGGCTACAATGTTTTTATCCATAATTTTCTCCTTCTGATAAAAATACCATATCTTGTCTATAACCCTATTATACCAAATCATTAGGACAGTTTCTGTCCTTTTTATTTTTTACTTACTTAAGCTTCATAAGAAACTAGTTTATATGCTTGTTCTGATCTCACATAAACTATTTCTTTTCCCTTGTAAAAGTTATAAAGATATGAACGTATCTCGTTAATATAGCGCATGAATGTTTTGTCTTCAAGACCAAACTTGTTTTTAATCTCCATAATATTTATAACTTTTTTATCCATGAATTGTTCATATATATATAAACATATTTGAGTTTTAACTAATTTCATCTCATTTCACCTCATAATATAAGACACAAATGTTTTTTGTTATGAGCATTAATCTTAAAGAAATTATTAATTAAATATTTAAATAAGAAAGTTAAAATTATTAAAGGACTATTTTTGTCTTATTATATCATAAATAAAAATTTAACGCACAAAAAAAAAGAAAATTATTTAAATTAACTAAATTACAATAAGAAAAAGGTGCATCTAATAAATGCACCAAAATTTGTTATTTCTTTAAATTATAGAAAGAGTTGATTCCTTCATAAGTTGCGGCTTCACCAAGTTCATCTTCAATTCTTAATAATTGATTGTACTTAGCGATACGGTCAGTACGTGATGCTGAACCAGTTTTGATTTGACCAGCATTTAATGCTACTGCGATATCAGCAATTGTAGTATCTTCAGATTCACCACTACGATGTGATACAACAGCTGTATAACCAGCACGTTTAGCCATTTCGATTGCTGCGAAAGTTTCACTTAAAGTACCAATTTGGTTAACTTTAATTAAAATTGCATTAGCAACACCTAGAGAAATACCTTTAGCTAGACGTTCAGTATTAGTAACGAATAGGTCATCACCAACTAATTGAACTTTCTTACCAAGTCTCTTAGTTAATACTTTCCATCCATCCCAGTCATTTTCATCTAGACCATCTTCAATTGAGATGATAGGATATTTTGCAACTAAACCTTCATAGAATTCAACCATTTCTTCAGCAGTTAATGATTTTCCTTCACTCTTTAGATCATATTTGTTAGTTTCTGGGTTGTAGAATTCACTTGATGCAACATCCATTGCTAGATATACATCTTTACCAGGAACGTAACCAGCATTTTTAATAGCTTCGATAACGCTTGCTAATGCTTCTTCATTTGAAGAAAGTTTAGGAGCGTATCCGCCTTCATCACCTACAGCTGTGTTGCAGCCTTTAGCTTTAAGAACTTTCTTTAAGTTATGGAATACTTCAGCACCCATTCTTAATGCTTCTCTAAATGTAGGAGCACCAACAGGCATAACCATAATTTCTTGAATATCAATACACCAGTCAGCATGAGCACCACCATTTAAGATGTTCATCATTGGAGTTGGTAATTGATGAGCACTAAATCCACCAAAATAATTGTATAGAGGAATACCATAATAATCAGCAGCAGCTTTTGCACATGCCATAGATACAGCAAGAATAGCATTAGCGCCTAATTTACCTTTATTAGGAGTACCATCTAATTCGATTAATTTTTTATCGATTAATAATTGTTGAGTTACATCATAACCAACGATTTCTGGGTAAATGATTTCATTAACATTTTCAACTGCTTTTAAAACACCTTTACCAAGATAACGATTTTTGTCACCATCACGTAATTCAACAGCTTCATGTTCACCAGTAGATGCACCACTAGGAACGATTGCACGGCCAAAAGCACCGCTTTCAGTTACAACTTCTACTTCAACAGTAGGATTACCTCTTGAGTCTAAGACTTCACGAGCATACACTTCAGTAATATAAGGCATAATTTATTTCTCCTTTTTAAGTGCTGTGCACTATTTTATCCATATATATTATATCACATTATCCATTTTTTTCAAAATGTTTGAATATTATTTTTTATATCCTTTAATCATACTATGTCCAGTCATTTCTACTGGTTGTGGTTCATTTAATAATTCTAACATTGTTGGTGTTATATCACCTAAGTTACCAGTTTCACGTAGAATAACATCTGTTCTTGTGATTAGGAATGGAACTGGATTTGTTGTATGAGCAGAGAATGGTTGATTATTTTCATCAAATACCTCATCAGCATTTCCATGGTCAGCAGTAATAATTAATGTACCACCAACTTTTTCAACTGCATCATAAACTTTACCAACACACTCATCAACTGTTTCTACAGCTTTAACTGTCGCATCAAACACAGCAGTATGACCAACCATATCACAGTTAGCATAGTTTAAAATGATTGTATCAAATTCTTTACTTTCAATTGCTTTTAAAACATAGTCTGTAACTTCATATGCGCTCATTTCAGGTTTTAAATCAAATGTTGCAACTTTAGGTGAAGGTATTAATATACGAGTCTCCCCTTTAAGTTCTTTATCAACACCACCATCAAAGAAATAAGTTACGTGTGCATATTTTTCAGTTTCTGCAATTCTAAGTTGTGTAAGCCCACGTTCGCTAATTACATCACCATACATATTGTCTAGTTTTTGAACACCAAAGTTAACTAAACCTTTTACATTTTCACTATATAGCATCATTGAAACGAAGCAAATATTTTTGAATTCTTCATATCTAGTAAGAGCTGTTGCTTTTGGATTTGTAATAGCTGTACTAATTTGAATTGCTCTATCTGGTCTAAAGTTTGCGAAAATAACACTATCATTTTCTTTAATATTAGAACCTTTAGTTACAATATAAGGTTTAACAAATTCATCAGTTATATCTTCAGCATATGATTCATCAATGCCTTCTAATAATCCTTTAACAGGTGCATCACCATACACTAATGCATTGTAAGCAAGTTGTGTACGATCATAGTTTTTATCACGGTCCATTGCGTAATATCTACCAGTGACTACACCAATTTTTACTCCTTCATGACATGCATCTTGTAACATTGTTAAATACTCTTTTGCGGATTTAGGTGGAACATCTCTTCCATCTAAGAAAGCATGAACATATACTTGTTCAACTCCTGCTTCACGAGCCGCATTCATCAAATATATAATGTGGTTGATATGAGAATGAACACCACCATCTGACATTAATCCCATTACATGTAGGGCACTATGATTCTTTTTAGCGTGTTCAATTGCTTCATGAATTGCAGGCATTTTATCTAATGTTTTATCTCTAACCGCAATATTTACTCTAGTCAATGATTGGAAAACAACACGTCCTGCCCCAATATTCATATGACCAACTTCACTATTTCCCATTTGACCTTCAGGAAGTCCTACTGCCTCACCAGATGCTTGAATTAATGTATGGGGATATTTCGCAAATATTCTATCAAGGTTTGGTTTTTTCGCCGCAGCAATGGCATTTCCATATGTATTTTCTCTAATACCAAAACCATCCATAATTACTAACATTACTAAATTTTTTTTACTCATTATTTTTCCCCCAATCTTTGGTACGGTATCAACCTATATTATTATACCAATTTTTTTATTTTTCTTCAACTATTTGAATATATATTTTTAAGACAGAATTTTCAAAAGACAGTACTTTAAATTTATATATCAATTAAATTAGTTTTTTAAAAAGCATACCAATAGACTCAGGGTCTTTGATATGCTCTATTTATGTTATTCTGTTATTGTTTAGTCCATTCTTTTCTTTTAATACACTTTTCCTTGTCTTGTTTCAGACTTAACTAATACTTCTTTTGACATCTCAACATATGATGTCGATTCTGCTTTTGTAATTACTTCATTTGTTGTAACATTTTTAAAGTTTTCTTTTTGTTTTTTTAAGTAATTAGTTGGCCCAGCATAATATTTCTTTTCATCTGTATTATATGGTAGTGAACCATTTAGTGAATATTCCATTACATCTAGGGTTTCACTAGAATATACTACATATCCAGATCCTTCAAATTCTACATATATGTAATCTGGTGACTCATCTAGATTATATAAATATTCCATTGATGATATTTCAACATTATTAAATAAATCATTTGTTACTTCTTTAATCAGTGTAACTTGTTCACTATCTTTTACAAAAGCATATACTGATATATATTTATTTGATACAGCAGTTATTGTAATAATTGTAAATAATAATATATTAGAAAATAATAGTTTATTTATTACTGCTTTTATTTTTTTCATATTGTTCCTCCATTTTATTCTTTATTTGTTTCTTTTTAGTTTTAAGTATCCACCATTTTGAAATTCAGGATTATCAAAATCCCATATATCCTCACTCCAACCTAATTCGTTAGTGTAGTATTCTTTTTTCTCATAACCAGAAATTGCACAATTAGTATTTTTACCCTTTGTCACTCTATCATCATGTGCCTCGTCTTCTGTATTAGCTATTTTATTATACCAACCATGTGATATTATGGCATCATTTACTTCAACATTTGAGTAGCAGTTTATAATTTCTGCTTTGATTTCAGATGCAAAACTATAATTTCTAGTAGCTATTCCACCACTATAAACAATGCCAATAGAAGGAATACTAGGGTTACCAACGGTACCAGTACATATTCCTGATATTCTACCAATCGCATAACAATCTTTAATAACACTATAGTTTTCACCTGCAATTCCTCCTATTGAAGGGCACATACCTCTTCTTGTCCAATAAACATCTATATCAAAATTTGTTACTCCTAACCTTTCTATGGTGCCATAGTTAATATCAAATAGGCCTAAGCAATCAATATAATATCTATGGTCTGGATATTCATTCTTAATACCAAAATTACTTATTTCATAACCATTACCATTAAAATGACCTTTGAAATAATGAATTGGATTCCAGTTTATTCCTTCTAAATCGATATCAGCTTGTAATTCATAATATAAATCATTACCTTTATTTTCATTTGTTTGATTAGATAAATAGATTAGTTTTCCTTTTGTATCTATTACATATGGATTATCAATCGTTCCATCACCTTCTGTGTAGGTTTCTTCACCTTCTAGTTTTTGATATTCTTCTACGGGTATATAGTCATAACCACAACTTGTTGCTATAATCAAAAACATAAATAATATAAAGATTATTTGTAAACTTTTTATTTTTTTCATATTGTTCCTCCTTTTATTCTTTATTTGTTTCTTTTATTAATATGCTGTAAACTACTCTAAGGTTTATGCTACTAAATAAAGTTTATAAAACTGTTCTAGGCATATTTTGACGAAAAAACACCCTTGTCCTAAGAGTGCTTTTTTTAGTCTATATTGTTTTCTAAGAGTGTTTTTATTGCATACTTAGGAAATGTATTTTTTACATTTTCAGTATACCATAATATGGAATTTAAAGCAAGTGTTTTATTTAAATTATTTTATGATCCATGTTATTGTTTAGTTACAACATTTTCTTTTAGTATTACGAGTACAACTCTTTTATACAACACATAAACAAGTCCAGTAGTTATTGGCCATTTAATAAGCATTGTAGGAATTCGTACACCCAATCCTACTATCATTTTATCTACACCATTCCAAAGCATTAATTGGATAGAATTAATACCTGTTGTTACTACTGATGTTAGTAGAACTACTAAAAATAAAACTAGCAAGTTTACTTTACGTTTGTAGAAAATTCCACCAACAGCTCCCCAAAGTAAAGCTGAAAACATCATAATAAATGAATAACTATAACCGGACAATAAACTATACAGAAAATCTGAACTAAACGCTACTACCATTCCCCATAATGGTCCGGCAATAATGCCTGCTAGAATTAATGGTGTATCAAATAAGCTAATACGATGAAGGCCATTTCCAAAACTAAATGTTTTTAATATTACCGAGATTGCGGTTAAAATTGCAAGAATTGCTATACGTTTGATAATCGATTTTTTCATGGTAGCCTCCAAAATTCTTTAGTTACATTTAAGAATTCACAAGTTCTTGAAAAGATTTTACTACCAAAAAAGCCTTGGTATGCACTAAGTGGTGAAGGGTGTGGTGCCTCAATTATTAAGTGATTTGGGTTATTTAAAAAAGCCTTAATGCTTCTTGCTTGATTACCTAAAAGAATAAAAACAATTTTCCAATTACAAGTGTTTATTTTCTTAATAACTGCTTCTGTAAAAGTTTCCCATCCCATCTTTTGATGAGAAAGAGAAAGACCAGATTCTACTGTTAATATTCTATTAAGAAGTAGCACTCCGTTTTTAGCCCAAGGAGTTAAATCTCCACTTGTTGGATATGGTAGATGTAAATCATCTGTCATTTCTTTATATATATTCTGTAAACTTTTAGGGAGTCTTACACCGGGATTAACCGAGAATGCAAGTCCATTCGCAAACCCTGGTGTTTGATATGGATCTTGACCAATAATTACTACTTTTACTTTTTCTAATGGAGTAAGTAATAAGGCTTGATATATATGATCATATGGTGGAAAAATAGTTTTTGTTTGATACAACACTTTAATTTGTTGATTTAGTTTTTCAAAATATGGTTTATTCATTTCTTCAATCATTAGTTCTTTCCAACTCATATTATTACCTCCTAACCTTTATATACTTGAATATTATACCACATTTTAGATTAACATTTAATTTATTTGATAGATATTTTATTTAAACATTAGATTAAAATATTAACTAAAGAAAAAACTTAAAGTTTTAGGCTTTAAGTTATACTATTTATTAAAGATTATCTTCAATGCACTTTTTTCAAGTCTTGACACTTGAGCTTGAGATATTCCAAGTTCTTCCGCAATTTCCATTTGAGTTTTGTTGTCATAGTATCTATCATATATAATGTTACGTAACCGATCATTTAATCTTGCGATACCTTCTTCTATTATCATTTTATTTAGTCTTTTTTCTTCACTCATACTATCATCTGGTATTTGATCAACTAAATAGATTTCATCTCCACCATTATTGAAAATGGGCGTAAAAATGGAAACAGGTTCTTGGATGGCTTCTAAAGCTATTACAATATCGATAGTTTCAACATTTATTCCTTTCGCAATTTCTTCAATTGTTGGTTCTTTCATATGCTCTGATATATATTTTTCTTTAAACTGTAAAGCCTTATATGCTATATCTTTCATTGATCTTGACACTCTAATTTTAGAATTGTCTCTTAAGTATCTTCTAATTTCACCAATAATCATTGGTACCGCATAAGTAGAAAACTTAACGCCATGAGAAAAATCAAAATTATCAATTGCCTTTATTAGCCCCATCGCTCCTACTTGAAATAAATCATCAAGGTTTTCACCTCGATTATTAAATTTTTTAATTACACTTAAAACTAATTTTAAGTTCCCTTCTACCACCATATCACGAGCCTCTTTGTCACCCGCTTGACTTTTTTTAATTAGTTCTAGTGCTTCATCTGAAGGTAGAACTTTAAGTTCAGCTGTATTAACTCCTGTTATTTCAACTTTATTACGCATAATCATATCCTCCTACTTTAATTATCGGATGAAATGATTGTTTTTATGCAAAATAATTTAAAAATATTTAAAAGGTATATGTCTATTTGTTTTAAACATATACCTTTTTATTTATTCTTCTATTTTATCTATTGCTTTTGTTATTTTGGTGATATTAAATTCATTAATTTTATTTCTTAATTTCACTAGTTGAGTTTCCACAATATCATTGCTTAATGAGATAATGCTTTCGGCGTTTTTGTTTATCTCATTAGCCTTTTTATTTATATCAAGAACTTGTTTTGTTATTTTGTCAATAGTTTTAGTTATTAAGTCCTCTTTCATTTTATTAAAGTTTTCTATGATTTTTTCAGTTTCTTCAAACTTTAATGATTCTTTTTTCGTTTCTAATAAAAGCTTTTGATATTTTCTACCTAAACTTTCCACAATGCTTAAGAAGGTTATAAAATATTGAGGACGAACTACATACATTTTTTCATACTCTTGTACCTTTTTGATTGGCACATCATAGTTTTCCATTTCTAGTTCACTAACAAGTAAAGCATATTCACATTTTTTCTTTGTACGGTCTTTATCAAGTTTTTTATAATGGGATTCATTAGTTTTACGATTAACTGAATTAGGGTCTTCACTCTTCATTTCACAAGTTACCGAAGTTAATTCTTCTTTATGATCTTCTCCTGTATATACTCTAAAAATGAAATCTGCCTTTGTTCCTTTTGTTTCATCGTCTTCTTTGATTGAATCATTATCTTTTTCCCATGTACAATTTAGAAAACCACTTTGTGCATATGAGTTGTATTCATTATTACACCAACGTTCTAAGTCTTCACCAATTCTTTTTATATTTAATGATGTTCTATCATTTTTTAATCTTAGGATTTCGTTTTCTTTTTCGTTTAACTCTTTTTGGATTTCATTATCTTTTTCAAGTAAAGCTATTCTTATCTTTTCGGTACATTCTCTATCTTTATCAGCTAGTTTTGTATTTTGGAGTTCTATTTGATTTTGAAGTTTCATTATTTCTAGTTTATTTTGTTGTTCTGTTATTTGTTTAGACATTTCTAATTCATGAATCTTCTCATTATATTTTTTAATTTCTTCACTTGCTTGAAGCTTGGCTTTTTCAGCTACACTTTTTTCAAGTGATGTGTATGTGGCTTGAAGCATTGTTAGTTTTGAATTTAGTTCTTGTAATTTTTCTTCATAAGTTTTCTTTATATCTTGTTCTTTTAACAAAACTTCATTTTTCTTTTCTAACTCTAGTTTTGATTTTACATCATTTAAAAGTTTTAAGTATTCTGTGTTTTTTCCTTTATCTATTTGTTCACGTAGAATAGTAGTATCTATTTTATTTAGTGATAATAAATCAATCTCATCACCTTTTTTCGCATCTACTTCTAGGCGTAATGTTTTTTCATCGATTATTGTTACTTCAGTTATTTTAGCCATAGTTAAAAGCCTCCTTACTCTTATCATTATTATATCAAAAAAAATATTACTTAGGCAATTTTTACTCTATTTTCAATTTCTTGACGCATTTTATCTATTATTCTTTTTTCTAAGCGTGATATATATGACTGAGATATTCCGAGTTCATCGGCAACTTCTTTTTGAGTCATTACTGGATGATCATATAAGCCAAAACGCATGACCATAATTTCTCTTTCCCGCTTTGTTAATTTATTTAGCGCATAGTATAAATTATCAATATCTTCTTCTTCCGCAAGTTTAGTTAATGTTTCTGGTTCTTCCGATCCTAAAATATCTGCTAGAATCATTTCATTTCCTTCATTGTCAACACTTAAGACTTCATCTAGTGAATATTCATTACGTGACTTTTGGGTTTTTCTTAAATACATCAATATTTCGTTTTCAATGCATCTTGATGCGTATGTTGCAAGTTTAATATTTTTTTCCATTTTGAAAGTTTGAACTCCCTTAATTAATCCCATTGAACCAATGCTTATTAAATCTTCAATATTAATTTTAGTTGATTCGAATTTTTTTGCGATAAAAACAACTAGCCGTAAATTATGTACTATTAAAGTATTTCTAGCATCAATATCTCCTTCTTTACTTTTTAACAGTAACTCTGTTTCTTCTTTTTCCTCTAATGGTGGTGGTAAAATATTATTGCTATTAATATAGAAACAAGTTTTATTTTTTTTAAATATACAATCTAACAATTTAATAAATAATTTAATCATCATTTCCCCCCATGAAATCACGATGTAATAATACATCATAATTATTAATATTAGTAAAAGCGTATCTAGCAATAATTGAAGCACCAGCCATGACTACTGGTGGACCTTCATAAATCATAATATTAGTATTTCCTCCAATACCTTGTATTATCGTACTTCCTATTTTTTCTAGATTTAATTTTGTCATATGTTTGTTATTAATAAAAACTATAGGTAATCCTTGATAATATACTGTATTTCCAGTATCTAAATAGGCTTTAAAATTTATATTCTTAATACTAACTTTATATATATGTTTATTCTCATTAATTGATACCCCCTTATAGTTTTCAATAATCCAACTTATAATAACAAATAACAAAGCTACAAACAGCATTGCCAGATTTTTAACTTTAAATATTACAATAGTGCCAACAAAAGCAATATTTAATAAATAGTATATTACTATTTTTATAATAGTAGTTTTAATACTTTTATAAGGATATGCAATTACAACAATAATAATTCCCACAAAATAACGAATTACCATTAAATGTTTAAAAGGAAAAATAAATAATAGTACGTTAGCTAAACTAATAAATAAAGCAAGAATTATGCGATAGATAATTATTTTTTCTTTCCATACTAAACTAATAGTTTTTAGTATTGCATAGTCCGTAATTAGTGTTGTAATGAGGACTAAATCTAAATAGACAATCATTGTCATCACCACTACAATTATACAACATTAAATTTGCTAATTTTGTCATAACAAGAAAGGAAAAAATAAAAAACCCTATATTAGGGTTTTAGCACTTTTTTGATTCTCACTTATGGTAGAGTTCACCGCTTTTTATGTAAGTTTTTTACACTAGTATTTTATCGTATTAACGATATCTATTTTGAAGCCAACTTGGTACTTTTGTTTCTTTAACTTCTTTTCCCTCTTCTTGTTTTACAGTTGTTCCACCACCGATATGTGGAGTGATTGGTCGAGGTTCTTCATGTTTTTGATAAACTTCCGCTTTTTCTTGTTCAGCTATTTTGTTTTCTTTTGATAAATCAAAACCAGTTGCGATAACAGTTACTACGATTTCACCATTTAATTCAAAATTTAAACCTGTACCATGAATAATATCAATTTCTGTTGATGAGGCATTACGAATTTCTGATATTACATCTTCAATTTCTTTCATTGTCATTCCATCATCACCAGTAATTTGAACAATTGCATCTGTCGCTCCATTAATATCAATTTCTAGTAATGGACTACTAATAGCCATTCTCGCTGCTAATACTGCACGATTTGGACCACTAGCAATACCAATACCCATAAGGGCTGTGCCTTTACCAGATAATACAGTTTTTACGTCCGCAAAGTCAACGTTAATTAATCCTGGAAATGATATGATTTCCGAAATACCTTTTACACCATGTAGTAAAACATTATCTGCTTCACTGAATGCTTCTAGGTAAGTTGTATTAGTACCGATTATATCTAATAATTTATCATTAGGGACAATAATTAAAGTATCAACAAATGGTTTCATTTCTTCAATGCCTTGGATAGCATTTTGCATACGACGTTTGCCTTCAAATCCAAATGGTTTTGTTACTATACCAACAACGACACAACCAAGTTCTTTCGCAATTCTTGCGATAACAGGGGCAGCACCAGTACCAGTTCCACCACCCATACCAGTTGTGATAAATACTAAATCAGCACCTTTAATCGCATCTCTTATTTCATCTTCTGATTCTTCAGCAGCTTTACGGCCAACTTCAGGATTAGCACCAGCCCCAAGTCCTTTAGTTATTTGCTTGCCAATTTGTATTCTTACTTCAGCTTTTGATAATCTTAATACTTGACAGTCAGTATTAATTGCGATATATTCAACTTCACGGATATCGTTATCGATCATTCTGTTAATGGCATTACCGCCACCTCCACCTACACCAATTACCTTTAATATTGGTTTCGTTGTGAACATTTCATCGCTAGCGTTCATCATACAATCATCCCTTTCTCTATTTTCATTATGCAACATTATAGCATAGCATGTTTTATTTTACAAATATATTACTTTATTTAACTATTACAATTATACCAAAATTAACCATAAAAGTCAAGGTAAGCGGCTATATTAATTTTGAGGTACAATTTCTAAATATATATATATTTTAAAAGCACCTTAGGGAGTTTTTCCTTCCAAGGTGCAGTTTTTTGTTATTTAATATTACCTAATCTCATTACATCTCTTGCGATCATAAGTTCTTCGTTTGTAGGAACAACTAATACTTTAATCTTTGAATTAGGTGTAGATATTTCTGCATAATTACCAAAAGTATCAATGTTCTTTTGTTCATCAATTTCAACACCAAAGGCTTCTTTTAAGCGGGCACATACTTCACTTCTTGTTTGTGGTGATTTTTCACCAATACCAGCAGTAAAGACAAGCACATCACATCCGCCCATATAAGCATAGTAACTACCAATAAAATCTACTATCTTCTTTTCTTGCATTCTTAAGATTAAATCAGCTTTAACATCGCCTTCTGCTTGAGCCTTTCTTAAATCACGGCCATCGCTACTTTTTGGGAAATAGCCAATGTATCCAGATTTTTTATTTAGAATAGTTGTAACTTCTTCAACTGTTTTATTTTCTTTATGACAGATAAACTCAATAATTGCAGGATCGATAGTGCCTGATCTTGTTCCCATTGGAAGACCATCAAGTGGAGTTAGTCCCATTGTTGTATCTACAACTTTACCATCTTTTATCGCCGCAAGACTTGCACCATTACCTAAATGGGCAATAATCATTTTTAATCCTTCAAGTGGACGATTTAGACGGGCTGCTGCCTCAGCTGACACATAACGATAACTTGTTCCGTGGAAACCATATTTACGAACATGATATTTTTCATACCATTCATATGGTGTACCATACATATATGCCTCAGGTGCCATTGTTAAATGAAATGAAGTATCGAACACACCTACTTGTACAACACCTGGTAATGCTTCTTTAAAAGCTCTAATACCTGTTAAATTAGCGGGATTATGTAATGGGCCTAAATCACTAACTGATTCTACAACACTAATTGCTTCATCATCCATAACTACTGAATCTGTATATTTTTCGCCACAATGTAGAATTCTATGTCCTACACCAGCAATTTCTTTTAAGTCTTTAACAATACCTTTTTCAATTAAAGCCTTTAATAGGATATCAACTGCCATAGCATGATCTTTCGCATCAACTAATTTTTCTTCTTTTTTGCCTTCATACTTAATAACAAAGTTAGGATTTTCTAATCCTATTTTTTCAACAAGTCCCTCAGTAATTACCTTTTCTTCAGGCATTTCTAGTAATTGAAATTTTAAAGATGAACTTCCAGCATTTACTGCCATTATTTTACTCATAAAGTATTCCTCCACTTATTTACTTTCTGATAATATTTTTTCAGGTAGTATATTATAAACTATAATACTACCAATAAGCCAAGCAAGCATCATAAAGATTCCGACATTTAAATTATACTTGTAAGTATAGAACATACTATTACCACTATTTGTTACAGCTATCACTATTAGGAAGATTAATAATAAACAATTTAACCCAAAATGCAAAATAAGACCTAAATATAAAATTTTTTTAATTTCATATTTTCCAAGTTTATCTGGGAAATCTTTTAGCACTCCTACTGTTTTTAATATTCCACCAACACTTAATATCAACAATAATAATGATAGTGTTAAAACTAAAATTTGAATGAGTGAGGCTATAACGCCACCAAATCCTAAATTCCAAAAGTTCATTAAATTGTATCCATTTATTGGCATTTTTACAGTTTCTAGTAATTCTTCATTATATCTAATAGTGTAAGTTAAATATGGTAAAGTAAAATTACAAAAAGTTAGGGTACTAACGCCGCCAACCACAAAATATATAAAATTTTTAAATATTTTTTCCTTCATAATTTTGCCTTCTTTCAAACATATGTATTATAGCACATTTGTCATTTTTTTGCCATTAAACTGTTTTATTTTAATTTTATTGCTTTCTTTTTATTTTTTTGATATAATCGTTAAAGTATTAATGGAGGTACTAAATGATTAAAAAATTTATGTCTTACTATAAACCTCATCTTAGGTTATTCATTATTGATTTGTTTTGTGCATGCATTGTTGCCATTTGTAATATATTTTATCCAAGAATTGTCCAACTCATTATTGGAACTTACGCCCCTGAAAAAGAATGGCAACCAATTTTAGTGCTTTGTGGTGTGCTTCTAGGTATATATATACTAAAAGCTTTCTTAAACTATGTTATTCAGTATTGGGGTCACATTGTTGGAGTTAGAATTCAAGGTGATATGCGAAAGGATTTATTTATTCACTTACAAAAACTTCCATTTGCTTATCTTGATGAAAACAAAACTGGGGTTATTATGTCACGTATTATTAATGATTTAATGGATATCTCAGAACTTGCCCATCACGGACCAGAAGATACATTTATCTCATTAATTACTTTAATTGCTTCATTTGTTATGATGGTTATTTATGTTGACTACCGGCTTGCTTTAATTGTTTTTGGCATTGTTCCCTTTATTGTGTTGTTTGCGGTTAAAAGAAGAAAGAAAATGAAAGATGCTTTTAAAACAATGCGAGAAAAAACAGGTGAAATTAACGCTCAGGTGGAAAGTTCAATTTCGGGAATTAGAGTTACTAGAGCTTATGCAGCAAGCAATTATGAAATTGAAAAATTTAAAGTATCAAACGAAAACTTTAAAAATGCACGAGCTGTTGCATATAAACAAATGGGAATTTTCGGTTCTGGCATGAATTTCTTTACTGATTTTTTATATTTAGTAATTATCCTAGCTAGTGGTTTACTACTTGCATTTGGAAAGATTACCAATGATTCATTAACGGCAGCTGTTCTTTATGTCGCAATGATTATTAGTCCTATTCGAACTTTAATCGCAATATTTGAACAAATCCAAAGTGGCCTAACCGGTTTTGCAAGGTTCCAAGAAATAATGAAAGAAGAAACTGAAAAAGAATGTACTAATCCTATTACTCTTGAAAAATTTAATGATAAACTCGAATTTCAAAATGTTAGTTTTAAATACAAAAATAAAGATGGTGATAAATTCGAAAACCTAGTATTAAACAATATTTCTTTCACGATAAATAAAGGAACTACCCTTGCTTTAGTTGGACCATCTGGTGGTGGTAAAACTACAATTTGTCATTTGATTCCTCGTTTTTATGATATTATTGATGGCAGTATTAAAATTGATGATATTGACATTAGACAATATAGTCTTGAATCTTTACGTAATAATATTGGAATTGTTGCTCAAGATGTTTTCCTTTTTGGTGGAACTATTAAAGAAAATATTGCGTATGGTAAACTCGATGCATCAATGGATGAAATCATTGTAGCCTCTAAAAGCGCTAATATACACGAATTCATTGAAACACTTCCTCAAGGTTATGATACATATGTTGGTGAACGTGGAGTTAAGCTATCTGGAGGGCAAAAACAAAGAATTTCAATTGCCCGTGCTTTTCTTAAAAATCCACCAATACTTATTTTAGACGAAGCCACAAGTGCACTAGATACTATTTCTGAATTACAAATTCAAAATTCATTAGATAATCTCAGTAAAGGTCGTACCACAATTGTTGTTGCACATCGTTTATCTACTGTTAAGAATGCAGATGAAATAATGGTTGTTACTAAGGATGGTATTATTGAAAAAGGAACTCATAATGAGCTCCTTCAAAACAATGGTTTATACTCTAACTTATATCAATATCAATTTAGAAACGAATAAGCTTGTTTTATCAACAAGCTTATTTTTTTTATTCATTTATTTTGATGGAAACAGTTGTAGTAATTGATGAATTACCATCAATTGTAATTACTAATTGATAGCTTCCTGATGTTTTAAAACTTACTTCTATAATGTTTACTGAACTATTTTTAAGATTGTCCGCCGTAACATCTCCACCATCTTCATCATATATCTTTATTGCTGAAACATATGTCTCTAAACCATATACAAAATAACTTATTACAATTGTATTATCTACTTTATCTTTGTATGTACCTTTATTAGTATAAACTACTTTAGGTTCAGTTATATTAAATGTTGTTTTATAATTATATGTATTAAACCCTTCACTCCAATTACTATTTGGCATCTTATCTTTAAAATACATATGTACATTAGGGGTTCCCACGCATATATCTTCTTCCACTACATCAAGATTACCACTAAAAATTATATTTGATAGATTTTCTAAATTAACAAAAGCATGACTTCTCACAATTTTTACATTTTCAGTTAATTCAATCATACATATATTATTAGCATTACTAAAAGCATTACTTGTAATTTCTTCTACAGCTAGTGGAGTTGTAAATTGTGTATTTGTGTTTGTTGGTAAATAATATAATAATTTTTTGCCATCACTAGTATATAAAACTTCGTTAATTATTTTATAGTAGTCATTACCTTCAAAATTTAAAACCTTTAAGTTATTTAATCCATCAAAGGCTAATGATTCAATTACTTGTATCGTATTTGGTAAACTTAATGTTACTAAACTAGTAAAATCACTTAACGCTTTATCTACTAATTTTGTTCCACCTAATATCGTTAATTCTGTTACATTTATTTTAGTTTTTCCAAATAAATAAGTTCCATCATAAAAATATTCATCTTGAATAATAAAAGGAATTGTTAATTTTTTAAGTGATTCACAACCATTTAAAACTTGTTTGCCAAGTTTACAGTTGCGAGAAATCTCTAATTTTTCTAAAGCTATGCAACCTTGAAAAGCTTTTGAACCTATTTCTTGAAGAGTATTTGGCAAATTAACTATTTTTAATTTTTGAGAATTATTGAATGCTAAAGGACCGATATATCTAGTATTATCCGTAATTGTAATTTCTTCAAGATTTTTACAATTATCAAATGCACTAGCTGAAATTCTCTCAACTACAGCTGGTAAAGTTACCGTTTTATTAGGTCTTGCACTTGGATACTTAATTAATGTTTTTAACCCTTTTGAATATAACACTCCATTAAGAGATTCATAAACTTGATTGTCTTCATCAACATTAATAGCAGTTAATTGTTCAGTTGAAATTAACGCTGTTTCATCAATATATGTAACATCTTTGTGAATATTAAGCGTTGTGATACTACTATTTCTAAAAGTGTCTGCGGCTATTTTAGTAATTGTTGATGGAATGGTAATTTCTTTAATATATATATTATCTTTAAATGCACTAGGAAAAATACCTACTGTTGTTTCTTTCATTTTAATACTTTCTGTTTTAGCGGTAGTTGCTTTAATCAACCAATTATTCAAATATTGCAAACCATTTAAATCTTCATAATATATCATTTCTGAATCTAAGAAAATATCATTGCCGATTTCCTCTAAGCCATCAGGAAGATTAATGTTCATTAAATAGCGCATATTCATAAATGCTCGATCACCAATTGTTTTAATAGTATCTGGTAGTTTTATATTCATTATTGTACCATTATCTTTAAAGGCTTCTTCCTTGATTGCCGTAACTTTCTTACCATGATATGTCTCAAGTATTGTAATATTATAATGTGAAAAAACTACTCCTGTTACTTGATAAGTATCTGTTTCTTCATCTAGTTCATACTGAACTAATGTTTGCCAGCCACCATATAATACTACATCTTCTTTAAACGTTGCTGGAAATCCCACTTTTTGTTTAAATTGTTGATCAAGAAACCAACCAACAAAAAAGTACCCTTCAGTTTGAGGGATTTCAGGCAATTGTATTTTTTCATTTGCCTTTGCTTTAATGACTTTTGTTTCATCACCATTATTAGGATATAGTGTTATGGTAATGTCTTTATTTGTTTTACAACTTGTAAAATTAATTAAACAAATAATAAATACTACTATTAAAATAAATGTTTTAATTATCTTTTTCATTATTCACCTCAAAATTATAATTAATTATTAATTGATCTAAAAAATCATAGATATATATACCATCATCATCAATTATCATATAACTAGCTTTATATCCACCTCTAGGTAAACTAACTGACCCTGGATTACACACAATTATTTTATCTAATTCACGAATGCTTGGAATATGTGTATGCCCATGACAATATATGTCACCTTGTTTAAATTCTACACTAGGAAAGCCCTGATGACCATGATTAAAATATATATGTCGGTTATTAAATTCCAATACTAGTTCTTTCAATAAACCAACCGGTGATATATCTTCATCATAATCACTATCACAGTTACCACGTAGTAAATATAGTTTTGTACAAAGTTTACTAAAAAGATTTACCATCTCATTAGTATCTTGATAGCTGTATCCATGATATATATCACCAAGAATAATTAATTTATCAGCCTTATGCATTTCAAATTTTTTAATTAAAGCTTTGGTGTTATCTAAATATCCATGAATGTCTGATGCTATCATCAACTTCATTATACCACCTTCTTCGTTTTTTTCAACATCCAATTTTTAACATTTCGTATCCAATTTTCGTCAAATTTTTATATATAATTAATTATATAATAATTTTGTAATTTAGTCAATTTATTAGACAAATTTGACATTAATTAAATTTTATGTTACAATTATAGTACTAATTAGTACTATTAGTCAACAATATATGGAGGTGAAAAATGAATAACGATCGTGAAAGCATTCGTAAAATTATGATATCGGTAAATGTAATTTGTCAAATATATTCAGAAATGGCAAAAAAATTAATCATTAAAGATGATATGTTATCACTACTATATGCCTTAGATGATGGAAAGCCTCACACACAGTCTGATATATGTCATTTGTGGAATATCCCCAAAACAACAATTAATACTATTGTTCAAGAATGTAAAGAAAGAAAGTTATTAACACTTGAAGAAAATCCAGAAAATAAAAAAGAAAAATACCTAAAGATAACTGACTATGGGAAAATATTTTCTAATGAAATTTTACAATCTATTTATGAAATTGAAGATAAAGCTTATCACGATAGCAAGAAATATCATAATGTTATTGAATTTTTAGAAAATTTCACAAAAAACTTAAATGCTGAAACTAAATCATATTTTAATGATCTATATAGTGTTTCCCAAAGAAACGAACTTGAAATTATTAAATATGATACTACATCAAAATATTATCATGATATTGAAAAACTATACAATGAAGCTTTTCCAAAAAATGAACAAATTCCTCTTAATGAATTTTTAGAAGCTACAATTGACAATATGAATACTTATATTTTTACTTATAAAAATAATTTTGTAGGATTTTGTGTCACATTATCACATGAGAATATAGTGTACTTACTATACTTTGCGATGAGCTCAAAATATCGTAATCGTGGCTTCGGTAGTCAAGCACTTGAACTAATTAAAAAGAACAACAATGACAAAGTTTTACTTGTTGATATTGAGCAAGAACAATACGACTCATCTAACAAATTACAAAGAATTAAACGCAAAAAATTTTATTTGCGTTCTGGGTTTACACCTACACAAATGACCTATGTCCAACAAAATGTAACCTTTGAAATTTTAAGTTTTGGCGGAAACATTACAGAAAAAGATTTAACCAATTTATGGGATAACGTCCCAAAACGTTTATTCTACTATTACCGAACATAATTATTACCATCCATTTTATGGGTGGTTTTTTCTTGTTAAGAAAAAGTTAACTCTATTAAATCTTTCAGAGTTAACTTTTACATTTATATCTTATATCCTATATTTTATTATTTATATTATTCATACTCAGATTCATCAAACACTTCTACTAATTTATCAAGAATGTTTGTTAGATTTTCTTTTATACACATTTCTCTAAATCTTTCAGATACAAATATTATTGATGGATCACTATATATACTAAATATATCATTATCTATATCTTTTAATCCTGTATAGTATATTTTAGTTTTAGGATCTAAATCCCATAAGTTTTTTACTTTTCCGGCTATACATTTAGTACAATTTGTGGTATAGCCTAAAGTTTCATCTATTTTAGTCGTGCCTAAATCTTTACAATTATATAGTATTAATGTTTCAAAATCTATAGTACTTGCATAATAATCACCTGTAATTGAGGTAATTGGTTTATATCTTGTTGTTTCCATTTTATTATATTTCTTAACATCTTTTAATCCTTTTATTTTATATTTTTCAAAAGCTTTTAGGGCTTTTTCAGAAAAAGAAATATCGCCATAGCCATCAACACCAAATGAAAAATCTCCTACTGAATCAGTTGAAAACACCGCAACAAATGTTTCTGGATAAAAATACCACATATTTTTATATCCACAATGTGGGCATTGATATTTTTCATATCTTATAAATTCTTCATCTTCTTTGTCGTTATCATTATTAACACTAAGATATGCATACTTTCTTCTATGAAACATTTTTGATCTATCTATTCTATAATACTTCATAATTCTTTCTCACTTCTACTTTATTTTAAAGGTGATTTGGATTTCGCCAAATTTTTTAACTATTATGTCTTTTTCATATATTTCATTAAGCATAGTTTCAAATTCAAGAACTGATTCGGCTTTACCAACTGCAATGATTAATTCATTATCTAAATTTCGATGCCATTTGTGGTAACCACGATGATCTTCTAGTCTAAACGCTCTCACTATATAGTCATTTCTATTTATTACTTTTCCAAATTTTTTTTAAACTAACGATATACCTTTTTACCAAGTATGTGATGGTTTTGGCTACTTGCATCACTATTTGGAACACTACCAGGTCCACACTCTTGCTTTGTGCAATCATTATGTACCAATACCGATGATGATGTAACATAATAATTATGATTATCTTCTACTTCAAAGTTATATGTTTCTTCTTCTTTTTGTAATTCTTCAATTTCTTTATTTATTACTTTTGCTTCTTTACCATTATACAGTATTAGTATATCTTTTTCAACTATTTCACTTGCTTTTATCCAACCTTTATTCTTAATATAAATTCGATGATTTGGAGTACATGTTATTGTTTCTACTTGTTTATTTGCTTTTACTTGTAAGTGAACCCATTTATTTATTTGTTTTCTTTCTAAATAAATGTTTTACTTCTTGTAGTTCTTTTTGTTTTGTTTTTTCATTATAGGAATATACTTTATCTCCAACTTTTATGTCTTCTATATTAACTAGCCCAATTGATGTTAATACTAGTGTACCTTTAGTAAAGCAATCTGTCATAATATGAATTAGACCTTTAATTCCTAATGAAACAATATATATTGTCATTTCTATAGCTAGTGTTTGTGACCAATTATCATTAATATAATTTAAGAATCCATTCCAAAAACCTTTACCAGTTTTTTGTGATTGTATTCCTGTTATCATTCCTCCGACAAATAAAGACACTCCTACGGATATAAATGCTGAGAGAAGTAAATGTAAATTATTAGTTAATGATGAAATTATTACCGCAATAATACATAGCAATATCGCGAGAGTTTTACCTGCAGGTGATCTCCAAAAATTATCCCAGCCTCTTTTAAACTTTTTTTTTGATGGAGGGTCATATACTAATTCTAAATCACTATTGACATTTTTTTCTTCATATGTGAAGTTAATTGGGTCATTTCCTATTGTATATGGATAAATTGAATATATGTACCATCTAATTGGATTTAGTGAATCTATCTTTCTAGTACATCCTGTCTATATTTAAAAATCAGCCTTTTAATTAATATAAAAGACTGATTTCATTGTTAAAGTTTTTACTTGTAACCCTTTTGTTTATATTCGTCAAGTAACTCTTTAAATCTTGTATAATGTACTACTTCTCTTTCTCTTAAGAATAATAGTGGTTGTATAACATCTGGGTCAGTTGCTAGATCAATTAAGTGGTCATACATGGTTCTAGCTTTTTCTTCAGCTGCAAGGTCTTCGGTAAGGTTAGCAATTACATCTCCTACAGATGATATATATGCTGCTGTAAATGGTATACCATCAGGATTAGCTGGGAAAATGTCATTGCCATGCTCTACATAATAATCTTCTAGGCCTGCGGCTTTAATCTCTTCAATTGTTGCTCCATCCATTAGTTGGTGCATCATTGTTTGAATCATTTCCACATGAGATATTTCTTCCGTACCAATATCTGAAAGTAAAGCCTTTCCTTTATCATCTGGCATTGTAAAACGTTGATTCAAATATCTAAGAGCAGCTCCTAATTCTCCTTGTGGACCTCCATATTGGGTCGCAATAAGTGATGCCATTTTCAAATCTCTTTTTTTAATATCCACAGGATACATTAATGTTTTCATATATATAAACATTAGTTATTCCCCCTTTCCCATGGCCAGCTGCGTCGCCAAGTCCATGCATTTGATTCATGATTCACTAAAAGGAGTGGTCCATATATTGACTCATATTTCTCAATTGCCTCTAGTAAACCTCTTGCATAATTATTATACAAATTAATTGCTTTAGGATCTTGATCATTAACATCTAAATATAGGGCAAGATCAGCTAAAGTAAAATAGTGTGATTGAATTAATCTCAATAATCCTTCTTTGCTGTCAGTTATTGTAATTATTTTAGGATTATAGTTTTGATATTTATCAACCAATGTCTTAAATGCCGTACCATATGATAAGGCAAGATTTGGAATAAAGAAATTGCTAACTTCTTCATTTGTGTTAACGTTCCGATAGGGAACATCAAAATAATTAATATGCTTTTGCATTGTTTTCGCCTCCGTTATTATCATATGATTTAAAAAGAAAAAAGAATGGGTTATTGTAATATTTCCCATTCACATTCTAAATCAATATTTAATTTTGTTTTTGCATCATATTCAATCATTTTGATAAGAGTAATAATATCTAAAAAACTTGCATTATCATAATTGATTATAAAATTAGCATGTTTATCGCTAACCATTGCCCCACCTAATTTGTATCCTCGATATCCAAGTTTATCAATTATTTGCCATGTGAAACAATTATTATTGTTTTTAAAGGTACTTCCTGCATTATATGTTTGAAGAGGTTGACTTTGTCTTTTAAGATTTAAATATCTTTTTACTTTTTCCTTAGGATTTTCCCCTGGAGTTTCTTTTAATATTCTTAAAACGATTGATGTTATTATTTTGGTAGTATTATGAAAGCATGATGTACGATAATTAAAAGAAAAATTGTTATTTTTATTTAAGACGGTTTGAAGTGATCCTTTTTCATCACAATAAGTAATACTGTATATTAGTTCACTTATGCTTCTTTTATAAGCTCCTGCATTCATATATGTTATACCACCAATACTACCTGGTATAACTGATAAAAATTCACCACCTGATAAACCTAATGTAAGCAAATATTTAGATATCGTACTAGCATTAACTCCTGCTTCAACATATATATATATTTCATTATCATTTTCATCTAATATAAAGTAATTGTTCAACTTTTCCAAATTAATCAGTACTAGTTCAAAATGTCGATCATTAACTAATAAGTTTGTACCTTTACCTATTATAAAATATGGAATTTGATTTTCCTTTAAGTATTTTACACTTGTTACTAGTGTTTCTAAATTAAATGGTTTAAATAATAACTCGCATGATCCTCCAACCTTAATGGAAGTAAGCTCCTTAAAACTTGCATTATCAGTTACATCACCCAATTGAAGTTTAGTAATGAATTTTTTAAAGTTTTGGATTTTATTCATATTATGGCTTCCTAAATTTTAATATATGTTCTACTATTTCATCAAAAGTTGCAGGTGGAGAGTATATACTTAAATTATCTAAATACTCATTATAGTTATTATCAATTTCTTGAATACTTGTTATTATTTTATCTAAAGTTAATTCTCTTTCTCTAATTAAGATTCCAATACCTAAAGATTCTAAGTATTGAGCGTTAAAATATTGATGATTGGCCGTAACATTAGGAGAAGGAATTAAAATAGGAATAGCTTTAGAACCTAGAATTTCAAATATTGTTGTAGAACCACTTCTAGAAATGATGATACCGGCTTTAGACATTAGTTCAAGCATTTTATTACTATAGGCAAGAATCTCATAGTGAGTACCATCTTTAAGTTTTGCTTTAACTTTATCGTAATATTTTACACCAGTAATTAGCGTAGTTGTATAGTTTTTACTAAAATCACTATTTAAGAATTCAATTGCAAGATTATTAATTGCTTCTGATCCAATTGTTCCTGATGTAATTAAAATATTTTTTGAAGATCGATATTCATTTTTACTATATTCTTCCGCATCATAATATCTAGGATTCCCCACTACATACTGATTTTTAGTATAATTTGGCAAAGGAAAAGTTGTAAGTAACATATCTGCCTTTTTGGCTACTAATTTATTAGCAAGGCCTATAATACTATTTTGTTCATGAATGATTGTTTTTAATTTTAAACGTTGAGCTGTTTTAATTGTTATCCCACTAATATATCCTCCCATTCCTATAACTACTTCAATTTGTTCTTGTTTGAGTAGTTTTTTTATTTTTATTTGTTCTCTTAAATTTTTAAAAATCATTTTGATATTTTTAATAATTGATTTACTTTTTCCCATACAATTAAAATAATAGATTTTATCTATATTTATTGTATCAATCGTTTCAAATCTTTTTTGGTCTTTATGATTAGTAATAAATATTACTTTATCATTTGGATACTTCTGCTTATATTTATTAATTAACGCAAGTGCAGGATATATATGTCCAAGTGTGCCACCACCACAAAATACAATGTTCATTTATTCACACCCTTATTTTTATATAATAAATTATATGCTTAATTTTAATATTAATTACTATTAACTGTCACTATCTTCACCACTAATATTTAATACTATTGCGATCATCACCATTGATAACAACAAACTAGAACCTCCATAACTAATAATAGGCAAAGTAATTCCGGTTACAGGTAATAATCCTATTACCACTCCAAGATTAATGAAAACTTGAGTAAAATAAATTAAACCTATTCCAAGGCATATATACCTATAATGTTCATTTGTAGTTTTAATACTTACTTTAAAAATTCTATAAATTAAATAAACAAATAACATTATTACAATAATCCCACCTATTAAACCAAACTCTTCACAAATTATTGCGAAAATAAAATCATTTTGTGGTTCTGGTAAAAAGAAATGTTTCTGCATTGATTTATTAAAACCAAGTCCAAAAATACCACTAGGGGAAATTGCATATAGTGATTGAATTGTTTGAAATCCACTTCCTAAAGGATCTGACCAAGGATCAAGAAAAGCTAGTATTCTTTCCATTCGATATGGAGCACTAATAATTAGCGCAACAATACCACATATACCTAAAATAAACAATAATATAAAATACTTTAAAGGTGCACCACTACAAAACAATAATAGTATACAGGATATGACCAGTACAATACCGGTACCAAAATCTGGTTGTAACATAATTAAGCCAAAGATAATAAAAATAATTAATAATATCCCTATAAAATATTTAAATTTAACTAAATCTTTATCATGTAAACTTAAATATTTAGCAAGTAATAAAATAATAGATATTTTCGCAAATTCAGCTGGTTGAAAACTAAAACTACCAAATCCAATCCAGCTTCTTGCTCCACCACGAAGTACACCAATTCCTGGTATTAAGACTAGAATTAAAGAAACTACACTTATAATAAATATCAATGTTGTTTGTTTTAATAATTTGTTAATATCCATATTGATAATAACAGCCATTAAAAAAAGTCCTGCTACCGCAAATAAAAACTCTCTTTTAAAAAAATAAAAAGCATCATCATATTTATAAGATGCGACAACATTACTGGCACTATATACCATTAAAAGACCTATTACAACTAATATCATAAATGTTACTAATAAGGGATAGTCAATTTTTTTTGTTTTTATTTTCACTGTTACCACCATTTAATTATATGAATGATTGATATTTTATAGAAGAAAAATATAAATAAAAAACAAAAGCATATCAAACTGATATGCTTCATATGTTCACTTATTAATTGGCAGCTCCTAAATATTTTATTTCAAAACCTGGACTTTCTTTGCCTGTACTTGAATCTTTTTTGGTGGAGTTAAAATTTATACTATATGCTGCACCAGCATACTTGATTTTGAATTCTTCATTATCATATGCTCCATCACAGTATGTTTCATACCATTTTTTAACAGCTTCAATTTTTTCTTCCAATGATTTTTCGGCTAAATAATTAGGGTAAGCAAAGTGATAGTATTTTGAATCTAAGTATGTTGTTTTATTAATTAATGCATCTAGGGTAAGTGTACTACCAGATACTTCATATTTAGTATCAAAAGGGAGTGGTAATAATAATAATCTATTTTGATTATTTTGCTTTACCACCATTAGTGGTTGTTCAATTGTCATTGTTAAGGAATTAGTATAACAGAAAGCATAATAACGTTTCCCTTCACTTACAAAAGTTCGATATTGATAAGAATATCTTGTACCATCTGTAGTCCACGCAACAAGTCTTATTTCTTTACTATATTTTTGAGGATTACCAAATTCATCTTTTTCGTCAAGTTTTTTGGTTACTCCACCAAATATAGCTTTTCCTTTATCATTAGTTTGATCAGTTGAACTAATTATTATTTTTTGATCATCGTTATACATGGCAAGATGATTTGCCCATGCATCACTAACTTTAGTAAAATCATTTTCTACTAAAACATAATTACTATTAGTACTACCAACTGATACATTAACATTATCCATATCAAAATGAAGTTTTGGAATTGATTCTTTATAAATAAAATAATCTTGAAGTTCTTCTGCTATTGTAAGGTCAAATCCATGTTCAAATGTTTTGTACTCATTGCGAATCTTACAACTCGTAAGTGCAAGAAAACAAAAAATTATAGCTAAACATAAGAATATTTTTTTATTTTTAGAAATCTTTGTCATTATCATTTAAACCGTATTTTTCATAGAAAGCTTCTTTAAATTCAAGGAATCGATCTTCTTTAATTGCTTCCCTAATACCTTTCATTAAATTTTCAAGAAAATGAATATTGTGAATTGATATTAACCTCGCCGCAAGTATTTCTTCAGCTTTTACCAAATGTCTTATATATGCTCTTGTATAATTCTTACAAGTATAACAATCACATTCAGGGTCAATTGGTGAAAAATCTGTTTCAAATTCTTTATTCTTTAAAATTAATCTACCATGTGAAGTCATCGCACATGAATGACGAGCAATTCTAGTTGGAAGTACACAGTCAAACATATCTACACCACGTTCTACACCATCTAGTATCGCTCCAGGGCTTCCAACTCCCATCAAGTATCTTGGTTTGTCTTTAGGTAGTAATGGAGTAGTATAACTTAAAACTGTATTTTGAGTACTCTTTGGTTCACCAACACTAAGACCACCAATTGAGAAGCCATCAAAAGGTAATGATGTAAGTTCTTTAGCACAGTACTTTCTAATGTCCTCATATTCTCCACCTTGTACAATTCCAAATAAACCTTGGGTATCTTTGTTTTTATGAGCTTCAAGTCCGCGTTTAGCCCATCTAATAGTTCTTTCAACTGATTTTTCCATATATTCACGAGTAGAAGGATATGGTGGGCATTCATCAAAACTCATCATAATATCACTACCTAAACTATTTTGAATTTCAATCGAAAGTTCTGGCGATAAGAATAATTGTTTACCACTCTTATGATGTTTGAAGTAAACACCTTCTTCTTTGATATCTCTAATTTTCGCAAGTGAAAATACTTGGAATCCACCTGAGTCAGTAAGAATGGAGCGATCCCAATTCATAAATTTGTGTAAGCCTCCCGCTTGTTCAATAATTTTATGACCTGGTTGGCACCATAAATGATAAGTATTAGATAAAATAATTCCTACTTCCATTGCTTCTAATTCTTCTTTTGACAAAGCTTTAACAGTTGCTTGTGTACCAACTGGCATAAAACATGGAGTATCAAAAGTTGAATGAGGAGTTGTAACTTGTCCAAGACGAGCCATAGTTCTTGGATCTTCCTTTATTAGTTTGTATTTTATAACCATCTTGTTTCTCCTATTATTATGTTACTATTTTTAATCTATATGTATTGTACCTTATTATTGATTTTTTTGCAAGCATAAGTGTTTATTTAAATTTAGAGTTTATGAAAGGCAGCAATAAAAATGCTGCCTATTTTCTATAATCTCTTTTGTAATTCTTTTCTTAATTCTTCATAACCAGGTTTACCTAAAAGAGCAAACATATTTTTCTTATAACTTTCAACTCCTGGTTGATTGAATGGATTTACACCCGTCATATAGCAACATGTGCCACAACTTAACATAAAGAAATATAATAAATAGCCAATATGATAAGCATCTATTTTTTCTATTTCTAGAATAATGTTTGGCACACCACCATCAACATGAGCAAGAACGGTACCAAGTTCAGCTTGTTTATTAACTCCACTTAATTTTTGTCCCTTTAAATAATTTAAGCCATCTAAGTCTTGGGCTTCTTCTTTCATTGTAATATCAGTTTCTGGGTTCTTAATGTCAAGCACTGTTTCAAACATTAAGCGTTCACCATCTTGAATATATTGACCCATTGAATGAAGATCGGTAGAATAAACTAAACTTGCTGGAAATACACCTTTATGATCTTTACCTTCTGATTCACCAAATAGTTGTTTCCACCATTCACTGATAAAAGAAAGTTTTGGCTCATAAGTTACTAATACTTCGATTTTTTTACTCTTGTTATATAGAATGTTACGAATTGATGCATAAAGTAAAGCCGGATTTTCCATATATGAAAGTGTTGTTAATTCATCATAGGCATCTTTAGCGCCTTGCATTAATTGGTCAATGTCAATACCTGCACAAGCAATTGGTAATAAGCCAACTGCCGTAAACCAAGAGTATCTACCACCTATATCATCTGGAACGATAAATGTTTCATAACCTTCTTGTGTTGATAATACTCTAAGGGCTCCTCTTGCTTTATCAGTGGTTGCGAAAATACGTTTATTAGCATCTTTACCATATTTAGATTCAAGTAATTCTTTAAATAATCTAAACGCAACTGCAGGTTCTGTTGTTGTACCTGATTTAGATATTACATTAATACAGAAAGATTTATCTTTTACATATTCTAGTAACTCAGCTGTATAAGTAGAAGAAAGTGTATTACCACAAAATACTATTTCTACACCGCTTTTTTTAAAGTATGGTGTTAAAGCCTCAATTACCGCTTTCGCACCTAAATATGAACCACCAATACCAATTACTACTAAAACTTCAGCATTTTGTTTTACAAATTCTGCTGCTTTTTTAATTCTTGCAAATTCATCTTGATCGTATTCATAAGGGTATTTAATCCAACCTAGAAAATCATTTCCTTCTCCTGTTTTGTTTAGTAAAGTTTTAAATGCACCCAACGCTTTAGTTTCATTGTTTTTGATTTCTTCAGTTGATACAAATTTATTTACATTTTGATAATTAATTTTCATAATACACCTCTAAATGTTATCTATCATATTTAAAATTTCAGCTTTAAGAGTGGCAATAAAGTTTGTTGCTTCTTCTCTTGTTTTGCCTTTAATCGCAATATAAATCTTTAATTTAGGTTCTGTTCCCGATGGACGAAGAACAAACCAACCACCATCATCAAATATATATTTAAGTACAAATGATTGAGGAAGAGTAAGTTTTGTACAAGTTCCATTCTCATGTCTTTCTAGTTTATCATAATCTTCAATAATGTGAATCTTTTTACCAGCCATTTCTGTAAGTTTCATGTTTTGGAAAGTACGCATTATTTTTTCTATTCTTGCGCTACCTTGAGCACCAGCTAAAGCAATGTTATGAACACCTTCAAGATAATATCCATATTCTTCAAAGATTTTTTCTAAGGCATCAATTAATGTCATATTTAAAGTTTTGTAGTATGATGCAACTTCTGCAAGAAGTAATGATGCTTGGAAAGAGTCTTTATCACGTACAAAGTCTTTAATAACATAACCATATGACTCTTCATACCCAAAGAAGAACATTTTATCATTACTACCTTCAAGTAGAGCAGCTTGTTCACCAATAAACTTAAAACCTGTTAATGTTTGTACTAGTTCCATGCCATATTTATCACATATAGCTTTTGCTAAATTAGAGGTTACAATGGTATTGAAAACAACACGTTTTTTATCACATTGTTTAAATCTTGCAAGATAATCAAGAAGAATAGCACCTGTTTGATTGCCTGTTAATAAAACGTAATCTCCAGATTTAGATTTCGCCGCAATACCCATACGGTCAGCATCAGGATCTGTTGCGATAAGGATATCAGCGTTTTCTTCTCTTCCTAGTTTTATAGCATACTCAAAAGCTGATGGTTCTTCAGGATTTGGTGATTTTAAAGTACTAAAATTACCATCTGGTATCATTTGTTCAGCAACTGGAATTACATGATATCCTTTAGATGTAAGAATGTTAACCATATGTGAAGCACCAGTGCCATGAAGTGGTGTATATACAATTTTAATATTGTCTGTTGGAACTTTTTGAACTGTTACAGTTTTAACATTTTCAACATATGGTTCATCAACTTCTTTATCAATTACTTTTACTAAACCAAGGTTTTCCAATTCATTAAAAGTCTTAGTCTTTATATGAAACATATCATCTATTTTACTAATCTTGGCTATAACTTCATCTGCAAGATGTGGAATTAATTGACATCCTTTATCATCATAAACTTTATAACCATTATAAACTGGTGGATTGTGACTTGCGGTAATCATGATACCACCAGCACACTTTAAGTGTCTAACCGCAAAACTTAGTTCTGGAGTTGAACGTAGACTTGAGAATATATATACCTTAGCACCTTGAGATGCAATAACTTCAGCAGCTGTTTGTGCAAATAAGTAAGAATTTTTTCGACAGTCATAAGATATTACAACCCCTTGTTCTTTTAAGTTAGGGTATTTTTCTTCCATATATTGGTAGAAACCTAATGTTGTTTTACGTACAACATATATATTCATACGATTAGTGCCAACCCCAAGAATACCTCTTAAGCCACCAGTACCAAAGGCGATATCACTACCAAAGGCATCAATTAAGGCATCTTCATTTCCTTCTAATTGATCTAGTTCTTTTTTTAAGTCTTGATCTAATTCTTTAAATGCTTTCCATTTATTAACTTTTTCTAAAATATATTGTTCCATATTAGTCCTTTCTTGATACAAAGTTATAATAAGCTCCCATCATACCACCATCATTTTTGTAGTAAGCTCTTTTAATGATTGCGGTATTTTTAAAGCCATCTACTAAATATCTATTTATTGTTTTATTCAATTCTTCAATAAATTGTTCTCTATTAGTTATTCCTCCACCTATAACAAAGGCTTCAGGATTAAACGTATATATCAAATTAGCAATACCAACTGCTAAGTAATGATAGAAATTAGCTACAGCTTGTTCTGCTAGAAAATCATCTTTGTCATACAAGTCAAATATTTCTTTACCATTATGAACATCTAAGCCTAAATCTTGAGCATATTTAACTAAAGCTTTAACTGAGGCAATGGATTCAAACTTTTCTTTTGGTAAAAGCATTCTACCAACTTCACCAGCATTATAGTTAGCACCACGCCATATTTTACCATTAAAAACAATCGCTCCACCAATACCAGTACCAACTGTAATAGTGAAAAAGTTTTTAAATTCTTTAGCAGCTCCACTTGTACCTTCAGCAATCGCAAAACAATTCACATCGTTATCAGCAACACACTCTAAATTAAAGTTTTTCTGAAAGAATGTTTTAAAATCCCAGTTTCGAAAACTTGGTATTGCCTCTGGTGCTGTTGCGACGACACCTCTTTCATAATCAATACTACCAGCACAAGATACTCCAACTCCATCTACTTGATAGCGTGAAAGTAACTCTGTTGCGAGATTATGTAATTTCTTTTCTAATTCTTCTTGTGAAGAACTAGCTTCAGTTGGAACTTTGTGTTTTTCAATAATTACTTCATCTTTGACGATACCATATTTAATGTCGGTACCGCCTATATCAAAACATAATACTTGCATATTTATGCCCCCCTCTATATTTCTTTTATTTCATTTACAACGATTTGTAATTCTTTTCTTCTTTGAGTATAGCCATTAACCATTAATAGTTGTCCATTTCTAAGATGGTTGTAACGTGAATACACGTTAGGAAAGAGTGTTAACTCTACAACATTTATATCATCAGAAAACTGGATGAAAGCCATAGTTTCATTATTCTTTGTTTTTACTTGTTTAATTGATTGAATATAACCTAAAACTTTAACATTCATATTTTCTCTAACATCACTTATATGCATTAGGTTATACTTTGTATATAATTCTTGATATTGATTAAGAAAATTGTATTTAATATTTAAACCTATAATATTTTTTTCACGTTCTAATAATTCACCATAAGTAAACTCATCTTGATCATATTCTTGTGGAACATAATTAGCAACAAAATCATATGCCATTCTATCTATAATTGTTTGATAGTTATCTATCATCGCTTTCTTAGATATTCCAAAAGAATCAAGAGCTCCACTATATATGATGTTTTCTATTACTGAACCAGCTAGAAAATTAGATGTACGTTTAACAAAATCTTCAAAACTTGTAAACTTACCTTTTTTTCTTTCTTCAATAATATCGTTTACTTTCACACTGCCAAGTCCTCTTATGACTGTTAGTGGAAATATAATTATTTTACCATCAGTAATAAAACCTTCAAAACTATCATTGATACTAGGCCCTTTTACTGGTATTTTCTTTTTTAATGCTTCTTGATAATATAACTTAATATCTGTATCACTGCCAATTACACTTGACATTAATGTCGCAAGATAATATGTTTGATAATGACACTTTAAATAAGCTGTTTGATATGAAACTTTTGCATAGGCAAAAGAATGTGCTTTATTAAATCCATATGATGCAAACTTAACAATATAGTCATAAATTAAATTAGCTGTTGCATCTGAATAGCCTTGTTTAAGACTAGAGGTTACAAAGTTTTCACGTTCAGCTTCTAATACTTCTAATTTTTTCTTAGATACTGCTCTTCTTAAAATATCAGCTCTACCCAAACTATATCCTGCAAATTTTCTCGCAATAAGCATTATTTGATCTTGGTAAACTATCGTACCATAAGTTTCTTTTAAAATTGGTTCTAGGTCAGGATGGGGATACTCTATTTTTTCTTTTCCTAATTTTCTCGCAATAAAGTGCGGAATCATATCCATAGGGCCTGGCCTATATAAAGCAAGTGCACTAGCAATATCTTCAAATGAATTTACTTTTAAATCCATTAGCACTTTTCTCATTCCTGCTGATTCCAATTGGAATACACCAGAAACATCACCACGAGCTAACATTCTAAAAGTCTCTTGATCATTCATTTCTTTAGGGAATGAAAAATCAATACCATTTTGTTTAATCAACTGTAAACATTTATCAATATTAGTTAAATTTCTTAGTCCTAAAAAGTCCATCTTTAAAAGGCCTAAGGCTTCTAAATCACTGGATTCATATTGCGTTTGATATATATCATCTAATCCATTATCAAGGGGCGTGTGATGAACTAAATCATTACGCGTAATAATTATCCCCGCAGCATGGGTTGAGGTATTTCTAGGAAGTCCTTCCATTTTTGAAGCGGCACTTAATACTTGATTAATATCTTCATAGTCTTCCATTAATTTTTGTAATACTTGATCATGTTCAATTATTTGTTTTAAACTTGAGGTATATATCTCTTTTAATGATAAACTATTAATTCTTTTTAGAATTTCATTAAGTCTTACATCACTTAATTTATATACTCTTGAAGCATCTCTTAAGGCTAACTTTGCTTTAAACGTTCCAAAAGTAACAATATGAGCCACTCTACTTGCACCATATTTTTTACCTACATATTTAATCACTTCATCACGTTTATCATCTGGAAAATCAGTATCTATATCAGGCATAGAAATTCTTTCTTTATTCAAGAAACGTTCAAACAATAGATTATACCTAATTGGATCAATGTCAGTAATTCCTAGTGAATACCCAACTAGTGATGCCGGAGCTGATCCTCTACCTGGACCAACATATATACCGTTTGTTTTAGCATACTTAATAAAATCCCAAACAATAAGAAAATAATCACTAAACCCCATTGATTTGATTGTATCTAGTTCATAATCAATTCGTTCATAGTATGGGGTAATATTTGTTATTCCATTTTGTTTTAGTCTTTTTTGTAATCCTCGATAACTTAATTCCTTTAAATAAAGATTAGCATCAATATTTTCATCATATCTTGGTAAATAGTATTTTCCAAATTCAAGTTTAACATTGCATTTTTCAACAATCTCTTCAGTATTTTTAATTAAATCATCAAAACCATTAAATATTACTTCAATTTCTTCTGGTGAATATAATTGAGATGATTTCTCTTTATCACTAATAGTAACCTTATCACCTGAATTTGCGATTGACTTAAGGGTTTGATACACATCAATATCTGCTGCATCTAAATAACTAACTTTAGAGATTGCTACCATTTTGTAGTGATTACCACTAAACATATCATAACAGTCTTTAGTAATTTCGATTTCTTTTTCACCTTGTCTAGATAGTCCTACATACAATTGGTCAAAGGAACTTTTTAATACTTCTAAATGTTGAAAAATCATATTATAGTTTCGATTAAGATAATACTGGTAAAGAATACTCTCTGTAAAAGGAATAATTACTAACAAACCCAAACTATTATTTAATACTTCATTTAAATCTATTTTTTTATTATTTATCATATAGATGGAAGATAACTTCATTAGGTTGCGATAACCAAAATTGTTCATTGCATATAACAAAATATTACTTGTATAGCCATTATATTCATACTTTAATTGTAACCCTAAAATAGGTTTAATATTATATTTTTCAGCAAGTCGGTAGAATTTAACCACCCCATACATATTACCATCATCCGTTATTGCGGCTGCATGATAATTGTATTTTCGTAGTGCTTCAAATGTATCTTCAAGTCGACATGAACTTTGTAACATTGAATATTCTGTATTCAAATAGAGATTGGTATATCGCATTTTATCAACCATCCTTTTTTAAAAATATACCATATTATGCAGATTTTTACAATTAAGATGATTAAAATATTTACTAAAAAACATTTACGATGCAATATCTTTTATTACTTGGGTAGTATCATCAAAATTATTTACAACTTAAATTATAATTTTATATTGTTAATTAGAAAAAAATAAGTAAGCTTACTCATAGAGTAAACTTACCTAATTTTGTTTGTGAAAGTAATTTGATAATTTT